>Ga0116171_10004383_pt1 | contig 12728 bp, 9 predicted proteins | sample AD_JPNHW2_MetaG_FD_89798 | JGI IMG/M metagenome (GOLD analysis project Ga0116171, IMG submission 89798) | Active sludge microbial communities of municipal wastewater-treating anaerobic digesters from Japan - AD_JPNHW2_MetaG | ecosystem: Engineered > Bioreactor > Anaerobic > Digestate | place...
CCATGCCTTCCGCATCCCGGTCCGCGCCTTCCGTGTTCCGAGTTCGTGTTTTCCGTGTCTTGTCCGTGCTTTCCGTGTCTCAGTCCGTGTCTTCCGTGTCCCGGTCCATGCCTTCCGCATCCCGGTCCGCGCCTTCCGTGTTCCGAGTTCGTGTTTTCCGTGTCTTGTCCGTGCTTTCCGTGTCTCAGTCCGTGTCTTCCGTGTCCCGAGTCCGTGATGTCCGTGTTCCCAGTCCGTGTTTTCGGTGTTCCACGTCCGTGCCTTCCGTGTCCTGATCCCGTGTTCCCGTATTCGTCCTGGTTCCGCTGTCTCTGGACGAGACAGACCCTGCCTTCAAGGACGGCCCTGGGCCGTCCATCCCATGCACCGGGAGGTCAGCATGAAGACTCCCTCTCTTTCCAGGGGCGCCCGCCGGGCCGCCGTCACCATGGCCCTCGTCGCCGCCTGCGCTGCTTTCGCGGCAAGCCTCGTCTCCTGCGCCCCGAAAAGCGCCCAGGCGGGCCAGCGGAAGCTGTACATCTACAACTGGACCTACTACACGCCCGATTCGGTCATAGCGGCCTTCGAGAAGGAATACAACTGCAAGGTCTACTACGATTCCTTCCCCTCGAACGAGGAGATGTTCGCCAAGCTCAAGGCCGGCGGCGCGGACTACGACATCTGCTTCCCCTCGGGCGACTACGTCTCCATCATGATCAAGGAGGGCATGCTCGCCCCCATCGACCACTCGAAGCTCTCGAACTACGGGAACATCGACAAGGATGTCCTCGCGAGGTGCGATTTCGATCCGGGCAACGTCTACTCGGTGCCCTACTACATGGGCGCGGCCGGCGTCGCGGTAAACAAGGCCAAGGTGGGACGCTACGACAGGAGCTGGTCGATCTTCTCCCGCAAGGACCTCGCCGGCAAGATGACCATGCTCGACGACATGCGCGAGGTCATGGGTGACGCTCTCGCCTACCTCGGGAAATCGGTCAACTCGACGGATCCCGCGGACATCGCCGCGGCCACCCGCCTCATAAATGAAGGGTGGAAGCCCAACCTCCTCAAGTTCGACGCGGAAGCCTTCGCCAAGGGCTTCGCGGCAGGGGAATTCTGGGTCGTCCAGGGTTATGCGGAATCGATCTACGCGGAGCTCGATCCGGCCGAGCGCGGGAACGTCGACTTCTTCATCCCGAAGGAGGGCGGCCCGATGTACATCGACAACATGGTCATCCTCAAGACGAGCAGGAACATGGACCTCGCCCTCGCCTTCATAGACTTCATCCATAGGCCCGAGATCTACGCGGAGTTCGTCGACGCCTTCGGCTTCCCGGCTACCTGCAACGTCCCGGCCCGCGACCTCAAGAAAGGACCGGCCTGGTACCAGGCCTACGACCTTGGCGCCTGCGAGCTCAAGAAGGATGTGGGAGCCGGCCTCGATCTCTACAACCAGGCCTGGCAGGAGATCCGCTTCGGGGACTAGGGGACCGGCGCGCAACGGCTCTTCCGCGCCCCGCCAAACCGAGGCGCGTGAGGCGAGCCGAGGCCGTCGCCGTGGATGGCCAGCCGGGCCTCGCAGCCGGCTCGACTAATGGAGAGGCCGCGCGAGACCAGCCTGTTCGGCTGATCCTGCGCGGCCTCTGCCTTTCTCCGGCGGCTTTCCGCCCGGCTAGTGGCCTGCCGTCGGGGCCGCCGGGGCCGTCGGGGCGGCTGGAACGAGGACGATGGGATCGAAGGGCTTGAGGCTTTCGCCCGCGGCGAGGGATATGAGCCTCGCGTAGATGACGCCATCCTTCACATAGAGAGAGAGGCGTGCGGTGGCCTCCTTGGCGTCGGGCCTCTTCACTTCCACGAGGCTGCCGTCGGCGACCTTGGACGAGGCGCCGAGGACGACGCTGATCTGGTCGGTGTTGCGGCAGTCGACGAGACAGCCGTCCTGGCGGCTGTTCTGGACGTAGGCGGCAACGGCCCAGCGGAAACGCTCGAGCGCCGCGTCCGACGCGGCAGCCTTCGCTTCTGCGGCCTCCGCCCGGTTCCTCTGGTCGACGATGGCCGTGCCTGAGCGCTCGAGGGCGCCGCGGAATGCCCCGTACTGGAGCCTCGCCTCGTACTCGACCCTGTCCAGGGCCGGCGGGACCGAGTTGAGGTACGAGATGCCCCTGAGCCTTCCCGAGAGGAGAAGGAGGTTCCCGTAGGACGAGTCGAGGCCTGCGGCATCCTTCGTTCCGAGCACGCCCGTCTCGAAGATGACGGAAGGCAGGCTCGCGACCGTCGGCGCCCTGGCATCGTCCTTGAGGGTGAAGCCCGTGAGGAGGGAAGCGGTGCCCGGGTCGTCGAAGACAGGGTTCCAGCGCTCGGTGTAGCTGGCAGCCAGGCTGTCGCGCTGCCTTTTCGCGCTCTGCTGCTCGCTTGCGAGGGCAGTCTCAAGGTCGTCGATCTTGCCCGAGTAGGTCGCGATGAGGTCCCGTTTCTCGAGATCGAAGAGCCGCGCCTGGCTGTCCAGGACTTCCTGCTGCTTCCGGGTCTGTTCCGAGAAGCGTTTGTCGAAGCTGTCGATCGTGGCCTGGATGGAGGCCACGCGTTCCTTGGCATCGGCTATCTCGCCGTCGTAACGGGCCCTCACGGCCCTCTTCTGCGCCTCGGCCTGGGCCGTGGCCTGGACCTTGCGCTTCTTCTCGTCCGCCTTCGGGTAGTTCCTCGCGGTGATCGCCTCGAGGCTCGCGGCAAGATCGTGGTCGATCGCCTGGAGGGCCGTCTTCTCGGCCGCCTGCAGCCTGGAAAGGTCCAGCTTGGCCTGCTCCAGGTCGGCCTCGCTCTTCTTGGCCGTGTCGAGGAGGTCCCCGAGGTTGAGGTCCTCGAAGGGCTTCACTTCAACAGGCATGGCGGCGGTCTGGTGCCTGATGATGCCCGTCACCACGAGGGAGGCGAACACGAGGCCCGCGATCGTCGCGAGCGTCACCAGGGCGACGCGGAAGGAGCGGTTCTTCCGGGTCCTGGCGAATTCCATCTCGAGGTCATAGACCTGCCCATCCTTGCGGGTCGCCTTCCTGGCTTCGTCGAGGAAGCGCTCGGACCTGCTGCGGACTACCTGCCTTATTTCGTTGTCATCGACCATATGCCATTCCAGTCGCTCGGCGCCTTGCGAGCGGAGATCCTGTCCTTGAAGACGTCGACCAGGGGAAGGTCAACATCCTTCCATTCCCTGCCCGCCCTTGACCATTCGCCGTCGTAGTAGGCGGCGAGGCCGCGCGCGAAGGCGTCGGCCCGGCTCCTGAACGCCTCGTCCGCCTTTCCTGAGGGCACCGGCCAGAAGATGCTCTTGCCCTCGGTCTTTCCCTTCACCTGGACGCGGTCGATCTCGAGGAAGAAGTAGTCCTTCGAATCCCTCTCGACCTCGCGTTTCACGTACTCCGAGCATACGACGGGCACGTGGTAGATGCGCGTGAGGCCCTCGAGCCGCGACGCCGAGTTGACGTTGTCGCCGATGACCGTGTTGGTCATGCGTTCGTAGGATCCGATGTTGCCGTAGAAGACCTCGCCGCCGTCGATCCCGACGCCGACCTCGACGAGGACGGCCCGGTAGACCCTTTCCTCGGCGTCGGTCAGCGCGCCCTTCCGCTCGAGGATACGGTCGCGTTCGGCCCTGAGGCTTTCCCGGAGCTCCGCGGCGACCTCCTGGATGCGGTAGGCCGCGTTGACCGCGTCGAGCGACTTGTTCGCCGTACCCTCTATCGTGCCGAAGACCGCGAGGAGGGCGTCGCCGATGATGGAACCGACGATGCCGTCCGACTGGTGGATGCGGCCTATGGCGCGCTGGTAGTGGAGGTTGAGCACGTCGATGATGTCGTTGCCGAGCGTCTCCGTCATGAAGGTGAAGCCCTTGATGTCGGAGAAGAGGATGGTCAGGTCCTTTGTCGTGCCCTCGAGTCGGATCTCGCGCTCGCTGTAGGCGCGCCTGGCTATGTCCTGGGTCACGAAGCGCCGGAAGATCGACATGAGGTTGTCGATCGTCGAGGACAGGGCGTTGAACGAGGCCCCGAGGTAGGTGACGTCGTCATTGGGGGCGTCCGAGAGGTCGATGAGGGTCATGCGCTGGTCCGCCTGCATCTTCATGAGGCTCTGCGTCATGCGGCCGACCAGCCCGAGGATCCTGCCCACGAGCAGGGCCCCCACCAGGACGCAGATCAGCGTGATGACGACGATGATGACCATGACCGTGAAGAAGATGGAGCTCGTCTGCGAGTCGAATTCGCGCTGCTCCTCGGCCCGCACGATGTAGGCCTTCCACTTTTCGCTGTACTTGTAGACCCCGAAGTAGGAGGCGTTGCCGGCGGAGAAGTAGATCTTGCCCTCTCCCGAGGCTTCATCCCGCGAGGTCGACATCTCCTTCAGGGCCTTCGCGTCCGCGAAGGAGGCCGGCTGGGGGTCGGCCGAGGCCCAGAAGAGGAAGGAGCCGTCGTCCCTGACCGCGAAGGCCGAGGAGTGCGCGCCGGAGAGGTCCGTCGACGCGCTCTTGGTCATCGCGTTCACGGCGTCCGCGAGCTGGCCCTTGTAGCCCATGATCTCGTACTGGTTCGACGCGAAGCTGTAGATCTCCGCAAGGTCCTTGACGAGGATGCGGTTGGCGAGCTTGGACAGCTCGCCTCGGCTCATCGTGATGTTGATGTAGTTGGAGGCGAAATTCGAGGCCAGGAGGAAGACCGACAGGACGATGACGATCTTCGTGACGATGGGTGTCACCCTGGTTCCCGAAACTTTTGGCCCCAGGACTGTGGATACCGGGTTCATAGGAACGGAATTTAGCCCATGTACCTGTGGAAAGCAATGACTCACCGCGGCTATCGCGAACTATTATGCCAAAGCCGCCCCTCGCGTCCGCTTGTATCCTTCCGCTCCTCCTAGAGACCGCCCAGGAAGTCCCGGCGGGCCAGTTCCTCGGCCCCGGCCGCGGCGGCGCTGCCTTCCGCGAGCTTCGCGAAGACCGCCATGTCCATGTAGCGGAGGGTGAGGGGCCTTTCGAGGGCCATCCTCGTGGCCTTGTCCTCCCAGCGCGCTTCCTTTGGATCGAGAAGGCCGGGGGCCCCGTACTTGGCGACGAGGGTCGTATAGAGGGAATAGTGGTCCATCTTCTCGGGGTTGAGGAAGATGACGATGACCCATAGTTTCGAGTCATAGAACTGGAAGAAGGCTCGCTTGACGAAGGAATCGCCCGAAGCCTCTATGAGGCTCTGGTTCCTGGCGGGGAGGAGGGAGACGTCCTCCGGCCCGCGGTACAGGAAGATGCTGTCCTTTGAAAGGAGGGTTTCGACCTCCTCGATGCTCATGCCCAGCTTGATGCCGCGGAATTCGCCGGGAAGGGCGGCGGGAGTCCCGGAGGGGGAGGTCGCCGAGGGGATAGCGGCCGTTGCGGAAGCCGTCGGTACCGTGGCCGGGGCTGCCTGGCTGATGGCCTGCATGGCGGATGCCAGGCTCAGGGCAAGGACGAGGCTCGCCAGCCTGCCCGCCCGCTTATATGACTTCATACTTCTATCAGTATCGGCCGGCTCCCACCCTTACTTTTAGGGCATTCGGAAGGGGGCTTACGAGGCCTTCCCCTGCCCGCGGGGACCGGGGTATACCCTTGACCAGGATGTTTTCCTTTGATACGGGATCAGGGCCTCGCATCGTCCTCGAGGACGAGCGCTTCCTCGTGGCCTACAAGCCGCCTCGCCTCCATACCGCGCCCCAGGAGGGAGGGGGCGACAGCCTCGCCGCCTGGGTCTTCAGGCAGCGGCCTGCCGCCCACTTCGAGACGCCTCGGCCGGGCGGTCCCGCGCAAGGCGGGCGCGCTTCGGAAGGAGGCCTCTTCCATCGCCTTGATTACGAGACCTCGGGCCTCGTGCTTTTCGCCCTCGACCCTGAAGCCCTCGCTTCCCTCGCGGCATCGCAGGAGTCGGGGCTTGTCGAGAAGGCCTATCGCGCCCGCGCCTCGGTTTCCCTCCTCGCCCAGGAAGGGGCCCGTCCCGGCCGCGGCTGTCCCCTCGGTCTTGGGCGGGATGTCTGGGACAGGGCCCTCTCCGCGGCGGCTTCAGCCTCGTCCGTCGGGCAGACCGCAGGCGGCGCCGCCGATGCCTGCGCCGCCGCCGACGCCGAAGCCTGCGGCGCTGCCCGGCTGGCCGCGTTGGCTGAACTTGCCCGCCTCTGTTCAGGCCGAGGCGTGGAGTCGAGGTTCAGGCCCTTCGGGAAGGGCGGCGCCCGGGTCGCCTGCCTCTCGCCGGACGAACCGGGACCGAGGGGCGGAGGCAGGAGGAGCCATGGCTCGCCCGGGACGGTCTACGCCACGGCCATCGCCTCGATGGACCCGCTTCCCGGGGTCGAGGGCTGCGTCGAGATCGTGGCGGTGATAAGGCGGGGCTTCCGGCACCAGATCCGGGCCCAGCTCGCCTGGCTCGGCCTCCCCCTCCTCGGCGATGCCCTTTATGGAGGCCTCTCCTTCCCGCGCCTCTGCCTCCATGCCGAGGCCCTGACCTTCCCCCATCCGGCGGACGGATCCCTGGTCCGCGTTAACCTCTCCGGGCAGTGATGGGCGATACAGCCCCCGCCAGGTGCGGGCGGCGCGTTGCATTTTGCCGCCGCATCAATTAGTCTACAAGCCAGGATGCCGCAGAATTCGGTCTTCGACCGGCTTGTCGTCAGCCTTTCCGCGGAGGAAAGGAGCCAACTCCTCGATCGCATAAACCGGAGCTGTTCCGTGTCCGAGGAGCCCCTCTACCCCGAGCCCGGCGCCTTCGCGCCGCGCAAGCGGGTGGGGCCCGAAGACCTGCCTTCGCTTGGCCTCTTCAGGCGCTTCGTCCTCTTCGTCCGCCGGCTCTTCACCGGCCGCGACATAGAGAGCCTCCTCGCGGAAGACGATATACGGAACATCGCCAGGGACGTCGAGCGGCGCTGCCCCGGCCTCGTCAGCGAGAAGAGGGGAGTGCTCTGCGAACCCTTCCTCGACGAGCTCCGCCGCCTCAGGGATTCCGCCCGCTTCTTCTACGACGTCCTCGCGAGGAGCATCGACGTGGACAAGGCGGCCTTCATGGCCTTCCTCGCCTCGATCGAGCTCCCGGAGACCCACGCGAGGCTCCTCGAGTCGACCGATCCCTTCGAGTATGTCGAGGGCCATCCCGACGCCGACGAGCAGGAGGTCAGGCAGGCCATGCTGTCGGCCTTCGACGAGGCCTTCTCCGGCCTCCAGGAGGACAGGCGGCGGCGCATGTACCAGGACCTCCGCTGCCTCCTCTTCCTCAAGCGCCTTTCGGGCTTCCTCTTCGAGCGGCTCATCTCGACCTTCCACCAGGGCTCCGAACCGGGCGAGGGCGCCATGGCCACCTTCCTCGAGTCCCGGGACCTCCTCATCGAGCTCGGCGACATCCTCTTCTCGCTGTCGACGCCTCCGACCATCCAGCTCATGGAGTCCCTCTTCGTCTTCGCCGCGCGCGAGGATTTCGCCAGGGAGGATTTCAACGCCGAGGACAGCATCGCGACCAACCTCGGCAAGACCGAGGTGTCGCTCGCGCGCATTCGGTCCTTCAACCAGAAGATCCCCCTCGCCGACGTCATCCGCATCGTGACGGCGGATCCCTCCTATGCGCCAAGGGAGCTGCCCGCCGGCGAGGACTGGCTGGCCATCTATCGCGGCTTCTGGAAGACGCGGATCGAGGCGAGGCTCGAGGAGCTACGGAGCAAGAGGAAGTACCGCAAGCTTGCCGAGGAGCTCGCCTCCTTCATCGGGGATGTGCAGCCCGCCAGCCTGCCCCATATCTCGCGCGAGGACGGGAGGGACAGCCCCCCCGTGAGGCAGGACCTCGGCCTGGCCTTCATCGACGCCTTCTCCCGCGGCATCTTCACCAAGGAGATCAACAGGCCCCTGCGCATCGTCCTCATGGACGGCGAATTCTACCGCAAGGAGAACCGGCTCGAGTTCACCGACGCCTACGATACGGTCCTGCGCGGCCCCGAGACCGTGGCCGGCTTCGACGCCCGGCTCTCGCCCGAGGGCGAGCTCGGGGGAGCATGGTGTTCGGCCCGGATCGACCTGGCTTCGGTGGCGGTCAAGCGCAGGAAGCTCCAGTCCGTCCTGAAGAGCGTCGATGACGAGGCGGACAGCATCATCAGGACCTTCGGCTCTGCCCTGGGCGAGCTCGTGAAGATCATCGGCGGGATACTCAAGGGGGAGGCGGGCGGCCGCTACGACTCCCTCGCCAACCTGGCCTTCCTGGACGGAAAGGCCAACAAGGACTTCCTCAAGAGCCTCGAGCAGGCCAAGGACCGCTGCGAGCGGGCGATGAGCCTCCTCGTCGAGCTCTCGGGCCTCGACATGGTGCGGCCCGGGACATGAGGACGGCGCTTCCGCGGCGGGTCATCCTCCTCCTTGCCGCCCTGTCCTCAGGCGCCTTCCTCGGAGCCCAGCAGGGTCCCTCCGCAAGCGCCTTGCCCGAGGCAGCCGTATTCTCCGACTCCGTCCTCCTGCCCTCCGGAGGCGGCTTCGACCTCGTGGAACGGAGCGACTACCGGCGCTATGTCGACGGCAGGCTCTCGGGCTTCATCTACCGCGAGTCCAGGGCGAGCTTCAGGGAAACCACGACCGCAGCCCCAGGCCGGCCGGCCTGGACGGGCGAGCTCTACCTCCTCGAGGAAACCATCCACGACGAAGCGATATCGGCGCGGAAGGTCGCCCGCGTGCTCGAGCTCGACCTCGTCTCCTCGGGCGGCAAGGTGGCCCAGGCCGGGGATTCCGGCTTCCCGACCCACCGCGGCCTCCTCGCGGGCCGCCCCGCGGAAATGGCCGGGGGTGAAGCCTGGATAAGTCCCGCGGCCATCGCCCTCGATCCTCGCAACTCGGGCAATTTCATCCTCCTTCCCGTCCTCGTCGAGTACCATGCGGCAGGGAAGGCGGAGTACGACGGTTCGCCTGCCATCCTCGTCAAGGCCAAGTTCGCGGTCCGCTACGATGCCATCCGGGGCGCGCCCGCACCTTCGTCGGGCGGCTCATCGCCCGGAGGCGCGGCCGCGGACGGACTGCGAGCCATCAGCGGGACCCATGACCTCGACATCTACCTCGATGCCGCCCTGGGCAGCCTGGTCTTCATACGCGACCGCTTCGATGAAAGCTATTCCTTCGGCTCCGGGGTCACCGAAAGGCACGCCGGCTTCACCCTCGTGTTCTATGCGCCTTCCCTCCGAGGGGAAAGGGATGCGGCCATCGCCTCTCTCGGCGCGAGGCCCGCCGCGGCCGGACAGCCCTCCCTTCCCGCCGGCCAGGTGCCGAAGCCCTCGGCCGCCCCCGCGCCAGGTCCAGCCCCCGGCGCGACCGCGGCGGCCACTCCTGTCCCGGCCCAGCCCGAGACCGGCGCGGGTACGAGCCCTTCGGCCTCGTCCTCGGTGGGGCCGCCATCCCCCAGCGCGGGAGAGGGAGACGAGCTCGAGGAGGGGCCGGCCCTCATAGCCGCCGGCGTCGACCTCCTCGAGTCCCCGGCCGGCCTCGTCTTCAGGATCAAGGACCTCCAGTTCGTGGCGGACAGCGATGAGCTCCTTCCCGCGGCCCGCGGCCGCCTCGACGAGATAGCCGCCATCCTCCTCGGCTTCCCGGGCAGGAACTTCCTGGTCGAGGGCCATGCCGCCGGCGTCGGCAAGCCGGCGGGAGAGCTCGAGCTTTCGGAGAAGCGGGCCCTCAGGGTCGTGAAGGAGCTGGTCGCGAGGGGCATCCCGGCCTCGCGCTTCACCTGGCGCGGGCTCGGCTCCTCGAAGCCGATAGCCTCCAACGCCACCGAGGAAGGCCGCTCGCGCAACAGGCGCGTCGAGATCACCCTCCTCGAATAGCGCGCCTCCCGGCCCTGGACTCAGGCGCCTTGCCTCCATGCCGCCCGGCGCGATAGTCTCGCGTGATGCTGTATCGAAGGATCGCCCTTCCTCCCCCCATGGTCCCGCCCTCGACCGAGTCCCCGGCTTCGGTTCCGGAACCGCTTCCCGACGCTTCCTCCTTCCTCCGGCTTTCCTTCCTTCCCACGGACGGCAATGCCGATGTCGCCTCCAGCGCAGCCCCCCAGGGAAAGCCGGGCGTCCGCCCCCTTCCCGCCGCATGCCTCTCCCTCGCGTCCTGGGGCGATATGCGATACCTCGAAGGCGTGGACAACCCGCGCCGCTCGGCCTTCTTCTCGCATCTCGGCCTCCTCCCCGCCGACGTCCTCGGCACGGAGCTTTGCCATACGCGGCGGGTCCTCCTCGAGGGGCGGAGCGGCATGGAGCTGGCAGGGCCCGACCCGGCCGAGGCCGCCGCCCAGGCGAGCCATGACGGCATCCTCCTCCGCGACGCGGCGAAGGCGGCCTGCATCACGGTCGCGGACTGCATGCCCATCTGGCTCCTCGACCGCCACTCGGGAAGCTTCGGGGTCCTGCATTCCGGCTGGAAGGGGACGGGCATCCTCGCCGTGGCCGTGAGATCCCTGGCCCTGGCATACGGCAGCCCTCCAGAAGCCATCTCCGTCATCCTGGGGCCCGCCATCGGGGCCTGCTGCTATACGGTGCCGCCCGAGAGGGCAGGGGCCTATGCCGGCGAATTCGGTCCCGAGGCCGTGCGCGAGGAGGAAGGCCGGACCATGCTCGACCTCAGGGCCGCGAACCTCGGCCTGGCCCGGCGCCTCGGCATCGGGGCCCTCCTCTCGGTCGAGGCCTGCACCTCCTGCGACCCCCGTCTCGGTTCCTTCAGGAGGGAAGGTGCGGAAGCCTTCACGCGGATGGCCGCCGTCGCGGCCGTCCTTCCCCCCGGCTGTCCCGCGGGATGCCTTGTTGTTCCCGCCCCGACGCTATAGTCTTTCCGTATGACCATCCGGAACTACTTCCGTTTCCTCTGCCATTCGGCCCTCGGCCTCGGCGCCCTCTTCCTTGCCTTGACCGCGGGCATCCTCCTCATCGCCGGCGGCTACGGTCCCGCGATAGCCGCTCTCAGCTTCGCCGGCGCCATCGCCGTACTCGTCGCGGCCGGTTTCCTGACCGGCCTCGGGCCGAAGGCCGCCGCCGCCGAGGGCGAGAGGCTCGCTTCCCTCTCCGCGAGGAGGAAGCTCGAGGAGGGCCGGGACAGGCTCCTCCACCTCTCCGCCCTCCGCCTGTCCGATGGCGAGGTGGCCAGGGCGCGGGACCTCGTGGTCCTCGAGGGCCGTCGTTTCCTCGAGAGCTGCCCGACCGACGGCAAGGGAGGAGGTGGGCGCGAGGGCGGTCCCGCCTACGACCCCGCGGCCCTCGCCGCCATGGGCGAGGCCCTCGAACTCGTGGACGCCTGGCTCAGGGAGTCGGACGAGACGGCCATCGAGAAGCGCTTCGGCTCGAACGACAGCCACCCGATCGAGGACGGCGAGGCCCGCGTGGCCGCGGCCCTCCGCGAGAAGGCCGCCCTCATCGTGAAGGCCCGTGACCTCGTGTCTTCCGAAATACCAGGCTCAGACCGCATCGCCATCGAGGAGGAACTCAAATGAAGAGCCCGCGGACAAGGGCCTTGGCCCTCGCACTGGTCTTCTCCCTCGTAGCCGTCTTCTCAGTGGCCGCCCTCGAGGCCGGGCTCGCTACGGCCGGCATCACCGTGGTCCTGAGGCCCGACGGCAAGGCTACGGTCAGCCAGCGCCTCGAGTGGAAGGCCTCGGGCGGTTCCATGCACGGCTTTTACTACGAGGAACACTCCTACGAGCCGGTCTGGGACATGCAGCGCTGCTGGGCCGATCTGCCCGACGGCAGCCGCTCGGCCCTCTCCATCAAGGACCTGGGCGGAGGGCGCTACGATGTCGTCCTAGCGGGCGGCAGGGCCTTCAGCGGCACGGCCTGGTACAACCTCTCCTTCGGCGTCGATTTCGCCGCGGCGGGCTTCATCGGCACCACGAAGGCGGCCGATGGCAGCGACCTTGTCTACTTCGACTGGGAGCCGAGCCTCTGGGAGTACGGCATCCAGAAGCGGATACTCGACATCGTCTTCCCCCGGACGGTGGCCTCCGGGACCCTTACGGACGCCGACAAGGCAGCCATTCCCCTCAAGACCGAGGAGCATGTCAACGCCGAGAACAGGATCGACTGGTTCGGCACGAAGGGCGAGGATGGCTCGTACTGGCTCACCGGCCGCTTCTACCAGTCCGATGTGCCGCCCGAGGGGAGCCAGCGCCTCGAGCTCTACTTCCCCTCGGATTACCTTGACCTCTCGCAGACCGGCCTCCAGTCCTGGGAAGGCAAGGCCACCTCGGGCGGCTCCGCGTCCGCCGGGGGCCTCCCGGAGGAGCAGGCGTATCCGCGCATCGACTACCTCGAGGCCAACCTGCGTCAAAGGCCGGTCATCGCCGGTTCCATCATCCTCGTCCTCGTGGCCCTCGCCCTCTTCCTCTTCTCGAAACGCCTCGAGAGCTACCGGAAACGCAAGGCCCTCCTCGCCGGCATAAGCTGGGCCGGCGACAGCTGGGCCCCGCCCCGCCTCCTCGTCGGCTCTTACCAGGTTCCCGGCAAGGTGGCCGCCGACCTCCATCCCGTCGAGGTCGCCCTCCTCATGGAGCTCCCCCTGCCGCGCGTCGCCTCCATCATGGTCGACGGCCTCGTCCAGCAGGGCCTCATCGAGCTCGTCTCGGGCGATCCCCTGCGCATCCACGTGCTTTCCGCCGCCAAGGCCAAGGGCGAGTACGAGGAGGCCTTCCTCGCGGCCTTCGATGCCGAGGGAAGGGTCCTCTCGGGCCTCATGGCGGATTTCTTCGAGG
>Ga0116171_10004386_pt1 | contig 12724 bp, 7 predicted proteins | sample AD_JPNHW2_MetaG_FD_89798 | JGI IMG/M metagenome (GOLD analysis project Ga0116171, IMG submission 89798) | Active sludge microbial communities of municipal wastewater-treating anaerobic digesters from Japan - AD_JPNHW2_MetaG | ecosystem: Engineered > Bioreactor > Anaerobic > Digestate | place...
AAATATGACGCTGAATTACCAAGTAATTTGTACTTTTGCAGCGAAAAATGGCCTCGTAGCTCAGTGGATAGAGCAGCAGCCTTCTAAGCTGCGGGTCGTAGGTTCGAATCCTACCGGGGTCACCTGATCACATAATAAAGAGCTGTAAATGAATATTTTACGACTCTTTTTCATTTCAAATGGAAAACACTGGTGCTATACACTGATTTTATTAATATTTAGGAAGATATCCCCTTGTTTTTTTGGGCAGAGTTGAATCTTAATACTCTCCTATTGCATTTAACCCCCGCTTTGCAAATTTCGCTTCCCCATTTCTAACCTGGCAGAATGGCCATTCGCTGCAATAGTATTCATGATAAACTTTGGCGTAGCCTGTAATTATCAATATTTCATTCAGGCATGTCCCATCAGGCAAAATGAGATGAGCCAACCGGCGGTCCTAAAAATCGGTTTCATTGCCAGGTTCAGAATAGATAGTAACAAGCGTGCCTGGTGGACATATCCTGCTAACAAATTCCTTTGATTGGGTGCCCATGTATCGAAGCAGTTCACCTGCCACCCTGGTTCTTGCTTCATCTTCCCTGAGTTTTCTGCCATACCTGGTTTCGGGTGCATCGATACCATATAACCGGATCTCTTTTTCTATCCTGGTGAACTTGCCTATTACTCTCAGGCTATCGCCATCAATAACTGCACTGACAATTTGCCATGTTTCTTCGATGATAGGTGCTTTTGCTTTTTTATAACATTGTTTTACAGCGTTTTAACAGTTAATTGGCTCTATCCCAGGCAAAATGATTGACATTGTATATCGCCAGAAGCGTAACATTCATCTTCTGTTCAAATTATTATATTCATTCACTGATAGGTGAAGCAGAATAACCTGAAAATTATAAGCGGTCACTTTGTGCCATATAGTCTCATTTAGGTCTCAAAGCCAGTGCTTTTTGCCAGTTCCACGCAGAACTCATCATTTCATTGAGGCCCTTCTCGGCTTTCCAGCCCAGCTCATCATTGGCAAAACGGGTATCAGCCCATACCATTTCAATATCACCCGGGCGGCGGGGAACAATTTTATAATTCAGTTTCTCACCACTGACCCTTTCAAATGAATTAATAACATCCAGCACCGAATAACCTGTACCTGTGCCTAAGTTGAAGATTTCGAGCTTAAGTTTGCTTTTGCCGCCCAGCATGCGTTCCACAGCAATAACATGGGCTTTGGCGAGATCAACCACATGAATATAGTCGCGGATGGCGGTTCCGTCTGGAGTATTATAATCATTGCCGAAAACGCTGAGGCATTCACGGAGCCCGATTGCAGTCTGAGTGATGAAAGGCACCAGGTTACTGGGCACTCCCAGGGGTAATTCACCTATCAGGGCACTCTCATGCGCTCCAATCGGGTTAAAATATCGTAAGGCAATGGCATGGATGGGGTGCGAACCGGTAACAAACCGGAGAATTTCTTCACACATCTGTTTGGTATTACCATAAGGTGACCAGGCAGGTTTGATCGGCGCCTTCTCGGTTACCGGCAATTCATCCGGTTGTCCATATACAGTGCAGGAGGATGAAAAAACCATATGGGATATCCCGTGTGTTTTCATTCCTTCCAAGAGGTTGATCAGCGACTGCAGATTGTTCCTGTAATAATCCAGCGGTTTTTCCATGGATTCGCCCACTGCCTTGAGTGCTGCAAAATGGATGATACCGTCAATTTCAGGAGTACGATTGAAAAAATCAGCGGTTAGTGAAGCGTCCGCCAGGTCGAATTGCTCAAAACCCGGCAAAATGCCGGTGATTGATGCTATATTTTCGAGCACATCTATTGAGGAGTTGGAGAGGTTATCCACAATAAGCACATCGAAGCCGCTTTGCTGCAGTTCAACAACGGTGTGCGATCCGATAAATCCTGTACCGCCTGTTACTAATATCTTTTTTTTGCCCATTCTATCATTCCAGTGTTATCTGAGTTTAGTTACAATTAATTTTTTGTAATACCAATTTGATCAGAATTGATTTTATTGACCACAGGTTTCAATACTTCCGGCCCGCCTCCGCATTCACTCTGCATCGCTTACAAGATTGACTGTTCCCAGTATCAGAGGATCGATTTGAAATACGCGATGGTTTTCCGGAGGCCTTCTTCCAGTTGAATCTTAGGCTCCCAGTCGAGTTCTTTTTTAGCCAGGCTGATATCGGGTTGTCGCTGCATTGGATCATCAGCCGGAAGTGGCATTCGGACGATCTTCGATTTCGAACCGGTGAGATCAATTACTTTCTCAGCCAGTTCGAGTATTGTAAATTCATTGGGATTGCCAATATTCACCGGGCCGGTAAATTCGTCCCTCGATCCCATCATGCGCAACATTCCTTCCACAAGGTCATCCACATACTGGAAACTCCGGGTTTGCCGGCCGTCGCCATAAATGGTGATGTCCTCACCCTGCAGCGCCTGCATGATGAAGTTAGAGACTACTCTGCCGTCATGCGGATGCATGCGGGGACCGTAAGTATTAAAGATGCGTATGATCTTGATTTTGACATTGTTCTGTTTATTGTAATTTACAAACAGTGTTTCGGCCGAACGCTTGCCTTCATCGTAGCACGACCGCTCTCCGATAGGATTTACGTGGCCCCAATAGGTTTCTACCTGCGGATGAATCTGGGGGTCTCCATAAACTTCACTGGTTGAGGCCTGCAGAATTTTTGCTTTAATCCTTTTTGCCAGCCCCAGCATGTTAATAGCCCCCATCACCGAGGTTTTCATTGTCTTTATAGCATTATACTGGTAATGAATCGGCGAGGCCGGACAAGCAAGGTTGTATATTTCATCCACTTCGATGAAGAAAGGCATCGTAACATCATGCCTTATCAATTCAAAATACGGATTGCCAAGCAAATGGACAATGTTTTGCTTTTGCCCGGTAAAATAATTATCCAGGCATACAACTTCATTGCCTTCCTTTATAAGGCGGTCGCAAAGGTGCGAGCCTACAAAGCCCGCACCTCCGGTAACCAATACTTTCTTTCTGATCATATTTAATGCTTTTTTAGGTTTGGCAAGAGTGCCTGCCAATATCATTTCTAAGGTATAGTCGCTTTAAATGGTTGTGTTAACCCCGATACAGAAATAATCGAAACCGTTACGCTTCATCTCACCCTGGTCATAAATATTGCGTCCATCAAATACTGCAGGAGTGCTGAGCAGTTTCTTCATAATCTTCAGATTCGGGAATTTGAACTCCGGCCATTCAGTTACCAGGGCAAGGCAATCGGCATCTATCAGTGTTTCATACTGATCTTCTGAATAAACGATACTATCGCCTAAATGATGCTTTGCTTCTATCATAGCCACAGGATCGTACGCTTTAACATTGGCTCCGGCTTCCAGCAGCTTCTTGATAATAACCAGCGAAGGAGCTTCACGCATATCGTCGGTTTGAGGTTTGAATGACAATCCCCAGATTGCAATCGTTTTCCCTTTAAGGTCTCCTTTGAAATACTCCATAATTTTATTGAACAGCACTGATTTCTGATCATGGTTTACGGCTTCAACTGCTTTCAGCACGCGAAGTTCGTATTTGAACTGATGGGCTGTTTTTATGAGAGCCTGAACATCTTTTGGGAAACATGAACCGCCATAACCTATTCCGGGGTAAATGAACTTAGTGCCAATGCGCGAATCGGAACCAATACCTTTTCGAACCATATTAATATCAGCCCCTACAATCTCGCAAAGATTGGCGATATCATTCATAAAGCTGATTTTGGTAGCCAGCATTGAATTGGCCGCGTATTTGGTCATTTCGGCTGAGGTGATGTCCATAAATATGACGGGGTGGCCATTGAGGGTGAATGGCTTGTAAAGGCTTTTCATCAGATCTTCAGCTCTTGGAGAGTCTAATCCCACAACAATGCGGTCGGGTTTCAGAAAATCTTCAATGGCTGCTCCTTCTTTCAGGAATTCGGGATTTGAGGCCACATCAAACGGTATAGAAACACCACGTTTTGTCAGTTCTTCCTGGAGAGTGGCCTTCACTTTTGCTGCAGTGCCAACCGGAACGGTGCTTTTTGTAACAACCAGCAGGTAATCCTTCATATATTTACCGCATTCGCGGGCAACGTCAAGTACATATTTCAGGTCGGCACTTCCGTCTTCATCCGGAGGAGTTCCCACGGCAATAAATAACGCATCGCAGTATTCCAGTGCTTCTGCAATTTTGGTCGTAAAATTCAGGCGGCCTTTTCTCATGTTACGGTGCAACATTTCTTCCAGTCCAGGCTCATAGATTGGCACAATTCCTTTCTTCAGGTTATCGATTTTTTTCTGATCGATATCGACGCATACGACATCAATCCCTACTTCTGAGAAACATGTACCGGTAACAAGACCGACATAACCGCTTCCGACTATTGCTACTTTCATATTGTGAACTTTAAAGGTTGGATCTATTTCTGATTACTAGTAATTACATTGACCAATTATGTACCATAAGCTTATAACACTCATATTCAAGCTGGTAGAATTGATATATGGATGTGTTTTGTGTAAAATTGAGGTATAGTCTCTTGTTTTTACAATAAGGTAAAATTACTAAATAATTAATTGTGACAAATCGTCTGAGCTGGGTTTAACAACAGTGTGCACAAATGCAAAAATCATCGGCTCTTTATTTGCATCAGGTTGCTGTAAGTAAATATCTAATATACAGTATATCTGATTGTTAAATATAATAAGGTGCAAACGGAGAGATATTTAATAATCCTTCAGGGGTCACATGAAACAGACAATACGCTGGTGAATTTCAACCAGCTTTTTTTTTATTATATACCTTATTATTACATAAAATCAAACAAACACAACTCCACTTGTGATCAGTACGCAGTATTCTTATACTATTCCCGTCATGTTATATCCGCGTGGATCAATTCAAAATTTGAAGTATGAACCCAATCATGAGATGCGGGAGATTATGCAATCTTGAATACCAGTGTACCATTCAAACAGGGCTTGTTACTCATCTTTGCTTTAAATACTCATCATAAATTATAAGATTAATACTATAAACTAAATCATCTTTTGTTATTAATAATCATTTCTTATAAATGCCTGTATCTCTCTATTATCTAAGCATACATGAGTCAAAGGATAATAATGCACAAGTCAGAATGCCGTTTTCATAATCAATTTATTGTCATAAAGAGATAAAAAAGTATTACTCAACAGGCAATAGCAGAACTATATTTGGGGTATTAAAAAACCTAACCAGTTATGCAAAAGAAACTACTCAAAGCAATCGCTTTAATGTGCGTTGTTGCGTTGATATTTTCGTCCAACGTTTTTGCCCAGCAGACAAAAACGATAACGGGAACCGTTTATGGCGAAAATAATGCAACATTGCCTGGTGCAACCATCAAGGTTAAGGGTACAACCGTTGGCACCATTTCCGATTTAGACGGAAAATTCACTTTACAAGTACCCGCATCTGCCAAAACCCTGGAAGTATCGTTTGTGGGGATGGAAACTCAGGATGTAGCCATCACCGGTGCTCCTCTAAAAATCAATCTGACATCCAGTACTACAGCCCTGAGCGAAGTAGTGGTAATCGGGTATGGCACGGTGCGAAGGAACGAAGTAACATCAGCTATTTCTTCGGTAAACCAGAAAGAGCTGAAAAACCTCCAGGTGACCGGTGTTGACCAGGCGATGCAGGGGAAACTTGCAGGTGTTACCGTAACCAATAACTCGGGCCAGCCCGGTGGCGGGGTTGCACTCCGTGTCAGGGGGCTTACTACCATCAACAGTAATGACCCGCTAATCGTAATTGACGGCGTTCCCTTCACCACCAATACCGTGGAAAGCTCGGGCTACGACGGATTAGGCGGTGGACGCGGCCAGGTGGGTAATAGCTTCCTCTCTAATATCAACCCGAATGATATTGAATCAATCGACGTACTAAAAGATGCTTCAGCACAAGCCATTTACGGTTCGCAGGCCGCCAATGGCGTCATCATGATCACCACCAAGAAAGGCCGTGCAGCCGACGGAAAAGTTACGTATGATGGCAATTTTGGCGTAAGCCAGATCACTCAGCGTCTTGATGTGATGAACCTCCGTGAATTTGCCGAATACCAGAATGGCGTACTTGCCGAAACAGGTTAGACACTTACACCTGAATTTGCCGACCCGTCGCTGCTTGGTGAAGGCACCAACTGGCAGGAAGCAATTTTCAAAAACGGCTATACCAAAAATCATTCGTTGAGCTTCTCGGGTGCCAAGGACAGAACTTCCTATTATGCTTCAGCCGGCTACCTCGACCAGACAGGAACCATTGAAGGTTCGGACTACAAGCGCTATTCCACCCGCTTTAACCTCGATCACCAGGTAAAAAGCTGGCTGAATTTCGGCGTTAGCTCCAACATTATGAGAAGTATCCAAAATGTTGCTCTCGCCGATAATGCTCCTTCGGGAACCATCTGGCTTGCCTGTATTCAAAACCCTCTTATCCCGGTGACAAATGTTGACGGCACATGGGGAGGCGGTGAAACTGTAGGAGGCACATCATACTCACAGGATAACCCGGTGGCCAATAGCAAAAGCCGTGGCAATGAAGTTGTGCAGAACCAGATTTTCGGAAACATATATGCTGAACTGAAATTCCTGAAAGACTTTTCACTCAGGAACGAAGTTTCCTATTCACTCGGCAACCACAACAACAAAGCCTACCAGCTTGGGGTTGATATAGGCCCGCGCGAACTCCGCAGCACCCTGATCGACAGTAGGCAAAACAGCTATTATTATGCAGTTCGCAATTACCTCAACTACAATAAAACAGCAGGCAAACATTATTTTGGAGCCACAGCCGGCCACGAAGCACAATTTTCATACTGGGAGCAGATTACCGGCCGCAAAATGGACCTCACCAATAATATTCTTGACCTCACAGCCGGAAGCACCGACCAGACAACCTGGGAACTCAACGGCGGCAAAGGCGATTGGGCTATGGAATCCTACTTCGCCCGCGGCAATTACATGTTTGATAACCGTTACTCATTATCAGTAAGTTACAGGGCTGATGCATCGTCAAGATTCGGCCCAAATAACAAATGATGGGGCTATTTCCCCGGTGTATCACTGGGTTGGACAGTAACCAACGAAAAGTTCTTTGAACCAGTCCAGAACGTCGTCAACTACTTGAAAGTCAGATTAGGTTATGGTAGTGTTGGAAATCAAAACCTGCCTTCAGGGGCACCGGCTCCTCCATATACTTCCTTAGTACAAATATGGCCAGGCCCGGCTGGATTTGGATCAATAAACGGCGTACCTTCAAATTACGTAGCAGGCATCTCCAACCCTGACTTAAGCTGGGAAAAAGTAATCACTTCTAACATAGGTATCGATATGAGCTTCTTCAAAAGCCGTATCGAACTGACTTTGGATCTCTATAAGAAGGTAACCTCTGACATGCTTCTTTTTACAACCGGCCCCACATTCCTTGGTATCGGTTCTGCCTGGAACGACCTGAAAGCCCCGATCGGTAATGTTGGCCAGATGACCAATAAGGGTTTCGACATCAGCCTTACAACCCGCAATTTTGTGAAGAATGACTTCAACTGGACAACATCGTTGGTTATCTCGCATTACAAAAATACACTCGACAAACTGCGTAACGAAAGCTCTTCTCTCACCGGATCAGTTTATTATGCTCAGAACCAGATCACTTATACAACTCCCGGCCATGCCCTTGGTTCATTTTACGGCCTGGTATATGATGGAATCATGAGAACCCAGGAAGAGCTCAACGCTTCATACCCGCAGTTCGGTTCACCCAAGGACGAAACCCATACATGGCTCGGCGATGTCAGGTATAAAGACCTGAATGATGACCAGGTAATTGATGAAAAGGATATGACCTACATTGGAAGCCCTGTTCCTGACTTCACCTTTGGTTTTACCAATACATTGAATTACAAGAGCTTCGATCTTTCGTTGTTCCTGCAGGGCAGCTATGGCGCCGAGATTTACAACTTCCTGAAATGGCAGCTCGAAAAACTGGATAACTCATACAACAACCAGCTTGCAACGGTTCTCGACAGGTACACTGCCGAGAACACCGATGGCAGCCTGCCCCGCTTTACTGCCTCCAACTCAAACAATACATACACCTCCGACCGTTATATTGAAGATGGATCATACCTCCGCATCCAAAACCTTACTATTGGATACAAACTTCCCACCAACATTATATCGCGTGTGAAAATGACAAACCTCAGGGTTTACATGTCGGCTCAAAACCTCTATACTTTCACAAAATACACAGGTTATGATCCCGAAATCGGAGCCTTGGATAACGGCATTTTGCTCATGAATGTTGACCAGGGACACTATCCAAATCCAAGGACAATCACTTTTGGTATTAATGTCGAATTTTAATACCACCATGTTGGATACACTATAAAACCCAAAGAAAAATGAAAAAGAAAATCATATACTTAATTGCAATACTGGCTATATCAGTGGCCTCTTGCTCTAAAGATTTTAGCGAAAGGGAATCATTGGACAGTGTTGATGTTGCTAAGACATGGAATACTGCTGATGAAGTAAGGGCTACAACCAGTACACTTTACAGCGGTTTACCATGGGCCGGCTTCACCAGCCGTGCCATGGATGACATCGGTGATGTTATGTCCGGAAATTCTCATTCCTATGAAGGAAACGGCGATTACCGTGCATTTGTTGTCTTTTCGCAATCAGCTACAACTGCTCTGGTTGGCAATTGCTGGACATCTTTCTACAAAGTAGGCGGATGGGCAGCTTCGTACCTCAGAGCATTCGAAATGAAGAAAACCCTGGGTGGTGATCCGGCTATTCTCGATCCTGCTATTGCTGAATGCCGTTTTATGCTTGGCGTCACTTACTTCTATATTGTACGCGCTTTTGGTGATGCCCCCATCATCGATGATCCCGGAAAGGTTGCCCTGGAAGGAAATTACAACATTCCGAAATACCTTAAGGCTGATGTACTTCGCTATGCCATAGAACAGATGACCCTGGCCGAGGAAGGCCTCCCTGAAACTGACGTTCCGGGCCGTGTCACCAAATACGCTGCAAAAGCTTACTTAGCCAAAATGTATCTTTACAACAAGGATTACGCAAATGCCGCTGCTAAAGCTCAGGAAGTGATTGGCTCAGGGAAATACGATCTCGTATCTACCGAACTGTATGACGATATGTTCAACAGCAGCTCGATGAACAATAACATTGAGTCCATCTTTGCCATTCAGTATCAGCTCACGCAGAACCCCTGGGGCGCAGGCAACCAGTTGCAATGCGACCGCGGCCCCAGTAATCTGAATACCTCTGAATCGAGTATGTGGGAACTTTTCAGGCCTTCGCTTGATTTCATGAAAGCCTGGGAACCTGGTGATCTCCGTCGCCCTGCCACAGTAATGGAACATGGCTGGTCCCATCTTTCATGGAAACCCACCAATGCTGACGCTCTGTACAATGCCTTCATGGCTAACGGCTTTGTTTACGACACCATTCAGGATGCGGCTCATGGCGGCAATCTTAATGCCACAAGGTCAAATATTGCCAAATATGTGGTTGGTCCGGGATCAGCCTTTGGCGGCGAGCCTGTCATCGGCATGAATACCGGCCAGAACTTCATGATGATGCGTTATGCTGATGTACTTCTTATTTATGCAGAAGCTATCCTTGGTGGAAATTCATCAACCAGTGATGCCGGTGCCATTGATGCTTTCAATAAAGTACGCACCCGTGCCGGTCTAGCAGCCAAATCATCGATCACAATCGACGATATAATGAAAGAACGCCGTATGGAGTTTGCATTTGAAGGTGATTACTGGTACGATATTCAGCGCCAGGGTTTTGCAAAAGCAAAGCAGATCATCGAAGCACAAAACCGCGGAGCTGTAGGCTCACCACTTTACGTGACCTTTGGTGAGAACTACATGTATCTCCCGATCCCGGCCAGCGAAATTCTACAGGACCCTGAACTGGCAAATCCTGCTGTTCCTTACTACACTGGTAAATAACCTTAAAACTCAATGAAAATGAAAAAGATATCAGCATATATTTCGCTACTGTCGGTTATTCTTTTCGCTATCGCTGTTACTTTCAGCGCTTGTAAAAAAGACACTGACGGCAGTCCTGACATAAGCGCCGGCACTCCTGTTCTCAGCACTGTAGCACCTACTGCAGGAGCTGGCGGAGCAGTTGTGACCGTTACAGGTACTGGCCTTGGAAAAATTGTCAGCATTGTTTTTGAAAACGGAAGTGTCCCGGCTACATTCCAACCCAATCTGAATACCGAATCAGCCATTATCTTCCGTGTTCCTATGCTGGCTGAGGGCGGTAACCAGAACATTATCCTCACCAATATCGAAGGCAAGACTTTATCAGTTCCTTTCGATGTGTTGCTGCCTCCTGCCATTTCTTCAGTGTGGCCTACTGATTTCCAGGCCGGATCCACAGTTACCATTACGGGTAATAACCTCGCTGATGTAACCGATGTTGTAATCAATGGCACCACCGATGCTGCTACAATTGTCTCAAAAACTCTTACCCAACTTGTGATAACGATGCCAGCATCGGAAGTTAATTCCGGAAAACTGGCAATAACAAATTTAGCAGGTACAACTGTTACAGAACAGGCATTGGTTAACATTGATAAAGCCGTACAGGTGTTTACCGACGACCTTATGAATGGTTTCCAAAGCTGGTCATGGGGTGGTGTATATGAGCCATCAACAGATTACGTTGTCTGTGGAACTAAATCCATGAAAACTGCTTTTGATGCAGGTGGTTGGGGTGGACTACAGATGGGTAATCCCGGTTCAATTGATGTATCCGGATGCCGCTACTTTACTTTCTGGGCTAAAGGTGCAGATGTTGATTTCGATGTTCAGGTAACAATCAATTGGGGCCCTTGGCAAAGCTTCACAATTCCTGCCGGCACCTGGACATACTTCAAATATGACCTTAATACAGCTGGTTGGACAGGTTTAGCTGCTGTTAATAATGTCACATTCCAGATTAAAGGTGCGGATAAAACATTTTATTTCGACAATATCGTATTTATTAAAGAGTAGTTTTCTGTTGATTTAGGGTTAGTTTGGCAGCCTGGTTCATGTACAAGTGCCTTGTCCATTGAACCAGGCTTCTTTTTGTCAACTCCCGAATCATATCACAGTTTATCTTAGCAGAAGTTTTAAGCCTGCCGGTATAATTTGTAACTTAAACACCTGAATGCAACATGAGGCCTAAGCTGCTTACACTTATTATATTGACCTGCCTGAAACTTTCAACATTCGGGCAGCAGCAAGGCTTTTTCCTTAACGACTGGCAACCTGAAACGATCAGCACTCCGTCATTCAGCGACCAGGAGCAAACAACCGAACCGGCCACTGTATCCGTAAAAGTGTTGTGGGGAGATACCATCACCAAAATATCTCCTTACCTTTTTGGTGATAATGCTAACCTCTGGACAGGCTGTATGTCAGATAATCTGGAACTTATGCAGCATATGTCCGATCGCCGGATGGGGGTTCTCCGCGGCCCGGCCGGGAGTGTATCAGATGCATTTTTCTGGAACCGCTCAGTTAACACACCACCGGCCGACGTGCCTGCAAAAATTTACAATTCCGGCCAACTTGTCAATTTCGGGCCATGGTATGGCATCAGGCCAAACTCTGGAGATAATTGGACTATGGCAGTTGATTCATTCTACCGCATACTTGACCAGACGAGTGTAACCGGGATGCTCACCGTAAATTACGGTTATGCCCGTTATGGTACAGGCCCTGCACCGGTAGCCACAGCCGCTCACATGGCAGCCGACTGGGTGCGCTATGACAATGGCCGGACGAAATTCTGGGAAATAGGCAATGAAGTTTTCGGCAGTTGGGAAGCCGGCTACCAGATTGATCCGGCGCTGAACCAGGATGGTCAACCAGCCTTTATCACGCCTGCGCTGTATGCACAACACTGCCTGGTTTTTATTGATAGCATGAGAGTAGCCGCCGCCCAGGCAGGGGTTGACATTAAAATTGGCGTTGTGATGCTCGATGCTTACAGTTCGGCACAGTCAACCTGGAACAAAGATGTTGCCGCCGTGGCAGGCGATGTCGCTGATTTTTATGTGGTGCACAGCTATTTCACACCATGGAACCAAAATTCCACGCTCGAAACAATCTTAAACTCATACCGACGCGTTGAAGAAATAAAAAACTATGTATATGCTGAAGTGGACAAAGCCGGTAAGCCCCATCTTCCACTGGCATTAACCGAATACAATATTTTTGCGACAGGTTCAAACCAGCCGGTCTCTCATGCCAATGGAATGCATGCTGTGATGGTTATTGGCGAAACCTTAAAAAAAGGATTCGGAGCAGCCTTGCGCTGGGATCTGGCTAATGGCTGGGATAACGGCAACGATCACGGTATGTTTTCGTACGGAAATGAACCGGGAGTGTTGAAGTACGCTCCGCGTCCCGCTTTCTATAATCTTTATTTCATGCGCAAATTTACCGGCGACGTATTGCTGAACTCAACCATCAGGGGTGATACCAATGTGATTGTTTACCCCATGGCGTTTTCATCGGGCCAGGCATCATTTGCCATTGTGAACCGGGGGCGCAACGATGAAGTTATCCGGATCAATATCAAGGATTTTAAGTTTGGATCAAGGTATTA
>Ga0116171_10004388_pt1 | contig 12720 bp, 11 predicted proteins | sample AD_JPNHW2_MetaG_FD_89798 | JGI IMG/M metagenome (GOLD analysis project Ga0116171, IMG submission 89798) | Active sludge microbial communities of municipal wastewater-treating anaerobic digesters from Japan - AD_JPNHW2_MetaG | ecosystem: Engineered > Bioreactor > Anaerobic > Digestate | place...
CACACCAATTCCGTTTTAATAAATGATGAATGGAAGTCGATGATGTGTGGCGGCAACGCGATATCCGGACGAACCTGGAACTTGAATTATCATGGTGAACGCAGAGCATATTACCTTGATGAACTCTTTAACGAAAGCGCACCCATACCGGCATTTGCGGCAGAAAGTTTCAACGCCGACACAACAAACTTTATAGAGGTTTACCGCGACGAATTTACCAGTACCTACTCAACAAAATGGAAACTGGGACAAACAAACAATGGCAAAGCAACCATCGAAAACAGCATGCTGAAATACGAGTCACAAAGTTCAGTCAATCTGATTGTCCTGATAGCGACACCTGTTAATGTGCTGTCCGATTTCAGCTTTGAATGTACCCTTCAGTATACCGGTGCCGATATCTCGAAATATGGTATTGTGTACGGAACGTATGCCGACGAAAACCAACAGACTGATGCATCAGGTGCATCGCTGGAATATCTTCTGATAAACAACGATCGGAAAGCAACCATCGGCAACAGATCCTGGTTCAGCTATTTTACTCAGGTAACACGCGACCAGATAGTGCCGAAAAGCCTCAACAAAATAAAAGTGGTAAAGAAATGCAGTATGATGTACTTTTTCATCAACGGACAGTATGCCTACCGTTCGGAGATGGTTAACAGTGCCGCCGGATATAACTTCGGATTTTCGGTGCCGCCAAAAAGTACGCTGTATGTCGATAACTTCAGAATAGCTCAGAGTAGTGGCAGCATGAATGCGAAATTCAGAATGAAAAAGGCTGAAACCTCTCAATTTGAGATCAGGGAGATAAAAACTGAACTCGGCACCAGAACAATTAAAGACAAGTAACAATAAACGGAAGCTTCAAAAAAACAGTATAAGCATGGCAAAATTTGTAATTTATCAGGTACTCCCCCGACTATTCGGCAATTACAACCCCACCCGGAAACACAATGGAACCATCTACGAAAACGGGTGCGGAAAGTTCAACAACTTCACCCCGAAAGCATTTGAAGCCATCAAGGAACTGGGAGTTACCCACATCTGGTACACAGGAATTATTGAACATGCCACCAAAACCGATTACAGCTCATTCGGTATTCGCAGGGATCATCCAGGCGTGGTGAAAGGAAATGCAGGTTCGCCATATGCCATCAAGGACTATTACGATGTTGACCCCGACCTGGCCGATGATGTTCCCAACCGGATGGCAGAATTTGAAGATCTGATCCGACGGACACATGACGCCGGATTGAAAGCCATTATCGATTTCGTTCCCAACCACACAGCCCGTCTGTATTATTCCGATGTTAAACCCGAAGGCGTACAGGACCTTGGAGAAACCGATAACCCGAAACTGGCATTTTCGCCGCAGAACAACTATTATTATACTCCGGAAACTGCCTTTACCCCCTCCTTCGACACCGGCGGTTATACCGAAATGCCGGCAAAAGCTACCGGAAACGACCAGTTTACTGCCTTCCCTTCGGAATACGACTGGTATGAAACCGTAAAGCTCAACTACGGCGTCAACTATGTGGAAGGTATGCAGAAACATTTCGATCCGATACCCGACACCTGGCTCAAAATGGTGGACATTCTGTGCTACTGGGCAGCCAAAGAAGTGGACGGTTTCCGGGTGGATATGGCAGAAATGGTACCTGTGGAATTCTGGGGCTGGGCAATTCCGTTTGTAAAAGCCATAAACCCGGATATTATCTTTATCGCGGAAGTATATCAGCCCGCCGAGTACCGCAACTATATCTGCAACGGCAAGTTCGATTACCTCTACGACAAAGTAGGGTTGTACGAAAAACTGCGTGGCATTATCAGCCGTAATGAACCTGCCCGTGACATCACCGCTCAGTGGCAAAATCTGAGCGGCATCGAAGACCGTATGCTCAATTTTCTCGAAAACCACGATGAACAGCGCATCGCGTCCGGATTTTTCTGCGGCAGCGGAGTCTATGCCCAACCGGCAATGATTGTTTCCGCAACACTCACACAATCACCCGTGATGATTTATATGGGTCAGGAACTCGGCGAACTGGGCATGGACAAGGAAGGATTTAGCGGTGTGGACGGGAAAACTACCATATTCGACTACTGGGGCGTATCGTCCATCCAGGCATGGGCAAACGGTGGAAAATTTGACGGAGTGCTGCTTACCGAAGAGCAGAAAGAACTGCGTGCATTTTATCAGAAACTCCTGCAAGTGAGCATGAACGAAAAAGCAATCACAGAGGGTGTAATGTACGATCTGGAGTTTGCCAACTTTGGTAATCCGAATTTTAATACCCATGAGCAATTTGCCTATTTCAGAAAACATAAAAAAGAATTACTTTTGTGCATCGTAAATTTTCAGGATAAAAACTTCGGAATGGAGATAAATATTCCCTCTGAAGCATTTCAGTTCCTGAATCTGGTTGAAGACGAATTTTACAGTTCGGAGAATTTGCTCAACAGCGATGAAGATTTTCCGGTTCAGCTGCTCTCATCGCAAAGTCCTTACCGGGTATTTATGCCTGCCTGGTGCGGAAAAATACTGAAACTGAAGAAAAAGAAAATCTCGTGAAGACAAAAAGACAAAAGAGCAAAAACGCAGGACATTAAGACAAAAGATAAGAGTAGAAAGATAAGAGACAAAATAATATCATAACATTAAAAAAAAAATTATGAGTAAAATTGAAAAAATCGTAGCCCGCGAGGTACTTGACTCCCGCGGAAATCCTACAGTAGAAGTAGATGTTACACTCGAATCGGGTGTTGTAGGCCGTGCTTCCGTTCCATCGGGTGCATCAACCGGCGAAAACGAAGCTATCGAACTTCGCGACGGTGACAAAAAACGTTACCTGGGTAAAGGCGTACTTAAAGCCGTAGAAAATGTAAATAAAGTGATTGCTCCTGCCCTCATCGGCGAATGTGCACTGCAACAACGCAAAATAGACAAAGCGATGATCGCTTTGGACGGAACAAAAACAAAATCTAACCTCGGTGCCAACGCCATCCTCGGTGTATCACTGGCTGTCGCAAAAGCTGCTGCCAACTACCTCGACATGCCGCTGTATCGCTACATTGGTGGAACAAACACATTCACACTGCCTGTTCCGATGATGAACATCATCAACGGTGGTTCACACTCCGACGCTCCTATCGCTTTCCAGGAATTCATGATCCGTCCGGTAGGTGCTTGCTGCTTCCGCGAAGGTCTGCGCATGGGTGCTGAAGTTTTCCACTCATTGAAAAAAGTATTGCATGACAAAAACCTGAGCACTGCTGTAGGTGACGAAGGTGGTTTTGCTCCTAATCTGGCCGGTGGTACTGAGGAAGCTCTCGAATCAATCCTCACTGCTATCCGCAATGCAGGTTACGAACCCGGAAAAGATGTAATGATCGGTCTGGACTGCGCTTCCTCAGAATTCTTCAAAGACGGTATCTACGACTATACCAAATTCGAAGGCGCTAACGCTAAAAAACGTACTTCAGCTGAACAGGTGGATTACCTGGCTGAACTCGTTGCCAACTACCCCATCGACTCAATCGAAGACGGTATGGCTGAAGGCGACTGGGACGGATGGAAACTACTCACCGACAAACTGGGCAAGAAAATCCAGCTTGTAGGCGACGACTTGTTTGTAACCAACGTAGAATACCTGAAAAAAGGTATCGACATGGGTTGCGCCAACTCTATCCTTATCAAGGTTAACCAGATTGGTTCACTCACCGAAACACTCGACGCTATCGAAATGGCACACCGTGCTGGTTACACATCAGTAACTTCACACCGTTCGGGTGAAACCGAAGATGCTACTATCGCCGATATCGCGGTAGCTACCAACTCCGGACAAATCAAAACAGGTTCGCTTAGCCGCTCCGACCGTATGGCCAAATACAACCAGCTTCTCCGTATCGAAGAAGAACTGGGCGATCTGGCTGCTTACGGATGGAAGAAATAATAAGAGCCTATCCCTAATCCTTCTCTTCACGCGAGGGACTTCAAAACCGGTTTTCTTTTCAGAGAACCGGTTTTTTTGTTTGTAAAATCCTGAAATATAACCGAAATATTCATAATCAGACGCCTAAGCATTTTTAATCAAATACCGGCAACCGATATCGGTGAGGTTGGTTCCGCTTCTCCGGTTGTTATCCTTACATTTCAGACCGGAGTTGGGTCTGATTGTACGGTACATTCCTGTTGGTAATCATAAAAGTTTTAAGTGATGATATAATCCTTTCTCATTAAAGCATTTAATTGCCTATTACGATTCAGGCTAACACGATTCCATGCGAAAACCTGATAATAGATTGATGTCTTCATACTGCCTCCCGATTAATGATTGAATAAAAAATTAAATGATTTTGTAAAATAATAGTATATTTGCAAGCTAAAAAAAAATTAAATAAGTATTCAATGATTACCATACAGGAAGCCAAAACAAAAAAAGAGATGAAGAAATTCATCATGTTCCCCTTTGAATTATACAAGAATGACAAAACGTGGGTACCTCCTTTGATTTTTGATGAATGGAACACATTTAATCCAAAAAAAAATCCATCCTTTGAATTTTGTGAAGCTGCTTTTTTTCTTGCGCTTAAGGAAAATAAAGTGGTAGGACGAATTGCCGCTATCATCAACCACAAAGCCAACGAAGCCTGGAACGAAAAACGCACCCGATTCGGGTGGATAGCTTTTATCGACGATCCGGAAGTTTCAAAAGCATTGCTTGATACCGCCGAAAAGTGGGGCGCCGAAAAAGGAATGCAAGGCATTCACGGACCTCTTGGGTTTACCGATCTCGATCCGGAAGGTATGCAGGTGGAAGGTTTTGAAAACAATGCAACCATCACCAGCGCCCATAATTATCCCTATTTTCCTGTACACATGGAGCAACACGGATTTCGCAAATCGGTAGACTGGGTTCAATACAAATTCAACGCTTCACAGCCAATTCCCGAAAAAGTCGGACGTATCAACAAACTTATTGCCCAAAAGTATAAGGTCAACACCGTAGTGCCAAAAACCAAAAAGGATGCTCTGAAATACGTTCCGGGTTTTTTCAAAGGAGTGAATGAGGGTTTCAAAAATCTATACGGATATAGTCAGTTATCTGACAAACAGATTAAATACTACACCGATGCCTACTTTGGATTTGCCAAACCCGAATTACTCTGCTTCCTTACCGACGAAAACGATGAAGTGGTCGGTTTTGGAATTTGCTTCCCGTCGCTTTCCAAAGCCTTCCAGAAAGCAAAAGGACGATTGTTCCCCTTTGGTTTTATCCACATTCTGAAAGCGCTGAGGAATTACGATGAAATTGACCTCTACTTCAACGGCGTGGTGCCCGAATGGCAACACAAAGGCATTCATTCGCTCTACTATGTGGCGATGAACGAAGTCGCTATTGAACGTGGAGTTAAATGGGCATATTCTACCGGTCAGCTCGAAACGAATGTCAATGCTGTTGGTATCTGGGATAATTACGATAAACAACCGCTGTTCCGTACTCGCTGCTACATAAAAGACTAAAATTCAGAATTATAAAAAAGATGTCCGGTAAAAAATTACCGGACATCTTTTTTATACTAACTGTCTTTTATCTAATAAAATCCCTGTTTACTTCAATTGTATTTTTGCTCTTTTAATTTCCAGGTTAGCTTGTTTTTTCTCAATACTTATCTGCCGGGCTTTTAGTTGTAAAGCTTCTTCATAAGTTTTCAACTCAGTCTGTCGTGCATCTACCTCCCGGGCTCTATCTTCAAGTTTTTTCTGTTCATTCTCTATCTGAGCCTGGCTTTTACGGAGATTATCCATTTTATTAGCCCAGTTTGCATTGGCATCGGCTACACGCTTTTCTCTTTCGTCAAATTTCGTATTCCGGAAATCTACTTCGTTGCCGCTTAACCCTTTCGATGTTTTTATAAAATCTTTTCGTTCTTTTAAAAGCATTTTCAATTCCTTTTGACGTAGTTTTTTTTCAGTCTTCAATAATTTCTCGTCTTCCTTAAAGAATTTCACTTTCTGTTTGAGGTTACTTCTTTCTTTCTTAACTAACTTCGCTTCCGAATCGGCCTGATCCTGATATTTACTGATTTGTTTACGATTGTTTTTAAGTACATCTTGAAGCGAATCTATTTGCAGTTTATAGCCTTCAAAATCTTTTTTTTGCTGACGAATGGAATCGATGTTCACTGGTTCTAGGATGGGAATTTCCCAATGGTAAAAGGTTCTGTTAATGGGTTCAACCTGCGTTGTGGTCTTGAGTGTTGCTGTGGTGGTATCATTTTTCTGTGGTTCTTGTGCCTGTACAAATCCCGTACACAATAATGTAAACAATACAGCAAAAATCAATTTGTAAATTTTCAATCTCATAATTCATTTTTTTTGGTTAATAACTGCAAATATACATATCTTTGGCTATTGCAAAAAAAATGAATACATTTTTTTGCAATATCATGCCTTATAATATAAAATTACATAAAATAAGAATTTGAAACTGCATTCACTCCAGTATTCGCAAAATATTTTTTCCATACAATTTCTGATTATAAAGTAACATTTTATATTATTTTACCCCATAATTATTACATTCCGTCAAACAATTCATGTTTTTTTCATATATTACAACTTTTTTGATGTCTTATTACCCAAATTGTAAGTATTTTTGCAATCTGAAACCAAGTAAACAGAATGAACATATGAAATTCACAAAAATGCACGGCACTGGCAACGATTACATCTACGTAAACGGCTTTGAAAACATCATTGAAAATCCGGGCGAAATTGCCATCCGCCTGAGCGACCGTCACAAAGGTATCGGTTCCGACGGTCTCGTTCTGATACTTCCGTCCGAAACCTGCGATTTCCGCATGCGTATGTTCAATTCCGACGGTTCGGAAGCTGAAATGTGTGGCAACGCCTCCCGCTGTGTCGGCAAATATGTATATGACAAAGGGCTGACCACCAAAACCGAAGTAACTCTGGAAACTCTTGCCGGTGTGAAAGTGCTTAAACTCTTTGTGAACAATGATAACAAGGTGGAAAAAGTGACTGTGGATATGGGCGAACCAATCCTCGACTCGAAACTCATCCCCACCACCTTTGACGAATCACCGGTGATCAACAAAGTGGTTTCATTCGGCAAATATACCGATTATCAGGTTACCTGTGTTTCGATGGGTAATCCGCACGCCATCATTTTCACAGAAAATGTAAGCGAACTCGATCTGCCGAAAATCGGACCCATTGTTGAACATGCCACATACTTTCCAAAACGAACAAACACTGAATTTGTTGAAGTAATTTCTGAAAGCGTGCTAAAAATGCGCGTGTGGGAACGAGGAGCAGGAGAAACCATGGCATGCGGCACCGGAGCCTGCGCAACAGCTGTAGCAGCGGTGCTCAATGGAGTGGCCGATCGAAAAACGACTATCGAACTGCTTGGCGGCAATCTTGAAATTGAATGGAGAGAAGCTGATAATCACGTATATCTGACCGGTGACGCGGTTACCGTTTTCGAAGGCGAAGTGGAATTATAAAATATGAACTATAAACTAAAAACTATTAACTAACCAATGGCTTATATTAACGACAATTTTATTAAAATACCCGCAACATATCTATTCTCCGAAATAGCAAAACGCGTTGCACAGCACAAAACTGAAAATCCGGAAGTTGACATTATCCGCATGGGAATTGGCGATGTTACGCTCCCACTGCCCGATGCTTCGGTCGATGCCATGATAACCGCAGCCAATGAACAACGCAAGAGCGAAACTTTCAGAGGTTACGGACCTGAACAGGGTTATGATTTTCTCCGGAACAGCATTGTTGAAAATGATTTTAAATCACGTGGAATTGATATCGAAGCTGACGAAATCTTTGTAAGTGACGGAGCAAAAAGCGACACCGGCAACATCGGCGATATTTTCGGATTACAGAACCGCGTAGCCATTACCGACCCCAGTTATCCCGTGTATGTGGATACAAACGCCATGGGAGGACGGGCAGGAGAACCTTCCGCCAGCGGACAATGGACCAATCTGGTTTATTTGCCTTGCAATACAGCCAATAATTTTGTACCGGAACTTCCCAACGAAAAAGTGGATATCATCTACCTCTGCTATCCCAACAACCCGACAGGAACCACCCTTACCAAAGAGCAACTGACCGTTTGGGTAAATTACGCCCGTGAGAATAACGCGATTATCCTGTTTGATGCTGCTTACGAAGCTTATATTACTGAAGAAAACGTACCTCACAGTATTTTTGAAATCGAGGGAGCCAAAGATGTAGCCATCGAATTCCGCAGCTTCTCCAAAACTGCCGGATTTACCGGAACACGCTGCGGTTATACCGTTGTACCTAAATCTGTGACTGCATTATCTGAAAATGGAGAAAAAGTAAGCCTGAATAAACTCTGGCTTCGTCGTCAAACCACTAAATTCAACGGTACGTCATACGTTGTGCAGCGTGCTGCTGAAGCAACTTACAGCTCGGAAGGAAAAAAGCAGGTGAGAGCTCTGGTGAATTACTACATGGAAAACGCCCGCATCATCCGCGAATCGCTGAAAGCAGCCGGACTGACTGTTTACGGAGGAGTAAACGCTCCCTATATATGGACAAAAACACCGGATGGCATTAGCAGTTGGGAATACTTCGACTATCTGTTGAAAGAAAAGAACATCGTATGCACACCCGGTGCCGGCTTCGGACCCGCAGGTGAAGGATTTGTACGCTTTTCCGCCTTCGGAAGTCGTGAAAACACCCTGAAAGCCATGAAAAGGCTCGAAAAATAAAGTAACATACCTTTCATATTCATAAATCCCGGTTTGCTTCCTGCAGATCGGGATTTTTGTATTCAAACGCTATCTTTACCATATCACCTGGTTTCGGGATTGTCAAATACCGGAGGAAACTTTTCAAAAAAAAAAATCCGGTTAACCATTCCTGATAACCGGAAAACAATAACGATTTTTCCCAATACATCCTATCAATACTCATTTTTCACAAGAGAACAGACTTAAAAATCAAAGAAATATTTAGCATTAATCTTACACTACATTACATTTATCGCATTTTTTATATCATATTGAAATTTATTTATCTTATATAGTTTCCTTTTAACACCAAGCGAAGTTTATTTATATATTATTGATAGCATTTCGCTGCATATTGTGTCTTTTTGAATACTTTTGCTTCATATCACAATCATTTTGAATTTCATGTTCACATTTTTCAGTCATTATGACATTTCACTAATCAACAACAAATCAAAATGCAAATAATAATCAACAAACTGACTATATATAAACACAAAAAAAATGAATTTATGAAAAAGGTAAAAATTTTATTGATTGTCATGTTAACAAGCGCCGCCTTTTTAAGCATCGAGGCACAAGGCGTCAGTATTAATGCGGATCTTGTCAGTACGTACGTCTGGCGGGGCACAAAATTATCAGGTGCATCCATTCAGCCACTCCTTCAATTTACAAAAGGCGGATTTTGCATAGGCTCGTGGGGCTCTGCCGGCTTCGACGGCTATCTGGAAATGGACTTATTCACCCGTTACACATTCAACTTCGGACTATCTGCCGGCCTGACCGATTATTACTTTCCGGGAACCAACTACTTTGATTACAGCAAAGACACCGGATCTCACGGATACGAAGTTAACCTTGGCTACGCTGTTCATGGATTTTCTATCGGAGCAAACTACATGCTGAACGAAGCAGGAGGTGCCAAGACTGCCGGCGGCGACAAATACTTCGAGCTGGGTTATTCTCTGAAGAACATAAGCATATTTGCCGGTGCAGGTGATGGATGGCACACCCCTACGGGCGATTTCGGCATTGTAAATCTCGGATTGAGCGCAACAAAAGAATTATCGGTATCAGAAACACTCCGCATTCCCGTAAAACTAAGCGCTATTCTCAATCCCACAACAAAACAATATTATCTCACTGCAGGCATTACACTGTAATCTGTCAATTCAAAAAGACAGTAAAAGTACAATTTATCATTTTGAAATGTTAACTAAATAATCACTGTACATTTTGATACTCATAAAAGGCATTTTGAAGTATTATTTTGTTAAATGTGATTTTTATTTATCCTTTTGTTTGGCAATATAAATTATTTATGTACTTTTGCTGCCGAAAACACTTTATGAATTACAGAATGTAATACAATTCAATTAAAAAAACGACTAATAAGCACTGAAAATGAAGAAAATTGAAGCGGTAATTCGCAAATCCAGATTCGAAGATGTAAAGGAAGCATTAAACGAAGCAGGCATCGAGTGGTTTTCATACTGGGATATCACCGGACTTGGCAAATCCACCGAAGACCAGGTAGTAAGAGGACAGATTTTCAAATCAAATTATATTCAGCGTCGCATGCTTTCTATTGTAGTACGCGATGTGAACCTCGAAAAAACCGTCAACGCTATTCTGAAATCAGCCCGAACAGGCGAAATGGGTGACGGAAAAATTTTCGTCTATGACATTGAGGAAACTTACCGGATCAGAACAGGAGAATCCGGACCGGGCGCACTTTATAATAAAGAAAATTCTGTAAATCTTTAATCCCTCAAAAAAAAACAAAAATGAAAAAATATATAATAACTCTTTTGGCATTTTTTTCGGTATCGATTACAACTATGTCATCACAAACTTTAGTCGCGACAACTCCGACTATCAACTCCGGTGATACCGCCTGGATGATAGTGGCAACCGCATTGGTTCTATTTATGTCAATTCCGGCTCTTGCTCTTTTCTACGGAGGTTTGGTTCGCCGTAAAAACGTATTGAATGTATTCATGCAATGCCTTATCATTGTGGCTGTCATCAGCATAGAATGGGTAGTTTGCGGCTACAGCCTCTCTTTCGGAAGCTCTCACGGATTTCTGACCCCCTTTATCGGTGGCTTCGATTGGGCTTTTTTAAACAACATCCATATCTCCGATTTAAGTCCGTATTTTATTTCACATTCACAAGTTGCAGCTGACGGCACCAGCACCGGGACTATTCCTCACCTTGTATTTGTGATGTACCAATGTATGTTTGCTGTCATTACGCCTGCTCTGATTATCGGGGCATTTGCTGAGCGCATCAACTTCAAGGGGTTTTTGATATTTACCATTTTATGGTCCTTACTTATCTACAATCCGGTTGCTCATTGGGTTTGGTCAGCTGATGGATGGCTGTTTAAACTTGGAGCTCTTGATTTCGCAGGCGGCACAGTAGTACATGTCAATGCCGGAATTGCTGCCATCATCACAGCTATAATGCTCGGCAAGCGCCGCGACTACGATGGTCACGCACTTCCACCTCACAACATTACCTACGTGGTGATGGGTGCAGCCATGCTTTGGGTGGGCTGGTTTGGCTTTAACGCCGGAAGCGGACTTGCAGCTGATGGACTGGCCGCTAACGCGTTCATGGTCACCCACATTGCTGCAGCAGCGGCAGCACTCACCTGGGCTATTCTGGATTGGTTCAACGACAAGAAACCTACTATCGTTGGCACTAGCACCGGCGCAGTGGCCGGGCTGGTCGCTATTACTCCGGCTGCCGGTTTTGTTGGCGTAGGCGGCGCTTTGGCAATAGGAGTGGTTGTATCACTGATTTGTTTCGTCATGGTCGCCCGAGTAAAACCCAAATTGGGCTACGACGACTCGCTTGACGCTTTCGGAGTACATGGAATTGGTGGTATGATTGGCGCAATCATGACAGGCTTGTTGGCAACCCCATTAATTCAACCGGCTTACAGTGGAGCCTTTTACGGCAACTGGCATCAGTTGGTGGTCCAACTGATAGCCGTTGGCGCTACCATCATATATTCAGGCATAGGCACTTTTCTCATATTTAAGGTTACAGAATCAATCATTGCGATCAGGGCTAACGATAAGCACGAAGCAATAGGATTAGATGAAACTCAACACGGAGAAACCGCTTACACAAGCTTTGAATAAAAATAAAAAAAGACAAACAGACATAGAGATGTCTGTAAGGATATATTTTGAAAGAAATTTTAGTTTAGTATGGTTTACTTCTACTCGTATGAGCACCTGTAAACTTTAGATAAGATACAGTAAAACTGATATATTTTGGTATTACTGTAAGTTTTGAGTTTTATTGTTTCAGGCAGACTACTTCGCGATGAAATAGTCTGCCTTATTTAGAAAATCATTTTGTAATCTAAAAACACACTTTCACTGATATTTCATTCATTATTTTCACGATTAATTATATTTTTGAAATCATTTCTGCAGAATTCAACAATAAACAATCATCATTACACAAAACTTCATGTGTCTATTCGAATTATTTACAGGTCTTTTAATTTCATTTTATAACAATTGATCTGTTTTTTTCAACACATAATAACTTTATAGATAATATTATTAAAATAACAATAACAGAGAGAAAATCCCTATCAAAAATGTCTATTTTTGCATAAAAATAACAAGCTAAATTACACATCAAATAGAATCTCAAACAAACAAAACAATAATACAAAGATTATGTCATCCTTAAGATTTACAGCAGTAGAAGAAGCATTCAAGAAAAAAGCATTATGCGTTTCAGCTCCTTCAAAATTCACGACCGATTATTACGGTAAGTATGTGTTTACAAAATCCGTCATGGCAAAGTATTTGTCCAAGGATATAATGAAAGCGTTGAACAATGCCATTGAAAAAGGGGTAACACTCGATC
>Ga0116171_10004389_pt1 | contig 12718 bp, 7 predicted proteins | sample AD_JPNHW2_MetaG_FD_89798 | JGI IMG/M metagenome (GOLD analysis project Ga0116171, IMG submission 89798) | Active sludge microbial communities of municipal wastewater-treating anaerobic digesters from Japan - AD_JPNHW2_MetaG | ecosystem: Engineered > Bioreactor > Anaerobic > Digestate | place...
AAAATTCAGTTTTAGAAAAACTCATTATTACCGATACAATTCCTTTAAAGCGTTCTTCTTCAAAAGTTCAGGTAGTATCTGTATCAGAATTTCTTGCTGATGTTATCAGAAGTGTAATGGACAATACTTCAATTTCTTCTCATTATTTTTCATCTTAACTAAAAAGGTTTTTGATGCTTGATAATAATCAAAGAAATGAAATTTCGAAATTAGGGAAGTTTGCCCTAATTGAAAAGTTAAGTGAAAAATTTCGGTTAACGCAACCTTCTTCTATATTGGGGATTGGTTCTGACTCTTCAGTCATCAGACCAACAAAGGGAAATATTGTTACCAGTTCAAGACTCCTTGTTGAAAATATTCATTTTGATTTGACCTATTTTCCTCTGAAACATTTAGGATACAAGTCTGTTGTGGTGCCTCTTGCCGATATTTTGGCTATGAATGCAATTCCCAAACAAATTTCTTTAAGTATTGCTGTTTCAAATCGGTTCTCCATGGAAGCCATGCAAGAAATTATGGATGGCATTTTTGTATGTTGTAAAAAGTACTCTATAGATTTGGTCGGACTTGATATTTCTGCTTCTCAAACAGGATTGATTATTGCTGTGAATGCTTTTGGTGATGCTGAAGATGATAGAATTGTGAAACGAGATGGGGCTCAAGAGAAGGAATTGATTTGCGTTTCCGGTGATTTCGGAGCAGCTTATACAGGACTGATCTTGTTAGAGCGCGAAAAGAAAGTTTTTGAGGTAAATCCTGATGTTCAGCCCAATTTCAATGGGTATGATTATCTCCTGGAACGGCAGTTAAAGCCGGAACCGCCTTTTGATATTATTAATAGTTTACAAAAGAGTGAGATCATGCCAACTTCTATGATAAATGTTTCAGATGGCATTGCTTCAGCCTTGATACATGTTTGTAATGCTTCTCATAAGGGATGTACTATCTATGAAAATAAAATTCCTATTGATACGCTCACTTTTAATACGCTTAAAGAATTCAAAATTGTGGCTACTACGGTAGCGCTAAACGGTGGAGAAGATTATGAACTGCTTTTTACTATTAAGCAGGATGATTTTGAGAAAATAAGTCAGCTTAAGAATATTTCTGTAATAGGCTATATTCATGAAGAGACAGCAGGGAAAAATCTGATAACTAATGACGAATGCCTTTTACCTCTTAAAGCACAGGGATTTGTCGAGAATACTGATAATACAGAGAAATAATCACTGATTTTTAGTGTGTTGACATTAAATAGGCCTTAATAAAGCCGTCTAATTCACCATCCATAACGGCGTTTACATTTGATGTTTCGTAACGGGTACGTAAATCTTTAACCATTTTATAAGGTTGCATCACATAACTCCTGATCTGTGATCCCCATTCAATTCTCTTTTTACTACTTTCGATTTCAGAAATCTTCTCACGTTTTTTTTCAATTTCAATCTGATAAAGCTGTGATTTAAGCATTTGAAGCGCTTTTTCACGATTTTGCAGTTGAGAGCGTGTTTCCTGACACTCCACGATGATGCCTGAAGGTTCGTGATGCAGGCGCACTGCCGTTTCTACTTTGTTAACATTCTGCCCTCCCGGACCGCTGGAACGATAGGTGTCCCAACTAATATCTGCGGGATTGACATTAATTTCTATCTCATCATTGATAATAGGGTAGGCAAATACTGAGGCAAAAGAGGTGTGGCGACGATTTGCAGAATCAAAAGGCGACAGTCGGACGAGCCTGTGAACGCCGTTCTCACTTTTCAGATAACCATATCCATAAGGTCCGTCAAGTTCCAAAGTTGCCGACTTGATACCTGCGACATCTCCTTCTTGCCGGTCCAGAATTTTGATTACATAATTGTTGCGTTCACCCCAGCGGATGTACATTCGAAGAAGCATTTCAGCCCAGTCACAACTTTCTGTTCCTCCGGCACCCGAGTTAATGGTCAGAACAACGCCCAGCCTGTCTTCCTCATCACGCATCATATTCCTGAACTCCAGTTTCTCAATAGCATTCAGAGCTTTGGAATAAAAATCATCAATTTCACTTTCACCCGCTTCACCCGCTTCAAAAAATTCAAATAAAACAGATAAATCATCAAAACGATTTACGGCATTGTTATACTCTTCTACCCAGGATTTGATAAAACTGATTTCTTTCATTATTTTCTCAGCTTCTTTAGGATCTTCCCAAAAGCCATCCTGATGAGTAACTGCCTCTTTTGAGCTTATTTCCTCAATTTTTTTGTCGATGTCAAAGAAACCTCCTTAACTCACTGAGTCTTTCAGATAAATCTTTAACTTGTTCGTTAGTAGTCATTTTATGGTAATTAATTGGTTAAATTTCGTTTCTCGATTTTTTACAATGTCTTCAATTCTATTAAAATTGGAAATTTGAAAAATCAAGATAAATACTTATTACGGTAATTTTTGATTCCGGTGATAATCATTTCATTTTCAAAGCCCTTAGAAAGCAGATGCCGGTAAAGTTTAGGATATGTTTCTTTCGTCAAATTGTTGGTTCTGAGCCATTTTTCAATAGAAGCATGAAGATTGTCCTCGTAAGGTTCTTCCTCAATTTCTTCAAGAAAACCGGAAATCATCTTTTCACTGATCCCTTTTCGGAGCAATTCATTTTTAATTTTCATTTTACCCCAATTTCTAGTGTTCATCTTGCCTCGAACGTAATTTTCAACAAATCTTTCCTCATTAATAAAGTTCTCTTTAATAAGATTTTCTATAATTTCATCGATTTGTATTTGTGAAAGCTTATAACTTTTCAGTTTCAGTTTTACTTCCAAAACCGAACGATCCTGAAAAGCACAATACTTACGCATTTTTTCTAGCAAATCTTCAAGAAAAGGCATAATTAATTATTTTTTCAATCTTCAACATGAGGCGAAGACCACAAGATAATCTCTTCCATATCCTTATTAAAAAATTTATATTCCATAATATAATAATCAGGATTGGATTTAAGATGAACCCATTTGTGATACTTAAGGAACCATCTTAGTTGTTTAGAGATAAGTCCTTTAGTAAGATAAGCATAAATATATTCATGAAGCATAATCGTGATGGAAGCCTCTTGTTGTTTATTAAAGAGAAAATCAATAGTGTTCTCCAGTTCTTCCTCAACTAAAATAGTAGGTTTGATTTTACCCGTCCCCTGACAGGCAGGGCATTGTTCGGTTGTTTCGATAATGGTTTCTTTGCGAACTCTCTGTCGGGTGATTTGAATAATGCCAAATTTGTTTATCGGAAGAATGGTATGTTTTGACTTATCTCCCTGCATAAATTCTGTCATTTTCTGGAAAAGGATAGCTCGGTTAGCAGTTTTGTGCATGTCGATAAAGTCGATTGTGATAATCCCTCCCATATCGCGTAGCCTGAGTTGCCGGGCAATCTCTGCAGCCGCGATCAGATTCACTTCTAAAACGTTTTCTTCCTGCGACTGTGATGATTTAAATCGATTTCCACTATTGACATCAATCACATGCATTGCTTCGGTATGTTCAATAATGAGGTATACTCCATTTTTTACAGTAACAATCTTGCCGAAAGAGCCTTTAATTTGTTTGGCAACGTTGAAATGTTCAAAGATGGGCTGTTTTTCTTTATAGAGGTTTAGAATTTTACTCTTTTCAAAAGAGATAGATTTCAGATAAGATTTAACTTCATTATACAATACCGGAGAGTCAACATAAATAGCATTGAAAGTGTCGTTAACCAAATCACGAATAAGGGCAGAAGTTTTGTCTAAATCGGCGGCAATTTTTGAAGGGATAGGAGAATGGGGGAGCTTTAAAACGGCTAATTTCCAGCGTTCGACCAATTGCTGCAGGTCAGAAGTAATCTCTTCCACTTTTTTATTTTCAGCAACTGTCCTGATAATAATCCCAAAATTTTTGGGTTTAATACCTTGAACGATTTTTTTCAGTCTTTTTCGTTCCTCGTTGCTTTTAATTTTTTGTGAAATAGATACTTTATCCAAAAAAGGGACTAAAACAAGATATCGGCCTGCAAATGAAATTTCGGTACTAATTCGCGGACCTTTTGTCGAAATGGGTTCTTTAGCTATTTGGACCAGAACTTGTTGTCCGGAAGAGATAACGTTTCCTATTTTCCCAATTTTATCTATTTCAGGTTCCGGAGGGAAGTTGGCGATACTGCTTTTTTTGTTCTCAATTGCTTGTTTTACAAATGAGTTTATTGTTCGGACATGGGTTCCAAGATCAAGATAATGCAAAAAAGCATCTTTTTCGCTTCCGATATCAACGAAAGCAGCATTAAGTCCGGGCATTATTTTCTTGACTCTTCCTAAATAAATATCCCCAACAGAAAATTGATCCGAAGATTTTTCGCGGTGAATTTCTACTAACCTCTTATCTTCAAGAAGAGCAATTTGAATTTCATTCGGGTGAGAAGTAATGATTAATTCTTTAGTTACAATGTTATCACTCATATATTTTCGATCAGATAAGTATAAATGAAAAACTAAATAATATGAACAAGTGACATATTATTTAGTTTTAGGAGATTAAACATAAGAGAAAATATTATTTCTTCTTATGTCTGTTTTTTCTTAAACGTTTTTTCCGTTTATGAGTAGACATCTTGTGTCTTTTTCTTTTTTTACCACTTGGCATATTATTCTTAGATTATAAGTTATTTATCTTATTTAATTTTTTTTACTTGATTAACGAAAGTTTTGCAAGGTTTGAAAGCGGGGATTTTATGCGCAGGGATCACAATAGTGGTTTTTTTAGAAATATTTCTTGCGGTTTTTTCAGCTCTTTCTTTTACAATGAAACTGCCGAAACTTCTGAGGTAAACATTTTCGTTTTTAGCTAATGAACCTTTTACGGTGGTCATAAAAGCTTCCACTACGGTCTGTACTGCGTTTTTATCAAAACCGGTTTTGTTTGAAATTTCATTTACGATTTCTGCTTTTGTCATAATTCAAAATTTTAAGGTTTAATATTCTGGTTTATTATTCAATTTTATTTGTGATTTAAATTGAATTGCAAAAATACATATTTATTTGATTCACAATTGCTATTTTACAAAAAAAAATTTTTTTTTATAAAATTCTCTCGTAAATTTTATCTGCTAATCGGCTGGCACCTATTCTGAAATAATGGTTGGTTAACCATTTTTCCCCTAAAACATTTTCCAAGATTTTGAGGTATAAAAGAGCTGTTTCGGCATCTGAAATTCCTCCTGCCGGTTTCATCCCGATCATTATACCCGTATGGTCATAATATTCTTTAATGGTGTCAATCATAACCAAAAAGGATTCGGGAGTGGCATTAACAGGAACTTTTCCTGTAGAAGTTTTGATAAAGTCTGCTCCGGCATCAATAGCCAGGCGGGAAGCATTATATATATTGTCAAAACTTTTCAGTTCGCCGGTTTCAATTATGACCTTCAAGAGAGTATTATGGCACACTTTTTTAATAGCAACAATTTCCTCAGATACTTCTTCATAATTGGATTCTAGAAATTTACCCCGGGAAATGACCATGTCAATATCGTCAGCCCCTTCATCAACAGCATATTTAACTTCCGCAAGTTTGACGAACAGTGGCGATTGTCCGGAAGGAAATGCCCCGGCAACAGAAGCCACTCGGACACCGCTTCCATGAAGCATTTTCTTTGCTTGAGCAACAAAGGGAGGATATACGCAAACTGAGGCAGGGTTAGAGATTTTTTTACTTACCGATTTAAAACTTTTGGCTTTATTACACAAATCTTCAATTTTGCTTGTATTGTCAGCTCCTTCAAGAGTAGTAAGGTCAATACAATTCAGGATAAATCTGAATGCTGTTTGTTCGTCAAAGAATTGAAGCGGCTGTTGTGAATATTGGGCAATCCTTTCCGCAACTTGAGATTGGCTGAATGGATAAAGTGTAAATTTGAAATTTTTCATTTTGAAATAAAACTTAAGGAATAAAAATTACTTTATACTACCTTTTTTTTTGAAAGTATCCAACCCGACTTTCAGCGAAAAAACATGAGAATAAAGGGCAATGGAGACATTTCCAATGTCAGTAAAGGCGTAATCGATGGTGACAATATTTTTAATATTGATACCCAATCCGAGGTTAATTTGTAGTGTAGTTTTAGTTTTCCCGTCAAAGTCAACTTCTTGTTGAAGATTTCCAACTCCGGCTCTGAGAGCTATAATATTTTTGAAACCAAATTCCATTCCGAAATGGGGATCGATAGAAATAAAATTGCTCCGAATGAGGGTATTTCTTTTGCCATCAAAAGTGCAATCAAGATCAAGTGCAAAAGTGGCATCAAAACCTTTTCCGAATTTCACATATTTAGCTCCACCAAGGAGCAATTTTGGTAAAGTAAGTTCCAGATTATTAGAAGGGATTTCGTTTCCTGTTGCTTCAAAAGTAGCGATCATCTCCGGTGTTAAGTTGTAGCTCCAGGCATTAAAAGTAGAAGTAGCATCGCGAAGCATGGCTCCTGCCTGCCATCCTTTTCTGTTGTATTGTAATCCAAAGTCCAGTCCAAAACCCCAAGATCCGGCAAAGTCGCCAATAGTTCGTCTGATGATTTTTACATTCCCGCCTAATGAGAGCCCTTCAATTTTTTCAAAATTATGAGCATAGCTAAGCATAAATGCATTGTCAGCGGCAGAAAAAAGAGAAATTCGGTCATAGTCGATATTCCCCTGATTGTCAATCAACTCAGTAGTATTCATTATGTTGTCAACGCCAAAGCGGATATAAGAAAATGCAACAGTTGATTTTTTGTCAATTTTAAATGCAATTCCGGCATAGTCATATTTTGCAATGCCTGCAAAATATTCGGCATGCATAAGTGAAAGCTGATATTTTTTCGACATTCTGCTCAATCCTGCGGGATTCCAATAGGCCGAAGTTACGTCATCTGTGATGGCGCACATGGTGTTTGACATTGCCAATCCTCTGGCCCCCAAGCCTAATGACAGAAATTCATTACTGTATTTTCCGGTCTGTGCAAATAGGGCGACTGAAGTGAAAAATAAAAAAATAGTTGCAATTGATTTTTTCATCAAGTAATCTGTATAGTTTTTGGAACGGCAAAAATACTAAATTATTATAGTTCATTTTTCTTCATTTTTATTCATATGAATGATTATTTTTTGATTGATATAAATGTAAAATTGAAAATATGTGTGTCTTAAATTAATTTTATACAATATATCAATAATTTAATCGGTAAATTATGTACTGCTTAAACACTGTGAGACAGCCCATTTCTATACTAATATTTTAGAATCTGAAAATCAAAATATTAAAATTCCAAATCCGGTATCCGACAATATTACTGTCTTAGTTAGTAATAACAAAATTCCTATAAAATCAATCGAAATATATACGATAACGTGGCAGTTTATTTTGTCTGTACCTCATCCTTTCGGGGACAACATCACAATTCCTTTTTCCGGATATCACAACGGAATGTATATTATGAAGATATTATGGCAGGATCAATCGTGTAAAACATATAAAATTATTAAATTATAAAATATTTTTGAACAATCAGGAAAGCAAATTTAAACACAAGTTCTCCCTTCTGTTCACAGGTAGCGAAAATATAATTCCGTAAAAATAAAAGCTATAGCGGAAACCCTTACAGCGAAGCGTAGCGAGTTGCAACAACCAAATTTAAAACTGAAAAAAGTTATTTTTTTGTAAAAAATAATCATTTTCTTTTGAGATATGAAATATATATAGTATCTTTGCCAAATCAAGATTTTATTTCGAAGTAATTTCTTGATTTAATGCAGGCTTTATTCCTGTTCATTCTAAACAAATTTTAAAATGAAAAAGTTAGTGTTGTTCTCCATGGCATTAGCCATTACTATGTGTGTTAATGCCCAGCACCATTGTGCTACTCCCACAAATGTTAATGTATTGCCTACTTCTTACAATTCGATGCATGTATCCTGGCATGGTCCGGGAGTAAATTCCCAAACAATTAGTAATTACCTACATGGTAATAGATTGAACTTGTTCAATCAATCCCAGCTCACCAATTATCCTGGAGTGGGTTATAATGATGCCGATGTAAGTTCAACTTATGGAGATCAGGCTACTTTGGGTATTTATGCCAATATTTTTGACTCGGCACTTGTAGCAGATGATTTTATTTTAGAAAACTATTCCTATATCTCTTCAATTCAGTTTTATGCTTATCAAAATAATTCCGGAATAGACACCTCATCTATCAAAGGTGTTTATGTTGCTATATATGACCAAAACCCAATTAACGGTTCTGCCCCGATATGGGGTGATTATGTTACCGATAGAATGATATCTTCTTCATGGACGGGAATATATCTCACTACTCAGAATACATTCACCAATACAGATTGTCCCATTATGAAAGTGGTAGCCGAAATAGATACTTTTTTTGCTTCCGGAAATTATTGGGTGACTGTTGCTTTTTCCGGAAATCCCTCCCTTTCTGGCCCATGGGCTCCTCCGGTGAGAAATTTATTACAGGTAAACACTGGTAATGCTTTACAATATGATAATCAGTCTTGGGTTCCCTGGAGAGATTCCCAAACTTTGGGTCAGTATGGGTTGCCTTTTATTGTGAAAGGTTATGCACAAACTGATTCTTTGTTGGGTTTTAATGTTTTTCGTAATGGTGTTCAACTGAATAGTTCTTTATTGGAAGATTATAGTTTTTTGGATGAAGATGCAATTCTTCGGGCTAATACCGAATATTGTTACACTGTTAATGCAGTTTATCTGAATGGTTGCACTTCATCGGAAACAACTCCGGTATGTGCCAGTACCCTGGATGATCCATGTGTAATTACGAGCTTGCCTTACACAAATAATTTTGATTCATACGGAACCGGTATCGGAACCTTCCCTTCTTGTTGGACTAAGTATTACAGTGATACTATTTCCACTTATCCTTATATTATCAATACAGTCAATTTCTCTTCACCCGGATCCTTGTATATGTATGCTGTATCCGGATATTATTCGATGGCAATCACACCTAAATTTGATGCTTCCATTCCGATAAACAGTTTACGGGCTACATTTAAGATTTATAAAATAATCGCTATCCATAATTTAATTGTTGGGGTTATTGATACATTAACTAATCCTCCTGTTTTTACTCCGATAGATACATTATCCCCCTCTGCTGTTAATAGCTGGGAAGAATTTGAAGTTGACTTCAGTAATTATTCGGGCAGTGGACACCATATTGCTTTTAAAAGTTATGCCGCATCGGCATATAATACCATATACATCGAGAATTTGGAAATATATACCATTCCTCTTTGCGAGAGACCGGGAAATATACGTGCGGAAAATCCCACTTCCAATTCTGTGGATATTTTGTGGCATCCTGTGGGCAATACAACCAGATGGACATTGGAATATAAAGCTTCCAATGTATCAACATGGACAACGGTTCAAAATTTGACAGATACGATATATACAATTCGGAATCTGGCTTCCAGCACCTCTTATCAGATGGAAATTAGGGTGAAATCGCTGTGTCTTTTGGGAGAATCGGAAAGTCAATGGAAGAGTGCAACTGTTAGTTTTAACACTCTTTGTCCTTCCATTTCAATATTCCCCTACGAGGAAAATTTTGACACCTATGGAACCGGATCAACAGTTACTCCGGCTTGTTGGGAACAGCCATCTTCAAATGATACGTATTATGACAATGTTTATCCGAATTTATCTACAGCGAATTATATTTCGGCACCTGCCGGATTATATTTTAAATCGTCTGCATACTATCAAACAATGATTTCATTGCCCTCCGTTGATCCTTCTGTTTCTCTCAGTGCCTTACAAGTGAGATTTAAAGTTAAAATGGGAAGCGTTACTTCTAATTTTAAAGTAGGGATAATGACAAATCCTATTGATACTTCTACATTTACGGTGGTTCAATCCATTACACCCGGAAATACTACGACTTGGCTTGAATATGAAGTTCCTTTGACAAGTTATGAAGGCAACGGGCGTTTTATTTCTATCAAATCCCCTAGGGGAAATGGTGATAATACTTTTACTATTGACAACCTTGTTGTTGAATATATATCATCCTGTGTTGTTCCACACGGGATTGCAATAAATAATATTACAACCACCTCGGCAATTGCCACATGGAACACCGGAGGGCCGGAGAGCTCCTGGGAAGTGAGGTTCAAAACCAGTACCGATTCACTTTGGATTAGTTATTCTGTAAATGATTCCTCCTGCGTCATGCAGTCATTAATTCCGGGAAGCAACTATGAATTTCAGGTAAGAGCATTTTGTGGAAACGAATATAGCAGGTGGAGTTCCGGAATGCCCTTTTTTACCCCTTGCGAGGCGATTGTATCGTTACCTTATACTGAAAATTTTGACACTTACGGCACCGGAATCGGTACATTTCCAACTTGCTGGTCAAGATATTACAGTGGAACCACTACAACTGTCCCCAATATCGGGACAACATGTTTCTCATCTCCCGGCTCTTTGTTTCTTAATTCCAGTACAACTTATTATACTATGGCTATGACTCCCCAAATTGCCAACTCTTATCCTGTAAATAGCTTACAGGCAACTTTTAAGGTTAGAAAAACTGGTGCTGCACACAATTTGTTTATTGGGGTAATTGACTTGTTGACTGATCCGAACACTTTCACTCCAATAGATACCATTTCTCCTGTATTGACAAATAACTGGGAAATTTTTGATGTTTCATTCGGTAGTTATACGGGGAATGGACATTATATTGCTTTTAAATGTGGTAACGGAAGTGTATCAAATACTATATATGTGGATGATTTTGAGCTTTATCCGATACCAATTTGCTTAAGACCTGCTAATGTGGCTGCTTCGAATATTACGCCAACAGGAGCTGATATTTCTTGGACAGCAAGCGGTTCGGAGTCGGAATGGATAGTTGAATACAAAAATATTTTTGATGAAAGTTGGACAATTGTATCTAATATCTTTTCTCCCACTACTACTTTATCCGGTTTAATTCCAAATGCATCCTATATAGTAAAAGTAAAAGCGCTTTGCAATTTATCCGGAGAGAGTGATTATTCTTTTGATTATATCTTCCATACCGGCTGTGCTGTCATTTCTTCGTTGCCTTACAATGAGAATTTTGACACTTACGGTACCGGTACTAGCGTATCTCTTCCATGTTGGACAAAACCGTCTACAAATTTCTCATATTATCCTTATGTTTATGCTACTAATCCCTATTCTGCTCCGGGCTGTCTGTATTTTAACGCTTCTTCAACAAGATCAACCTATGGGGCATTACCGGCAATTGATACTTCCATTGCAATGAACAGCCTGAAGGCGAAATTCAAAGTGAGAATGAACAATGTTGCTCATAATTTTAAAATCGGCGTGATGAACGACCCTTCAGATCCTGCTACTTTTACTATTGTCCAAGCAATCACTCCCGGTATTACTGCAACTTGGACTGAATTTGAGATTTCTTTTGCAACCTATACCGGAACAGGGCGTTATATTGCTTTTGCTTCTGCAACCGGAGCAAGTAATATATTTTTTATTGATGATTTGACCATAGATTATATTCCTACCTGTTTCAGACCTATTGATGTGACTTTGAGTAGTATTGTTCAAACTTCTGCCAATATTTCTTGGACACCTGTTTCAGGAGAGCAAGAATGGGAAGTGGCATACAAAGCTCAGTCTGATAACCAATGGACAACAATTAGTAATATACATGACACCACCTATTTAATTACTGGATTGCTCGCGGGAACCTCATATAAAGTTAGAGTTAAAGCAGTTTGTGGCCCTAACAGTATTAGTGATTGGACACTGGAGAAAACATTTATTACCCCTTGTAATCCAATGGTAACGCTACCATATATTGAAAATTTTGACACATATGGAACCGGAACATCTGTCTTCCCAACTTGCTGGATAAAAAACTCTACTTATAATAATTTCCCTCATGTAAATGCTACTTCACCAAATTCTTTGCCTGGCTCACTCTATTTTTATTCAAGTTCCACAACCTATAATATTGCTGCTTTGCCCGAATTTGATTCTGCAATACCGATGCATAATTTGCAGATATCTTTTAAGTTAAGAAAACAAAGTGCCGATTATTCTATTCAGGTCGGAGTGATGACTTCCCCTGAAGACGAATCTACTTTTGAAGCTATTCAAACACTCTCTCCGGCTTCCGTGGGCGGATGGGAAGATTTTACCGTTTATCTCTTACCTTATACCGGACAGGGAAGATTTATTGCGTTTAAGTCGGATAATTCATCTACCAATGGAATGTTCCTTGATAATCTTGTGGTTGATAATTTTGTCGGTTGTGTCTATCCTCTTGCCCTTCATACAAGTGCGTTAACTCATTCAAGTGCTACTATTGAATGGGGTTCTTCAAATAACCAACTTGGATTTGAACTTGTCTATGGTCGTAGCGGATTTAATATGGATACTGCTACTATCCATTCTGCTAATGTTTCTTCTTATGTGATTAACGGACTCGCTCCTGAAACCTCTTATGATGTTTATGTGCGAACTCTTTGTTCAGCAACTGATACCACCCGATGGTCTGATGTTTATACTTTTACTACCTCTTGTCCTCCTGTTACTACTATACCATACCGTGAATTTTTTGATGGCTACGGAACCGGAACCGGAACTTTCCCCGATTGCTGGGTAAAAAATTCAAATGCTGCAAC
>Ga0116171_10004391_pt1 | contig 12715 bp, 12 predicted proteins | sample AD_JPNHW2_MetaG_FD_89798 | JGI IMG/M metagenome (GOLD analysis project Ga0116171, IMG submission 89798) | Active sludge microbial communities of municipal wastewater-treating anaerobic digesters from Japan - AD_JPNHW2_MetaG | ecosystem: Engineered > Bioreactor > Anaerobic > Digestate | place...
AATCAATAGTGATTGTGGATAATGCTGTTCCATCCGACCCTGATGTGCCGCAGCACAATATCATCATGGCCGTCAGTGGCGATACGGTTCCTGAACCGGCAACGCTTGTACTGCTTGTCGCAGGGATGGGTGCAGTATTTGCCGTCAGACGGCGAAAATAACTCAGGGACTTCTGCTTCCCTTTCTTGTCAGCCTTGTTCTTGATAACGCACTAAGCCACAATCTCAAATTTGAGATGCTCTATTGCACTCATTTTTTGAATTGGTATCAGTCGTTTTTTGCGTTAGCCAGTATTTCAATTGCGGCGTCCATAAGTTGCTGTTGCCGCTGGCTGAGTTCTATTGACCACGTCAATATCCTGTGTAGCGAACGTGCGTCGACCTTACGAACCGGATGGCCCGGCAGTTTTTTGGCCGATGTTATGCCTTTCCTGGCTGCGTGTGGTGCGGACAGGTTGTTGGCTGAAGCGTTGTGTTCAGCGGAGTTGCTTGACGACTTGTCGTCGAACTTATGTGTTTTTGCTCCCTTACGTCGGCCAATATTTGTTGAGCTTTTTTTCATGGCGTTCCCCGTAATACTTGTAAAAAAAACAAAAAATGATATAATCCACCCGGTTTTACCCGTCTGTGATTTTGGGGTAATTTTATCCACAATAGCGAATATTTACAACTAAAATTTTCGCAAAAGCGAAAAAATAATGGGTCATTTATGCCGCCAACGGAAGAAGAATTACTCAAAGGGGTTTGCAAAAGAGTGTCCCAGATACGCCTGGAATATGCTGGTCCACGTGGTAAGTCTCGTTTTGCAAAACAGTTAGGTCTGTCGCCGAGCACTTACGATTATTATGAGGCTTCCCGTGTGCCGCCGGTTGACGTTCTTATTCGCATAAGTGAGGTAGCAGGCGTGGATCTTGGCTGGCTGCTTACGGGCAGAAAGTCCGCTGACGGCTTGGATGTCAACAATCCGATAGTTCAGCGTGCGGCACGGCTATTGCGGGAGCAGCCCTCGTCAGCACGGCCGTTGGCGGCGTTTCTTGAAATACTCGAAGGCATAAAGGCTTTTCCGCCGAAAGAAAATTCGGTTGATGATGTGGGGCAGGGAAATCTGGCGGCTGAAAATGTTGCCTTTGGGGCTGTAGGAAAAGTCGCTTCAGCCGGCGGCGGACGGCGGGGCTGGATTCCCATTCTCGGCAGAAGTGCGGCGGGCATATCGCATTTCTGGGCAGACGACGAACAGGTCGCCGATATCGTCACACTGGGCGATTTGATTGAAAAACATGTCGGCGAGGTGCGGGATGAAAAAATAGCGGCTGTCAGCCGGGCCAGTTCCGGCGACGTTCAGCAGGGCGTTCAGATAATCACGCTGGACAGGCCCGATGTGCCGGGCGGTGCCGTGGAATTCATTGCCAGCGAAGCCATCTGCCGCAAATATCCCGATGCCTTCGCTCTAAGGATTGACGGCGATTCCATGTCGCCGGAAATTTTTCATGGCGATATAGTCGTGCTGAGTCCGTCCGTCAGGGCGGTTGTCGGCGAGCCGGCTGTTATTCAGCTTGCGGGGGCTATCGGCGTCACATGCAAGATTTATCATCCAGCCGACGACGGCCTTCACATGGTGGCTGCCAATGCAGATTACAAACCGACGATAGTTCCGATGGCCAGCGTGAATTGGGCGCTCAAGGTGCTGGCTAAAATCCGGTAGGGCTCAGCCCAGCCAGCCGAGGCTGTCGGCGAGGATTTTTACGCCGATGAGTATCAGAACCAGCCCGCCGATGAACTCGGAAATATGCTCCCACTTCTCACCCAGCCAACTGCCGCCGCGAATCCCAAGAATGGTGAATATGAACGCCACTATCCCGATTATTAACGCCGGCGTAAAAATTTCTGTTTTCATCAATGCCATCGTGACGCCCACTGCCAGGGCATCCAGGCTGGTTGCGACGGACAGCGTCACCAGCCGCCAGCCTTTCGTCGGGTCAGATTTTTCACTGTCGGCATTCCTTGTGAACGCTTCGTACAGCATTTTGCCGCCGAGCAGAGTTAGCAGGGAAAATGCTATCCAGTGGTCGTATTTATAAAAAAGATTGCCGGCGAAATTTTTGCCGGCGAAATAACCGATTATCGGCATGATAGCCTGAAATACGCCGAAGTGCCACGCCAGCCGCAATGAGTGACGAAGGGTCACCTTCGGCAATGTCAAACCGGCTGCGATGGCGACCGCGAAAGCGTCCATCGCCAAGCCTACTGCTATACCAAGAAGGGCATATATGGACATTTTTGTGCTACGAACAAAAAGCCCCGATAATTGATATATTATCGGGGCTTTGGGAATTTTGCGACATGCGATTTACTGTGCGCTTATTGCACTGACAGGGCATTCGCCTGCGCAGGCACCGCAATCCACGCATGTGTCGGGGTCGATGATATATTTGGTTTCGCCTTCGCTTATTGCCTCAACAGGGCATACGGCTGCGCAAGCGCCGCATTTGGTGCAATCGTCGGAGATAACGTGTGCCATTTGAACATTCCTTTAAAACTATGGCTCGAAAGCCTGATTAAACTTAAATACTCCCTAACGCTTGGGAGTCCCACAAAACTTAACCATATTATATAGGAAATGAGCGGTACATATTCAAGTCTGTTTTATAAAAAGGTGGCTCGAAAATTACATCATTATGGGTTTGCCGGTTTTTATTACGCGTTTATGTCTGGCTGCTGCGACCCTGTATTTCAGCCATCGCGGCAGAAACGGGCTGATAGCGATTAACAGCTTGTACCGCCACAACCCTGGTACGCAGACAAGTTTGCGCCTGGCGAGCGCAGCCAGCGAGTCATGCACCACCACGTTTGCCGGCAGCCACCAGCTTTTGGGAATTCCGTCACGGGATATCTGCATCACGTCGTGAAATTCGCTCAGCGTATAGCCCGGACACAGTGCCTGGACATTGACTCCGCTGCCGACGAGTTCGAAGGCTAACCCCTCCGTGAAACTGATTATCCATGCCTTGGTTGAACAATACACGACGTTGGATGGACTTTGGAAAAATCCGGCGACGCTGGCGGTATTGATGATGTTGCCGCCGCCTTTTTTGACCATGTCGCCCAATGCTGCGTGGCAGAGTTCCATGACGGCTAATACGTGCAGCCGAGCCATGATATCCTGGCTGGCGAAGTCAGCCTGCCAGAAACGCTCTTTTGTGCCGAAACCGGCGTTGTTTACCAGATACTCCAAACCGCCCGTCTGCCTTATCCTGTCTGCCACGGCATGTCGCTGGTTGTCGTCGGCGAGGTCGGCTGGAAAAATCTCAATGGCTGCGTCGCAGTCTTGGTGGATGTCGTCGGCTAATTTGCGAAGTTTGTCCTCGCGCCTTGCAACGAGTATCAGGTCACAGCCGCGTTTTGCCAGGCTGCGGGCGAACTCAGCCCCTATACCGGACGACGCGCCGGTTATTAAGGCTAACGGTCTGGGCGAATTGTCGGACAAAATCAGCTCCTCTGGAAAATGCGGACGACAAAATCAGCCGACAGAAGATTTTTTTAAAAACTCAAAGTGACCGATTCGCGTTATAGGGTTCGGTAACGACTTATTTTGCAAGCAGTTACGATATGCGTGACAAATAGTTCTGCTACGTCATTCAGCCGTTAAAACTGTTTCTGCGGTCATGCGAGGCGTAAAACGGCTGTTGAAATAAACCACGAGTATGAACTTCTGGCCCGGCAGGATGGGATTCTTGGATGCGAGGCGGAATTCATAGCTGCGGGTATGGCTGTCCCAGTGAATCATGTTCTTGTCCGGGTCGGAGATATATTCGTCCCAGATATCGAGCTGGTCGCCGCGTTTGTGCTGCTGGTAGGGCTTGAATTCGTAGAGTTCAAATCGCAGGTCGCCGAACGCCTTGGTAGGGTCGCCGAAAAAATCGGTAAATTGTATCCGCATGTGCAGGCCCTGTTTGCCGTCTTCGAAGGTAGCCGTCTGCGTGAAGGGATGAATGGAGATTTTTTGCGGCAGAAGCAGCGATATCGGGTCCGGCACTTTTTCGCAGGTTTCGACATTGCCGCCTTTGGGACTGATGCCGTCGCAGCCGGCTATTAATGCGGCCATGCCGCAAAAAAACGTCGCGAGATTTTTCATTGTATTTACGTTCATTGGTTTGACGTATCCTAATTTCGGCCGATTATAAATTGTAAAAAAATTGTAAAAAAATTATAAAACTGCCGCCGACGTCAGCCGCGTATCAAACATTCAAACCGTCGCCGGCTGACATTGGGCAATCCTGGCCCGCACGTTGTCCAATATGTTCATGTAGTTTATATATGCGTCGTAGGGCGATTCATATGGATTAAAATACTTGTGCACGTCGCCGTCGGAGAAATATTTGGTGCACATGTAATAAAAATGGTCACTCGTCTGGAGCTTTTGCCAGTCGTGTATCAGCCGTTTGTTTTTGGTGGCTAACACCTGCGACGCCAGTTCGTAGACGTCCGTCAGCGCGTTGGACTGCATGGAATTGCCCAGCCATGCCGACAGGTCACGTTCCGTGTCAGCCCACGATATCATGTGAGGCACGTCAACTTCACCGACGTCGGGATAGCGTGCGATAGCCTGGCTGACGGTCAGAAAATCATTCTTGCCGCCGGCAAATATTGCGTCGGGCAGATGATACATGAAGTCGAAAATGCCGGTGTCGGCCCACTGGTGTTCGCCGAACGTCTCGTAATCCATGAACAGGTTGCAGGTATACCCGCAGCCGTTAATCTGGTCTACCCAGCCGGCGAATTTCTCCGTAGTCAACGGCCATTCCGCCCAGGCACGATTCCCGAAACGGAACGCGATGTCGTCGCTGAGACGATAGTTTTTCATCATCAGCTTGAGTTTTTTGCAGGCCGGCGGATGGTAAATGAAGTTGGGACTTCGATAACCGAGCACGAAGTCGGCGCCTTCGGTCAGGATGGCATTGAAGCCCATATCCTCAACCAGCTTGCCGACCTGATTGTTATACGTCAACTCCGTATTGCGGAAAACTTTGGGCGAATAGCCGAAAAGATCCTGCATCAGCTGACAGTGCATCTTTGCCTGGCGACGGAACTCGTCGCGGTCGTAGAGGAACGCCAGGCTGTGGAAATAGGTTTCGGCGATGAATTCAACGCAGCCGGTGTCGGCTAACGCTTTGAAGGAATCGACGACTTCCGGCATCCATTGCTGGGATTGTTCGAGTATTGTGCCGGTGATTGAATAACATATGCGAAAACGGCCCTGATGTTTGCGAATCAGGTCGAGCATCAGCCGGTTCGTAGGCAGATAACATTTTTCCGCTACTTTTCTTAAAATCTGCTCGTTGCTGTAATCGTCGAAGTAATTTTCGCTCGTATCAAAAATGCTGTAACGCCTCAGCCTGTACGGCTGATGCACCTGAAAATAAAATACGACTGATGCCATCCCTGCTCCGTCTCCTCATTTTATTATCCGGCTGCGACGGGATTTGACTTTGCCCGCTTCACCAAGAAGCCGCCACAGATTATTCCCGTACAGTCTTTTTAAAACTCGCTTAACTTTACACTAGTGTAGCGTAAAGTTCTTTGAGTTTCAATGCACTATCGTGCCAGGAAATTCCGTGCAGTTCGATTTTGCTGTGTTGCTGGAGGGTTTTCCCCAGCGGCTCATGGCGGAGTACGGCCAGGATTTTGTTGGCCATTTCATCCGTGTCCCAGAAATCGACCTTCAGGACGTGGGTCAGAATTTCCGAAACGCCGGACTGCTTTGAGATTATGACCGGCACATCGCGGGAGAGTGCTTCCAGTGGGGCAATGCCGAACGGCTCGGATACGCTGGGCATGACGTAAAGGTCAGCCATCCTGAATACCCTGTCTACGTCCTGGCCCCGCAGGAAGCCGGTGAACGTCACATATTTGCCGATGCCCAAATCGGCGGCCATCTTGATGCAGCGCGTAATCATGTCGCCGCTGCCGGCTACTATGAAACGTACTTTTTTATATTTTTCCACGACCCTTTTGGCGGCTTGCAGGAAGTATTCTGGGCCTTTTTGCATGGTTACGCGGCCGAGAAACAGGACAATTTTTTCGTTTTTGGCAATGGTCTTCAATGGGCCGTTGGGCCTGGCGGGCAGTTCGACCGCATTGTAAATGACGGTGATTTTGTTTTCCGGCACGCCGTATCGGTGCTTGGCGATGTTGGCGGTGAGGTGGCTGACGCAGACCACGCTTTTCGCCAGCGTCATGCCTGCCCGCTCTATGTCGTATATCACCTGGTTGACGTTCTGGCCGGAACGGTCGAATTCCGTACTGTGCACGTGAACCACGAGCGGCTTGCCGGTGGCCTGCGCCACGGCGATGCCGGCGGGATACGTCATCCAGTCGTGGGCGTGAACTATGTCGAAATCTTCACGCATGGCCAGTTCCACCGCCAGCGATGCAAAACGGTGAACCTGTGCGAAAAGATCGCCTTCGTAGTGTGCGCCGGCTGTGCCCTGGATTATGGATTTATTTGCGTCGTCGGAGTCGACGGCAGAGGTCTCGAGCGGGAAATGCCAGTTCTCCAGGCAGTGATGGTTGCCGTTAGCCTTGGCGATTGCATAACGTAACGCCTGCTTATATGCGGAATTTCTGGCGTACCGACGAAGCTCGACGATGTTTTTTTCATAGGTTTCGGGCGTTGCATAGGGCATCAGAAATGCCGGCAGATGTTCAACCCTGAGATGATGATGCTTTCGCGTATGCAGAGTTCGCCTGTTATGGGTTACTTCGAGAGTTGTTTCTTCTTCCTCTTCGGACAGGGGGTTCATCAGCCGCTGAAGGCGCGCAGGCTCAACATCCGACGGACTCCGCAGTTGCACATGAGTCTTGCCGGTTGTCGTCGCGTCTATTGGGATGGCTGTAGGCAGAACGAAGCATATATCAACGTCTATCTCGTTGAGCCCTTTCGTCAGGCCGTAACAAGCCGTCCCCAAGCCACCGCTAATAAAGGGCGGGAACTCCCAGCCCAGCATGAATACCCTCATGGCAATACCCTTTTAACTATTTCAACTCCAGTTGTGTCCATAATTATATATAGGAGCGTCGTCGTCTTCAATTCAAATTCAATCCGGAAAATATTTTATGTGAAATTTTTTTCTTTTGTCCCGAAATGAAAGATTTTTGCCGCCTACATTTATGTAGCAGGATTTTATAAATTATTTTGAAATAAATTCTTAAAAACTTTCTGAATTGTTCAAAATTATCCGCGATTTCCCCTAATTGACAGAATGTGGTTAAGCCTCCTTACAATTTCAGCCTTCCAATGTGCCGATAATGTCGCGTATTGACCCCTTCTTATGCCTCGTGAGATATTCGTCGATGCCCTGTTTTATTTCCAGAATGCATCGCGGGTCTACGAAAAGTGCCGTGCCGACAGCCAGCCCCGTGGCGCCAGCCAACAGGAATTCTATTGCGTCGCGGGCGTACTGGATGCCGCCCATGCCGATTATTGGAATGCCAGCCGGCTTGGCCACCTGCGTATAGACGCGGTGAACCATATAGACTGCGATAGGCCGTATAGCCGGCCCTGAAAGGCCGCCTGTGCGGTTAGCCAACACCGGCCGACGTTTTTCAATGTCCACAACCATTGCCGTAAAAGTGTTTATCATGCTTAATGCGTCAGCCCCGCCGTCGACGGCGGCTTGGGCGGTGGCGGTTATGTCCGTGACATTCGGCGATAGTTTCACTATGAGGATATTTTTGCGACAGACGGATTTTATGGTTCGCGTGATTTCCTCCACGAGTTCCGGCTGAACGCCGAACTGAATGCCGCCGGCTTTGACGTTCGGACAGGATATGTTCAGTTCCACGCCTTTTACGATGTCGACGTTTTCAAGTGCGGCTGCCACCTTTACGTAATCATCCGGGGTCGTGCCTGCGATATTCACAAATACCGGCAGGCCGAGGGCTTCCAGTTGCGGCACTTTTTCATTGACGAACGTGTCAAGGCCGACGTTAGCCAAGCCTATCGCGTTGAGCATGCCGGCGCGGGTTTCCACTATTCGCGGATAATCATTGCCCTTGCGGGGAGCGAGACTTATGGATTTGGTCACGAACGCGCCGAGTTCCCGCAGATTGACGAAATCGCCGTATTCGTCGGCATAGCCGCATGTGCCGCTGGCGGTCATGAGCGGGTTTTGGAGATTTACGCCGGCGATGTCTACTGACAAATCGTTTTTACATGTCACGGGAGGGCATTCCTTTCACTTCGCGTCGGCTGGTTCGTCGGGATGTTCCAGACGATACTCTCTGGCGGCGTCTGCCAGTTCATTCGGGATGGCTGACATCGGATCAATGTCTTCTTCGCTTTCGGTTCTGGATTTGTCATGGCTGAAGAGGGTTTCGTATCCGAAGCCTTTCTTCTGGCTGCGAATCCTTCGCTTGAGGAACATGAAAACCGCAATCGCCAAAGCGATTATTAGTATGACTATGCCGAATGCAAACCTGCTCAGTGCGCCTTGGGGTGCCTGAATTTTAGCAGGATTCATCTGCCACGCCAGTATTACCGGATACTTGTTTACAAAAGTGCCGGTCGAATTTCCGGTTTCGATATATTTGTAGAAAACGCCGGCTATCTCATATAGCGGCCCTGTCTTATATGCAGTTTGGCCGTCCGCCTGAAGTTCGGATTTTTCCGGCAGATTCGGCGGCAGAGTCTGGCTGAAAATAACCAGCGGCTCATTTGGGTTGGGCTCGTTGCCTTTCATTTTTACGGCGTGAATTCGGTAGATGGGCCGGTCGGACGGCCAATATGGCGAACGAATCAGATGCCGGTTTTCAACTGAAAGTTTTTGTAGCGTATATACGCAGACTTTCATGCGAACCGGCAGAAATCTGAACCGCTGCGGGGCTGATATTAGAGTTTTCCAGGCTGGGGCGTCCAGCTGGTTGAGTTCATCCTGTGAAAGGCTAGGCAGGGCGGAGATTTTCTTCATCATCCAGAAAAACTCGTTTTCATGGATGTTTTCCGTGCCGTCGGAAAGCTTGGCCAACACGTCATGGTCAGCCTGCCCAAGTTCCAGTGCGGCGTAAACTTTCTGAAGGTTTTCGTCGTCGGAAATAGCCGCCGCCGGCGACACTGAAAACAACAGAACGGCCAACAAAATAAAATTTGCAGCAACCTTTATCATGGCCGTATTTTAGAAATTGCGACGCAGAAATGCAATTTTGAAATTTTTTTGAATCTGCTCTTCCACTCTTGGTCGTAACGAAACATATGGAGCGTTTCTCAAAATTTTTTTATTGAACCTATCCCAAAAACATGGGCGTCGCCGAAATAGAGCAATTTTGCGGGCTGGCAAGGAAGAAAAATGGCAGTCATTTAAAAAAAATTAACGAACTTTTATAACGCGAATTGGTCGTTTTAAAAAATTTTAGCGAACCTTTATAACGCAAATTGGTCATTTTAAAAAATTTTAACGAACCTTTATAACGCAAATTGGTCATTTTAAAAAATTTTAGCGAACCTTTATAACGCAAATTGGTCATTTTAAAAAAGTGTCGGCTGAAGTATTTCGTTTTTACCCAGCAGGCAGAGAGGTTGGCGGCAGGCGAAGCCCGCTCCCGCCTCATGCCAGTGACATACGCTTTCCTCGCCAAGCAGCCAACATAACTTGATTTCCCTATCCTCGTGTATCGACGGGAAATCAACTATGCCGCGCGAAAAGTCCCGCAGTTCAACGCCTATCTGGTCAAGTTCGTCCAGGCATGTCTGCAGGTCATCGACTGTCTTCACCAGCCGCTTGCGTGCCTGTTCCAACCCGTCGTTGCTGCCGGTCCTCTCGGCGGACTCTATCATCTCTTCTATTTCCAGCAGCCTGGCGTAGCCGGTGACTATTTCCGAAACTATCCGCCGTACCAGCACCAGGGCACGATTGGCATGTTCGGGAGTGAAATAACGTTTGTCGCCGCGTTGAGAATTTCCAGACCCCGTCTTGCCGAGAGCCTTCGCAGGCTGTCTGCTGTGGTCAAGTTCCGTCCTGTCTCCTGTAGGTTCATATAACATGGTAAAACTTATATCGGCAAAAACTGACTTTGACTCTAGCGACGGGTGGCTAGTCGGAGACGGTTTTTTAAATTTTTTTGCGATAAACGTCCGATAACACCACAAATCCGCATCCTGTAAGGGGATAACATCGAAATGCCATCCCCTTACGGGCCATGTTATGTCAATGTCGACGTGTTAATTACCGACGATTTTTTTCAGTCAACTGCTAATTGATTTGTACTGATATAAGAGCCGCTCATATGAATTTCAGTAGTATGGTTTTTTTCTGCAGGCTGAGTTGTTGGATTGGCCGGCTTGATATAAGATTTCATATGAATTACTTTGGCAGGGCACTTTTTCGCCGTCGGCTGAGTGGTAGCTTTGGCACAAGATTTCATATTCATATGAATCTCTGTCTCTGCCGATTTAATGGCAGCTTTGACGGGGGCTGCAGATTTGTTGGAACGATATTTATCTACGATGCCCTGCATGATGATTTTCGGCCAGCCGGTGCTTATTGTTTTCCGTGAACCGTTTGACCATAAATCAACCATATAAACTTTTTCATCCGCACTTTCTTTGCATGTGAGTATGCAGAGATTTTCGTTATTCTGCCATGTCGGCAGAACCGGTGCGTCAAGGCCGGCCAGTGGCGGTTGAACTATCTGAATGTTTGAAGTTTTCAGATTCAGGATTTTTACGGATTTGTCGTTACTGAGTACCGCGATTCGCGTCTGGTCGGGCGACATCTGGAACGTGTCCCAATTTATTGAACCCATTTGTCTCTGTGTTTCCTTAGGTATGATGTTTATTATTGTTGACGGCAATTCGGGGGTTATGGCGAAGAGGCTTTGCGATTGCGGCATTTCCTGAGTGGTGGCTGGCACTGAAAGTGGTACGGATGAGAAAATTATCCAGCCGTTTTTCAGGCAGCGTATCTTGCATGTGTCGTGGAACACTATGCCGGCTAACTCCGTTGCGTCGGGAAATTTTTTGAACATTTCGCCGCGTTCGTCAAATATTTTTACCTTTTTGATAGAGCCCAGTTGTAATTTGTCGGAAGGTGTGCTGCTTGCCGCAGAATTGTTCTGGTCATAGACATAAATGAACGTTTCGGCGAGAAGTTTATTCCCTGATGTCGACGATATAATAGTGACATTATGGCCGATAGCGGAAAATTTGCCATTTTTATATTCATATGACATGTTGCCGCCTGAAACATCATATATTTCGTCTGAAGTATTTATTCTCCAACTTTTTTTATCCTGCGTATAAGTCAAGCGTGGAGGCTGTATGCCGCCGTTATTTGTGGAACTGTAAATTAGCGTATTGCCGTCAGATGTCCAGTCAGGCAGGATGGCGGCATTTTGGGCAATCAGTGAAACGCGGCCTTTCATGTCGCATACGTAGAGCGTTTTTCCGGATTTTGAAAATTCGACCGCTTTGCCGTTAGGCGAGATTTTCAGGTTTTCGATATTCATGAAAGTGCTGAGGATTAATTGCGGCTGAGCCGTGTTGCAGTTTTTGCAGACGAATAATTGATTCAACTGTGCCTTTGCTTTTGCGATGCCCTGCAATGTTTTTGCATCGAGTTTGGTTTTGAGTTCGTCAGCCTGATTGTCTTTCAGGTACAACAGCATTAGTATGGTGTCTTCCGGTTCGAATTTTGCAAAGGGGTTGTTTTTATCATCTTTTAAACTCTCAGGCTGTAATTTGGCCAGCGCGTCTTTGGCCAGTGCTATCAGTTCCGCCTGTTTTTTTGCATCTACATATTTAGCCGCCTCTTTCCACGAATTTATCATAAGCGGCTGAACGTAATATAAATCATCGGAATTCGGACTCCATGCAACTGCGCCTGAATATTTCAGAGATTCTGTCGATAATTTGCCTTGTGAGTCGCAGAGATAGATTTCATTTTTTGTGAGTACCGCGCCATGTTGGCCGTCGTGCGACCATATGACGGCTGCCTGCGGATAACAGCCGGCCAACAGAAACGTTGCAATCGCGAGTAATGTAAAAAGTTTCATTTTTTTAAGGTTTTTCATCGTTGTTCTCCCAATATTGGTTTTCGTGTAGGACTTATCCATATTATTCTTTGTTGTGAATTTTGTGACAGCTGTATGTCGTCAAAACGTTTTTTCCATGCTTTTTTCGACCATATCGACGGATTTACAGCCTGCGGCGGTTTTTCCTGTTCATTTAGTGTCGGCCGGCTTGCGACGGCTGGCAGTGTTTTTTGTATTGTCACGTAATCGTGTTTTTTTGTTTCTCGCCAGATTTGAGTGCTTACCGCGAGGCCCATGCCGATGGCGAAAATTATTACGGCTGCGTTTCGCCACCGACTTTCCCTGCGTTTACAGGCTACGGCGTGTACGTGCAGAACGGCGTCTTTCAGTTTTGCCTTATGGGTCTGGTTTATCGTATCGTCAAACGGAAGGCTGTTGAGCAGATTTTTAATGCTGTTTTGTTTCATATTCAGCCACCTCACTGTCTTGGAATTTCTTTTTCAATTTCGTGATTATTCGGCTCAGCCGCGTGCGAACCGTGCCATGTGCCATGCTGGTTATTTCGGCAATCCTTGCCGTGGAGCAGTTTTCAAAAAAACGCAGAACCAGCAGATTCTGGTCGGACGGTTTGAGTTTTAAAATTTCCTGGTACACTTTCGGCCAATCCAGCATGTTTCGGTCTGTGGCTTCTG
>Ga0116171_10004395_pt1 | contig 12709 bp, 13 predicted proteins | sample AD_JPNHW2_MetaG_FD_89798 | JGI IMG/M metagenome (GOLD analysis project Ga0116171, IMG submission 89798) | Active sludge microbial communities of municipal wastewater-treating anaerobic digesters from Japan - AD_JPNHW2_MetaG | ecosystem: Engineered > Bioreactor > Anaerobic > Digestate | place...
GGGCCTACAGGATCGCCCTGCAGCTCCCCCAGCCGCAGTCTGGGCCTGCCGCCTCTGCCATAGCAGCCTGCAGTGCCGCCATACACCCCCCAGCGCCTCTACCTCTGCACGTATCCAGTACATTTCACGGCAGAGACGTCTTCGCTCCCGCGGCGGCACTGCTGGCCCAGGGCAGGAGCGCGTCGGATTTCGGGCCGCGGGTCAGGCCGAAGGATCTGAATTTTGGGGAGGCGAGCAGGACGGACCGGGGGATCGCGGCCACTGTTATCTACGTGGACCGCTTCGGCAACCTCATCTTAAACCTGAGAAAGCTGCCCGCCTTCCCTGTGAGCCTCAAGGGCATAAAACTCAAGCGGGTGCAGACATATGCCCAGGCCCGCAGGATCGAACCGCTTATAACCCAGGGCAGCCATGGCTTTGCAGAAATTGCGGTCAACCAGGGAAATGCTGCCGAGGCGTTCTGCCTCAAAGCCGGCGACCGCATCGAACTGGAGGAGATTTAAGGTGTTTGGAATTGAGTTTGTGCCCGATGAGCCTGTCTACAAGATCGGCTACATGGCGAAGCTTGCGGAAGACCACGGATTTCAAAATATCTGGATTACAGACCACTACAACAACCGCGACGTTTGGACCACCCTGTCTGTGCTCTCCATGATGACCAACAGGATCCGGCTGGGGACGGGCGTTACCAATCCGTACACCAGAAACGCGGCCATCATCGCCTCATCCATCGCCTCGGTCAATGAACTCTCCGGGGGGCGGGCGATCCTGGGCATCGGTCCGGGGGACAAGGCCACATTCGAGAAGATGGGCATAGACTGGGACAAGCCCCTCAGCCGCGTCCGGGAATCGGTGCTGGCCATCCGGGCCTTCCTCGCCAAAGAGCAGGTCAGCCAGGCCGGCTTCAAGGGCGCACAGATGGCCTTCTCGGCGGGGAGAATCCCCATCTACATCGGAGCCCAGGGGCCGAAGATGCTGGAGCTCGCCGGAGCCATAGCCGACGGGGTGCTCATCAACGCCTCCCATCCGGAGGACTTCAAGTTCGCAGTTCCCATGATCAGGCAGGGGGCAGAGAAGGCAGGCAGGAGGCCGGAAGATGTGGACGTCTGCGCCTATGCCAGCTTCTCTGCCGACAAGGACCCGGCCAAGGCGGTCAATGCCTCCAAGATCGTGGTCGCCTTCATAGTGGCCGGCTCGCCGGAGAACGTGCTGGAAAGGCACGGCATCGGCATGGATGAGGCCGGGGCCATCTCCGCAGCCATCTCCAAGTACGACTTCAAGGCGGCCATGGCGGCGGTGACTCCCAGGATGAGCGAGGCCTTCTCGGTATCCGGAGCGCCCGCCGACTGCCGGGCACGGGTGGATGATCTGATGAAGACCGGCGTCACTCAGATCGTGGTGGGCTCGCCCATCGGCCCCAACAAAGAGAGCGCCATCAAGCTGATCGGAAAGCAGGTCATTGGCAAATAGTGGAGATGATTATGCGGGGACTGTACATCGGGCGCTTTCAGCCCTACCACCTCGGCCACAAGGCGGTCCTGGAGAAGATTGCCGAGGAGGTGGACGAGATAGTGATAGTGATCGGCAGCGCCCAGGAGAGCCACTCAACCGAGAATCCCTTCACGGGCGGTGAGAGGATGGAGATGATCCACTGCGCTATCGAGGAGAGCCGGCTGCAAGGCCGCTGCTATGTCGCCCCCCTGGAGGACGTCAAGAGAAACTCCATGTGGGTCGCTCACATGCAGTCCATGGTGCCGCGATTTGACGCCGTCTACTCCAACAATCCCCTGGTGATCAGGCTCGTCTCCGAGGCGGGCATCGAGATCAGAAGGCCGCCCATGTACCAGAGGGAGCTGTATTCGGGAACAGCCATCAGGAAGCTGATGGTGCAGGGCGGGAACTGGAGGGCTCTGGTGCCGGTCGCGGTGGCGAATTTCATAGAAGAGACGGGGGTCGTGGAGAGGCTGATTTGCGTCTCAGGGAGCGACGGAAGCCCGGATGGCTGCGGAATCTAAATATAAAATATCAAAATATCATGTGCGGCTGCCGGGATTCGAACCCGGGTTACGGGCTTGGGAAGCCCATGTCATAACCGCTGGACCACAGCCGCGCGATTCTACTGTGCAAATATCCGCCTCCCATATTTAAACGTTTTAGCGGGAGAGCCGGAGGGGGCCGGAGATGCGGCGGCTTTGCGGCTCTGTCCATCACAGAAGCTGGTCAACTGTGCATTCCAGGGGATCCTTGTCGTCTCTGCTACGCAGGAAGACCGGTGCGCGAAGGTGGCCGTCTGCCGTGACCTCGAGAGCTGTCACCTGCACCACGATCTGCGGCTCCACCCATGTCGCTCTAGGCAATCCCGTATCGAAAGCAAAGGGTGAGGTCTCTCGGGGAGAAAACGAGCCGCTGATCTCCGACAGCTCTTCATCGGAGAATCCGGAGCCAACACGTCCAATGTACTGGAGATGCCCCTCGCGGTAGGCTCCCAGGAGAAGGCCCCCGAAGAACGGGCTACGCTTGCCGGTGCCGGGAATGTATCCTCCGACAACCAGGTCCAGCTTCAGGCTCTTTTTGATCTTCACCCAGTCCCGGCTGCGGCTGCCCGGCTGGTAGGTCGACTCCAGCCTCTTGGCCATGACGCCCTCAATTCCCATCTTCAGGGCGGCCTGAAAGTAAGCCGTCCCCTTCTCCGGAAAGGAGTCGACCAGAACCACCTGCTCTCCGGAAGAGACCACTTCCCGGAGGATCTCCTTTCTGGCGGAGAGGGGCAGGCCCATGAGGCTTTCGCCCCGGAGGCTGAGAATATCGAAGACCACAAAGCTGGCCGGCAAATTTTTTGACAGATATTCAATCTTCAGCGCCTCGCTCTGGTGGTCGCGCCGGGCCAGGGAGGCGAAGCTGGGCCGCCCCTCTGAAAAGACGGCGATCTCCCCATCCAGCAGACAGCGCGGGCCGCCGGCGTCCAGGTCGGCAGCGATCTCAGGATAGCGGTGGGTGATGTCTATCTGCCGCCGATTATAGAGCAGAACGCTCTCCCGTCCTCCTCCGCCTCCCGCCCAGGCCAGGCAGCGGGTGCCGTCGATCTTGGGCTCGAAGATCCAGCCGACGGCGCCGAAGGGCCGGCCGGAGACGGCCAGCATGGGTAAAACCCGCTCTTCAGACATGCCGTTCAATCCGGTCCATCTTTCCCGATTCCTTTCCCGATCCCGTCCCCAATCCGTTTCCCCATCCCGTTCGCTTTCCCTTTCTCTTCCGCCTGGAGGGCTTCCGCCGTCTGGCGCAGGGCATCCATGAGGCTCTTGGCCGCCGGGCTTCTCCTCCTCTTTTCAGCCACCGCCACAGCCCCGCTCATCTTGGAGCGCACCAGCGCCTCAATTCTCTCTCTGTAAAGATCCCTGTAGCCCCGCAGGTCCAGCTTGCCGCTCATGCCCTCAATGATCTGCTCGGCGAGCGCAAGCTCCTTCTCATCGGGCTCAGGCAATTGGGCCAGGGCGGGAAATACGGCGGGATCGACCACCTCGTCCTCGTAATGCAGAGTGGTGGCCACCACCGCGCCGCGGTAGGAGTGGACCAGCACCACCCTCTCCCTGGTATGCAGAGTGATCCTGCCTATGGCCGCCCTGGCCGTCCTGTCCATCACTTTGAACAGCAGGGAGTAGGCCTCCTCAGACCTGTCCGGCAGGAGAAGATAAGTATTTTCGAAGTAGTGGGGATCGACCTCAAAGAAATTGACGAACCTGTCCAGGGCGATGGTGTTCTTGGACTGGGGCTTGGCAGATTCTATCTCCTTTTTCTCCAGGACCACATAATTGTCCTTTCCCAGGGGATAGCCGTAGACTATGTCGGCAAATGCCACCTCCTCTCCCTCCTGGCAGTAGCGTTTGTAGGAGACGGGGGTCCTGCAACTCCTGTGCAGCATGCGAAAGCTGGTGCGGATTTCCCTGGTCATGAGCAGGGCTTTGACAGGGATATTCACCAGGCCGATCTTCAGATTGCCGGACCAGGTGGTCCTCGGCACAGCCGCAGCCGGGCCATTCGATGAAGGCTGATCTCCCTTTTCCGCTCCGCTGGACTGCCCCTCTCCCTCGTCTCCAATCTGCGTGGTTTGCGGCATAGATCACCTGGCTTTTGGATCCTCCTCCCACAGTCCGAAGACGTTTCCCTCCGTATCCATGCAGACTGCGAAGTACCCCATGTTGGGAACGGCCATCTTGGGCATGAGGACCTTGCCACCCAGCCTCTCCACGCTGGCTGAATAATCTGATACCGATGACACTCCGAAATAGTCTGTCATCCTGTGGTCCGGATTTTGTCGCTTGACCATTCCGCCTCCTGCCCCCCCCTGGGTGCGGATCATCCAGTACTCCATTCCAGGGTACCTCTCCAGCGTCCAGCCGAACAGTTCCGTGTAAAACTTCCTGGCCCTCTCCGAGTCATCGAAGGGGATCTCAAAATGAGCAATCGACGGCATATAGATCTCATAATACAGCGTGCTAATTCCTGATCAATTTTCCGCCTGGGATGGCCTATTCAGGATTCGTCGCGCTTTGCAGCGGCAATGTTCGGCAAGGATTTTAATCCAGCAAGGGAATTTGCAGCCGATGAAGCCATTGGTCAGATGGGAGGGGCCGGCCGTCCTCACGGAAGAAGTTCTGCGCTATTCCAAATATGTCTCTTGGAGCCGCCTTTACATTGATGTCGCCGACGGGGAGTTGATCGGCGGAGCCTGCGGATGCTCCCGAAATTTCCAGGTGGCCAGGGAAGGCGGCCGCTGGATGCTCTACGAGACGGATATCGCGAAGACGCCTGCCGGCGAGCCGGTTATGCGCCTTTATGCCTACACCACCTGGGATGTGGTCTATGAGCGCATATCAGAAGGCAGGCCCATTGAAGAGAGGATCGAGGATATCGAGGATCTGGCGGCATTCCTGGAAGGGGAACTATCTATCGAAACCGAATAGATGTAATCTAAAAGTTAATCAGTAAGGAGGATTAATCCTTATCCGGATGAAGACAGATTTCATCGCCAGATACAGCCTCGACCTCATCGTCCCGGTAATCCTCGTCCTCCTGGCGGAGATATTCATATTTATCGGAAATCCAAGCGCGGCGATGCCCATACATGCCTTGAATCTGATAATCCTCATCCTCTCATCCATATATGTGGATAACAGGATCTACCCGGCCCTGATGCTGCTGCCCCTCTTCCGACTGCTAAACGTCGCGATGCCGGTATTCTTCAATCTGACTCTATACTCGTATGCCATGGTCTATGCCCCCATGTTCATCCCCATGTACTTCATAATCAAGGAGGGCTTTGTGGGAAGGGAGCAGGCGGGCTTAACCCTCGAAAAATTCTGGTTCTATGTGCCCCTGGCCCTGTCCGTTGGCTTTGCCCTGGGATGGGGCGAGTACAATGTGATCCATCCCCAGATCCTCACCCCGGGGGTCAACATCAAAGACGTACTCATTCTCATTTTTACCATGATATTCTTCGTGGGACTGGTGGAGGAGTTCATCTTCAGGTCCTCCCTGCAGACCATGATGGAGGCGAGGCTGGGGCCCAAGGCGGGACTTTTGACCGCCAGCATCATATTCGGATTTATGCATAGCGGCTACCATCTTCCTTTGGAGCTGATCTATGTGTCATTTGCCGGAGCGGTCTTCGGCCTGTTATTCTGGCTCACAAAAAGCCTGCCCATCATCTCCCTGGCGCACGGAGTCACAAATATATCTCTATTCCTGATAACTCCCCTGGATCCGGGGATTTTGATCTATTTGATTTCAGCCCCGGCACTCTTATTCATCTTCTATGCCTACATTTTAAAGAGAATAAACAGACCTGCGACATGAATGAGGCATCAGAATAAGGCGTCAAAATAGGGCGTCAAAATAAGACATCAAGACAGAAAAACAGTTGCTGAGGGATGGTGATGCCCGGCGTGGCAGGCATCTAAGCGCCGACGACCTCTATCACTTTATAGCCCACAATCAGGAAGAATGTCAGGACCATAGGCACGATGGCCAGGTTCAGCAATGTAGACAGCCGCTTGTTCCAGCGAGAAGATGCTGATAGAATCTCGGAGGCGCTGAGCAGGGCGATGAGGCAGATCACAGTTACAATGCTGATCTCCGAAACCCCAAGGGTAGCAAATGTGCTCACCACGGACGTGGTACTGGCTGCGCTCATGGTGCTTGCTGCACTGCTCGCTGCGCTCATTGTACTTGCGGCTGTGCTTGCCGCGCTCATTGTGCTCGCTGCACTCATGGTGCTTGCCGCGCTCATCGTACTTGCGGCGCTCATGGTGCTCGCTGCACTCATACTGCTCACGGTGCTCAACATGGATGATAGCATATTATCCCTCAGTATTTTAGTTAAGGCTTGACCAATGCTTAACTCTCACTTGGTATTTATAGATTTCCCAGAGTAGCCTGATATCATATTTTAGAAAATTAGATAGTGAATTCAAAGCAGCGTCCCATATACTCGGTTTCATTCTTGTGCATTATTTTCATATAAAATTTAGCCAACAATTTTTAGCACAAGTCTTGAGAAGTATGGCCAAGTCCGGGTATATATTTCAGATTCATATTTATGATTCTGATCTTTAGTTCGAAAAAGCCTTAAATACTAGAAACAAGCTTCATAAATCCTTAAAGAAAGACCTGATTAATCTTAGATTTCATGGAGGGAGAGACTTGAGTCAAAGGAATAGTTCCCGGCTTGCGTTAGCAATTTTATTTTCTATGGTCCTCATCAGCCTGGCTTTATGCCAACCAGAAACAAGCATTGATAAAAGATATATTTATCATATGGATCAAAATGTAGAAGGAAATGGATTCTTCAACTCATATCAGAGCACCGACGTGGCGAACCTGACGCTGAGCAACACAGGACATGGCAGCGGCAGCTTTGCCACGGAGTACAAGCTGAATTCCAGGAATGGCGCCAAATACGACGAAAAAAAGGATATGTACTCGAATGTAGACGACCGGGGAATAGTCTTTATCGAGAGCATGGACTTTTCCTATGCACCATCCAGCATGCAATTGGGAAGGCACTCGCTGCCCATCACCTTCCGGTCCAAGGGCGCTGAGCAAACCTCTCTCTTGAACTATGTATCGGCAGTCTCCATGAATGCGGCCTTCAGTCAAGCAGATACCCTCAGCAAGAACCTCTCTGCGGAACTGTACTGGAAGCTGGTCAATACATCGGATGAGATCGAGGCAAAAATGGATGCTGATGCCAGAACCAATTTGAACTTTGAGGCGGCATACTCTGGAACCGGCCATGTGGGGGTACTGGATATGTCCCGAAAGGGAGGTGATGAGGCGATACTCATCGACGAGGACTACCGGGGAACCTACTACATAACCAAGAACCTATCCCATGAATTCAAGTATAAGCTCAACAGGCAGGTCGACGACTGGCTGCCCTGCTGCTCCGGTGGCTTCTCCGATATGAATGCCCTCGACAAAAAGCCTTTCAAGTCGGCAACAGGCATATTTGACTGCACCTGCTTTGCCGTTCCTGACAGGGCCGAATTTCCGAGAGTAGCGGAGTGATATGTTTTAGAAGGGATGGGGCCGCCGCCCTCCCACACCCCTCGTTTGACAGAATCTTTATATTCAATACAATCCAATAAAGCAGTGGGGGCAATATTAAAGTGGAGATGAGATTTGATAATTACATCGTAAAGGCATTTTTGGCTACAGGACTGCTGTCGCTGGTGATGATGATCCTGGCCTTCGGGCTGATTCAGCTCTTCCGATACGGCCCGTCTCTGCCCCACTCCATCATCCTGACCATGTCTGCCATAGCTTTTGTGCTGTCAGCCTCATTCTTTGAGCGCTATGAGGTTGGCTCTATCCTGTGGTCCATGCTGGTCTCTCTCATCGCCACCCTGATGCTGACTCTCATCTCCGGCGGCGTGATCTACGGCATAACGGCGCACAGGCAGTCTTTGGAGGAGATCCTATCCGGCTTGGCCGTATGCATGATCGTGTCCATGACTCTGCTCAGCTTTCTCAAGCGCAGCCTGGGAGAGATCGAATACTAATAATACTAGCAGCAAGAGAAAGCAATTCTGAAATGCCTGACATGCATCGCCCCATGGTGGACTCCTTTGGCCGCAAGGTGACCGGCCTGCGTATTGCTCTGACTGCACGCTGCAACCTCTCCTGCATCTACTGCCATCATGAGGGTGAGGTCAATCCCAAAAATGAGATTTCAGATGAGATGGTGGTGGGCGTGGCTGTGGCCGCGGCGCGGCTGGGTGTGCGCTCTTTGAAGTTTACGGGCGGCGAGCCTCTGCTGAGGAAAAGCCTGCCCACTCTGCTGGAGCAGATGCCGGAGGAGATGGAGGTCTCCCTGACCACCAACGGCATCCTCCTGGCCGATCAGGCGGAGGACCTGGCCGCCGCGGGCCTGAGCCGGGTCAATGTGAGCCTGGACTCGCTTCAGCCGCGGACGTACCGGGCGGTCACCGGAGCGAAGGAGGGAGACATGGAGAGAGTCCTGGCGGGAATTGATGCTGCACTGGATGCCCGCCTTGCCCCCCTCAAGCTGAATGTCGTGGTGCTCAAAGACAATGAGGGCGAGATACCGGAAATGATTGAATTCTCTCGCCGAAAAGGGCTCATCCTACAGCTCATTGAACTCTTGGACCTGCGCGGCCTGGGCGTATCCGGAGACATCGATGCCATCGAGCGCCGCCTGGCTGCTGCCGCGGACGGCATACGGGAGAGAGAGATGCACCGCAGGAAGAAGTACTTCCTGGACGGAGCGGAGGTGGAGGTTGTGCGGCCCATGGACAACACCCAGTTTTGCGCGAACTGCACCCGCCTGCGCGTCACCTCGGACGGAAAGATCAAGCCCTGTCTGCTGCGAAGCGACAATCTGATTGATATCGGCACCTGCGACATCGGCAAGATTGAGGGGCTTTTGCAGATGGCCAATTCGCGAAGAAGGCCGTATTTTGAGAATAACGGCCATGAAGCAATCGGCGGATGCGAAGCGAAGAGATGAGCAGCAAAGAGGCAGCAGGAGGCAAAGCATGGAGAATATTCACATAGAATATCTTCCCGGAGGCATCAATGGAAATAGTGCCGGAACAGGAATAGAAGAAAGCCATGAGCAATATCGCCTCCTCCTTGATTGCATGTCAGAGGGCTTTGTCCTCCACGAGATAATATATGATGAGCACGACCAGCCCTGCGATTTACGCATATTGGATGTCAATTCCGCCTTCGAAAGGCTGACGGGCTTTAAAAAAGAGGAAGTCCTGGGCAGGACATATAACGAGGTTGTCTCAAAAAAAGATAGATATTCGATTGATCTGTGCAGAGCAGTTCTCGATAGCAATGGGCCCATCCATATGGCCAGCTACTCGAATTTCTTTGGCAGGCACTTTGAAGCCACGGCCTACAGCCCTGCACCCCGCCAACTTGCGGTCCTGTTCAAAGACATAACACCGAAAATAAAGATGGAGATGGACCTGAAGACAAGCGAAGCGAAGAGCAAAGCGATACTCGAATCCGTCCCGGATCTGATATTCCAGATATCAAGCGACGGCAAATTCCTGGATTACAGGGCACCTGCAGGATTTGAAGTCTATGCCCCGCCGGAGGCCTTTCTGGGCAAAGGGATAGATGAAATCCTTCCCCGAGATCTGGCGGATCTGGCTTTTCGGCACATGAAGATCACCAAGGAGACCTCAGCAGTTCAGTCATTCGAATACAGCCTGGAGACGGGGGGGCAAACGAGAGAATACGAGGCAAGGGTTGCCACGGGAGAAGACGGCAACTTCATATTTTTCGTTCGCGACATCAGCGAGAGAAAGAGGATGCAGCAGGCTCTCCTGGAGAGCGAAATGCGCCTGCGGGCGGCCGTGGACAGCATACCCAATTTCTTCATGATTTACGACGAAGAGCTGCGATTCCGCTATGTAAATCGCACATTTGTAGAAAGGATCGGACTGTCTGAGGAACAGGTCACAGGCCGGACCAATGAAGAGCTATTTCCCCCGGAGGTCACAGAGAAGTACATGGGCCATCTGAAAAAAGCCCTGCAGACCAAGAGGATGCAGAGGAGCGAATACTCACATGATACTCCCCCAGGCAGGCTGATCTTCCATACAATCTATGTCCCTATACTAAACGACAAAGGCAGGGTGTCCCAGATCCTGGGCATATCTCATGATCTGACGAAGATCAGGGAGGCGGAGAGCCTGCTGGAGAGGACTTTAGAGGAGAACGAGAAGCAAAACAGGCTCCTGAAGACAGTCATCCAGGAGATGAAGGGCAATTACGATGAGATTGAGAGGCTGCTATTTGCCATCTCTCACGACCTGATGACGCCACTGATCACCATTCAGGGATTCCTGGAACTCTTAAAAAAGGATGTTGAGAAGTGCAATCGCATCAGGATTGAGATCGATCTCGGCCTGATAGGCGACGCCGTCTCCAGGATGCAGACTCTTCTGGGAAGAGCCCTGGAGCTATCAAGCCTCGGCACCCTGAGCAGTTCCACAGAAAGATTGCCTTTTCAGGAGATCATTGATGCCGCCAGGGAGCACTTCAAAAGGATCAATAGCGCAAGCCACCTCAAGATAACTGAGGATGAAAATTTTCCTGCGGTTTGCTTCAATCGGACGCGGATGCAGGATATTCTGGTAAGCATGATTGAAGGCTGCATCAGATACTCCGGAGCCGGCTACAGCTCCAGAGTGAATATCGGCTGGAAAGAGCAGGATGAAGGGCCGATCATCTATGCCAGATGTCTGGGAAAGGGAGAGATGAAGGACCTGAGCCAGGCGTTCGACCTGTTATCAGGCGGTGAAGTGGCGGATAATTGTACTTCGATCGGCCTTGCCCTGTCCAAGAGGATAATAGAATTGCATGGCGGTCGGATGTGGCTGGAGAGCGAGCCTGAGGGGGGATGCAGCATATTGTTCGCCCTTCCCAGGGAAGTGAAGGCATGATGAAGGGACTGCGGACTGCACTTGTTTTTGTCTTTGCCTTTGCCTTTGCCCTCGCATTTGTGGCCTTTTCAGGATGCTTGGAGAATAGCCCGGAAGGCGCAGGAAGAAATGGCCCAGGCATGGAGGATATGAGCATTGTAGACCTCAAGGCTCAGTCTGTGCGATCAGCGGATGACCTGAATTCATACAGCCTGAAGAGCTCAGTTGCTGAGAATGTGAAGATCGGTGCCGTTTCCGTCAATCTCACACCGAAGCATCACGGCATGAGCAAAAGAATACTCCAGGTCTCCCGGAATGCCAGTGAGAGGAAGGAAAGCACCGAGACAGTTGCCCAACTGAACTTATCCGGATATCAGGCCAGCAGCCGGAGCACAACTGTGAAGATGTACAGGGAGGGGCAGGGAGCCGAACAATCCAGAACCGGGCATACGGAGATATACCAAGCAGGCAATTCTACTCACATAAGACAGGATAATGGAAGCTGGATCAATATCATAGCCCCCGTATCTATAGAGGCATTCTGGAGCCGGGATAGCAGCAATCCTGCAAAAGGCCTGGCGGAGATGGTCAACCGGTCGCAGGCGGAGATTGTCGGTATTGAGAGTCTGGATGGTACGGATGCATTCAAGCTGAAGATAGTTTCCGAAGGCTCTGAATACAGCGATCTCTACTACGAGGCAATTGTGCTGGCCAATGAGATGGCCGGCTACCCTGCGGTCATGCCTTCCATTAACCGCACCGAGTTTGACGAAACCGCCGTGATTGATAAAACGGCCTGGATCTCCAAAGAGACCAATCTGCCACTCAAGTATCAGACCAGGGTGGGCTTCAAGGTGACTGCACACATCATCGGCGTTTTGGATGCCGAGACCAGACTGATGAAGATGTTGAATCAATCAGTGCCTCTGGGAGAGATATCGGTTGAATTCGAAACATCAGAGGTCTATTACGATTTCAACAGATCGATACAGGTAGATCTGCCGGAGGAAGCTTTTTGATGGCGCAGGGGTGGTTTGGTAAATAATGGGCAGGATGTCCCTGAGGCCAAAACAAAGTATTTAAATACAATGTAGTAATATATCTCAGTAAGCCATTATGATATCGTATTAGCAATAATTAAGCATATTCGCTTGATAAAGAAGGCAGCGGCATTAAGTTTATAGTCTCCAGATTTGCACAAAATCGCGAAGAGACTGTCTCCAGGGCGAATGATGCGAGAGATCCATATCCATTGCCTTGCTGGATCAGGGGCCAGGTTCTGCAACGGAACAACTAAGCCGGCCCTTATCTTCCCGCACACTATTTACAGTTGCTTTGGCAAATGGAATTAACATTCAATACTGATCTGATATTAGTATTCATTCTCCGGTTTTGGCTAAATCTTTAACTCAGATACTTACATAATGTATGATTTTTGGCGAAATGTATATAAGAATTGGAAGAATACGTGTAAATCTGAGTCAATTGAGGCAAAAGCCAAAGTCGGCTCAAGATTATAGAATTTGGTGGATGATGGTGGAGGGTGCTGGGAAATAGTCTTATAAGCATGGTTAGACATGAAAGACGCAATTTATAAAAAGAATAGTCAATATTTTTCAGGTTTGTTTAGCTTGCTGAGGAAATTACTTTACTTTAAAAAAAATTGTGTATCCGCCGACCAGTTTTTGACCCCCCGTGCCGATCCGATTTTGACCCCCTGGATAACTGATCTATCTCATCGACTATAA
>Ga0116171_10004396_pt1 | contig 12709 bp, 8 predicted proteins | sample AD_JPNHW2_MetaG_FD_89798 | JGI IMG/M metagenome (GOLD analysis project Ga0116171, IMG submission 89798) | Active sludge microbial communities of municipal wastewater-treating anaerobic digesters from Japan - AD_JPNHW2_MetaG | ecosystem: Engineered > Bioreactor > Anaerobic > Digestate | place...
CTGTGATCCTGTCAAGAATCTCATCTATCTCGAGGTCTATAGTGTCTTCGTCAAATGTTTCCGCCTGGTTCCCGAAATACCCTTTGACGTGGTCAAAACCGGGGTTTTTCATGCTGAAATCGATAGAAATCTCATCTTCACTGTTGAAGGTAACAATGTTATTCTGTGAGCTTATTTGTATAAGATATTCAACAGGCAGCTTGTTATATGGTTGTGCAGCAACGCTTCCCAGGCTGATCCTTGAATTGGCAACAGAAAAGCTGTCGATAAGTGTATTTGAGGGATTAATTGAAAATGATTTTGTGATCGGTGCAGAACCTCTGATGCTTGTAGGAAGCGTTAAGGAGACTGTCGACTGCAGAGGGGTTCCGTTAACTATATTATATGAGATATAACCTGTACTCATAACAATAGAGTCAATCCTGATATCTTCTCCCGGATCAAAATCGATGGTGTCGGTATTGTCATTGTCGAGAGTCGGGAGAGATTGGGCCGGAATTTTAACCCTGCCCGATTTAACCTTCATATCACGGCCTGTCATCTGTATCTCGAGGTTTGATCCATTCAGTACAAGGCCGCCTCCGGCAGTAATGACAAAACCTGCGGAAGTATTGTTCTTTATCAATGTCAGGTCGGCAAGGTTAATAGTTGCGGATCCTGACTGTCCCGGATTAATTGCACTGATGATTGCAGGCGATCCCAGGGGTGTATGCGGTGAAATATTATAGATGGTGATAGTGATATTGGTTATGGTAACGGCAGTATTGTTTCTCACAACAATATCGAGCGCCCCCTGGCTGAGTGTTGCATTCTCAAAATTTGTAAAGACCGGGAATGGTATCTCTCCTGTTGTTGTTACAGGAAAGACAGAACCTGAGAATGGGGCAAGGTCTATTTCTCCTATCGTGTATGACTCGCTGAACGAGACCATGTCGTCAAGGTCCAGATAGTCATCGAGTCCGAATTCAAGGACCGAGTCTTCCCTGACTATTATCCTGATAAACCCGTCGTTGTCGAATACTACAGTGTCATTAGGGATCTCTTTTATATCGAGAAGAGAGATTTTTCCCTTTACGGCTGATATTCCGAATGTAGGTGACCAGGATGCTTCTCCCGAGATCTTGTCCAGATCATATGTTTCCTTAATGCATCCGGAGGTTAACAGGATTATCGCCAGTGAAACCAGGATTAAAAATTTTCGTGCCATGAATGTGTCATTTAATTTCAGTATCGAGCCTGTAATTATAAAGGAACCTGTCGGTTCCGCCGACAATCAGATGCCAGCTGTTTTTATCCGACAGTTTTCCGATTGAAAACATTGAGGCTCCCTGCAGGGGGAAGCCTTTCATTGTCTCTCCGTTTTTGCCGATAAGATATATGAGGTTGTTGTTTATATCAAAAACACCTATTTTTTTGTCTGTCGATGAAAAAACAAAATTAATTGGACCTCCAAGGTTCTCAGATCCGAATTTTCTGGTGAACATTTCAGTGCCATTATTATTGTAAAGATACAACATCCCCCTGTCAATAAAAATATATTCACCATAACCATTCCCGTCTACGTCAAATATATCGAATGAGTGGTCAACTGAGAACTTTGCCAGGCTTGTTTTTTTCACACTTCCGTCGAAGTAAATCTGCTGAATAGTTCCATCAGGGGAAGAGCATGCGACAGATGGTTTTGAACCTGCGACAATCCGTATTGCTGAATTTTCAGCCCTGGTGACAGGCTCCCTGGGTGTGAGCCTTACATTGCCTGTGCGGTCGAGAAAATATAACGACGTTTCGTCAGAAACAATAATATAATCCTTCCCCGAAACCCTTATCCACGAAATCTCCTTTTCTGCTATCCCTGTTGTTTTGAAAGGTTTCCACCCCCTGACCGAGTTTCCGTTGATATCGTATGCATAGATAATCCTGTCATCACCAGCAATAAGGAGCCTGTAGTTAAGGTTGTTGTCGTAATCAAAAAGCGAAAGAGGGCCGGAGGCCGGAGAGCGCAGCTTTACAGGAAATCGTTCGACATAATTGCCGTTCCTGTCGATAAGATGGAGGTAGTTCTTCCCGGAAAAGAGCAGCTGGTACTTCCCGTTCTTCATACAATCGACCATATACACCGATCCGTTAATCCTTTCTCTGACAGGAACTTTCCACAGCACTCTTCCTGCCGCATTGATCAGATATACATTATTCTTAAGGTCCTGGATGAAGATCTCCCTGGCTCCTGTTATATGATTTGTAAAAAAGAATGGTTTGATTGCTGCGACGGTATCTAGCAATGTTTCCCACTCGGTAGAGGATTCAGCCCTGGGGTCTTCCTTGAACCTCAGCGAGAATGTGTTGTAGAGCATCTCATTGCTGGTTACAAACTGGTAGCCCGCAGCCTGTACCTTGTTCAGTGACGAGATATTTTTTTTCAGGGTATTTAGCAGATCAGCATCGAGCCAGCGGCCAAAATAATCAAGTGCCCTGGAAGGAACCAGGTAAATGTAATAGCCTGCAATACTTGGCATTGTGCTCTCGAAATCCCTGAATGTAAGATCATTGTACAGAGTTTTGTTCAGCAGGTTATCATACAGCAATCTTGCAATTGTGGCGTATGATCCGCCGGTGATCATGAAGTTGTCGTAGAAAGTTAACCACGAATCATTAACATACCCCGAAAACCCCGGCAGCAGGATTCCGTTAAGTCCTCTGAAAGGGTTCAGGTAAACAGGGACTTTTACCTGGTCGTCGGGCTGGAAATATTGTATGTTTTCTGCTGAAGCATGAGTGTTAAAGTGGTCAAGGAAAAGCTTTTCAGCATAGACCCTGTTTTTCAGTTCCCAGATCATCAGGAGGTTATCGTCAGAAGGAGTCTCCCTTATATCAATATAGGCTTTTGTTATCTCCTCGCCCAGGTAAGGTTTCAGCATGCCGGCAAGCTCTGCAGTGATACCTGTGGCTTTTACATCGCTGAATCCGCGATTAATAACAGATTCAAAGAAAACTGTTGCTGAAGGCAGTATTCTGATAGTATGAAATGATCCTGGTGTTGCCGACTTATATTTATTCAACAGATTCTTCGTGTTGGTTGTTTCGGTGTACCCGCTCAGGACAAGGTCATTTTCGCCCAGGTAGATATCAACTCCTCCGCTTTCTGCGAGATTTCCAACTTTCACAGCCAGGTCAGAATGATCGCTTTTTAAGTTTTTTTGAAGCAAGCCGGGAAGGTTGCTGAAAACAACAAATATTTTGTCTTCATTTTTACCGGAGGCCTGCAGTACTTTGGCAAATCCGGGGTGTGTTCTGATATCATTATCTTTCGTAACCTGTATTACAGCCTGTCTCATCATCATTTCCGACGTGGTACACACTACCAATCCTGAAACCACAGAGATAAAGAGTGTGTCGGTGCTTTTGCTGATGGTGTATGGAAGGAGCAGTACCTCCCTGGTAGAAATATTCTTTTCACCGATGTTTTTTATCCCTGATTCTTTGAGAATATCCTTTATCTGCCTGGTCCTGATTTCTGAAGTGACAGCCATTGTAAGGAGTGGCGTCAGCTTTCCCGGAGCGGTGACATGAAATGAGATGAGCGCAGAGTTTGCAGAAAGGAGCTTCTTAAAGGCCGGTTTGTTTAATTGTTCACTGAGGAATTTTATCTTCCCGTTAAATTTTTCCAGCTCTTTTATTCTGGCAAACTCCCCTAAGAGACCCTGGTCTGTTGTGAGAGAGTTAACAAAACTCTGAAGATCTATAGTTTCAATTACAAACGCAGCATCAGGCGAAACAGTTTTATAGGGATCAGTAAGAAGTATTTCCTTGCCTTTGAAAATAAAATATCCAAGAACCAGGAGACCTGATATTAAAATAATTACAACAATAAGTGCTGATCTCTTTATCACCTGACTGCCTGTAAAAGAATTCTCTAAAATTATGAAATATAACCAAGATTAAAATGCAAACGTGAGTGGCAATGAGATATTTAAAAAATAGATGGTTATAATTCCTCTACTCGCGGAATACTTTTTGCTAATTTTGATGATTGCATAACGCTGAATTATGAGATCTCATTTATTGCTTTTTATTATTCTCTTTGATTTCTTACCCTTATTTCCCCAGACTGTCACTATCATCGACAGCGAAGACAATAAGCCTGTTTCTGATGTTATAATCTCAAACAGCAGCAGGACAAAATATGTACATTCTAACAAGTCGGGGAAAGCCGATATAACTATACTGAAAGGAGAGACGACTATCTGTTTCCAGCATTTCACTTATGACAGAAAGTGCATATCGGAACAAGAACTTGAGGAGGCACGGTATATCATCAGGCTTTCCAGAAAGCTTTTTGAAATAGAGGAATTTGTCATTTCTGCAAGCCGCCATGAGGAAAGAAAAAATGAGGTACCAAATCGTGTGGCTACCATTTCCCTGCCTGCACTTGAGATCCAGAATCCACAAACAGCTGCCGATCTGATAGGGATTTCTGATGAAGTGTTCATCCAGAAAAGCCAGCTGGGTGGGGGAAACCCCATGATAAGGGGCTTTGCCACGAACAGGGTTCTGATAGTAGTAGATGGAATCAGAATGAACAATGCCATTTACCGCGAAGGCAATATCCAGAATATAATTTCCCTCGATCCCTCTTCTGTTGAATCGACAGAAATAATTTTCGGCCCCGGAGCTGTAGTTTATGGAAGCGATGCTATTGGCGGTGTAATGGATTTTCAAACCAGGGAGCCGCTTTTTACAGGGACAGAGAAACCTTTATTCAAGGCTGATGCCCTTATGCGATTCTCATCTGCAAACAAGGAAAAGTCCTTTCATTTCGGTTTCAATGCCGGGTCGAAGAAAATTTCTTTCCTGACAAGCCTGAGCTGGTCTGACTATGATGACCTGAGGATGGGTTCAAGGAAAAACAACAGTTACCTGAGACCCGAATATGTGACCAGGACCGGTCTGAATGATACTGTGGTGGTTAATCCTGATCCCAGAGTACAGGTAAGCTCAGGCTATTCCCAGGTCAATATGATGAACAAGCTGGGAATAAAGATTTCACCTGATGCGCAGATCATCATTTCGAACCATTTCTCGAGGCTTTCTGATGTCCCCCGATATGACAGGCTGATACAATACCGATCAGGAATCCTGCGCTATGGCGACTGGTATTATGGCCCCCAGGAGTGGATGATGAACAGTATACATCTTAAAACAGTCAGAAAGACCCGGCTTTATGACAATGCTGTCATCATAGCAGCACATCAGAGATACAAAGAGAGCAGGCATGACAGGGGTTTCGGAAAAGCCCTGATTAATGAACAGGCGGAAAAGGTTACGATCTTTTCTCTCAATGCCGATTTTGACAAATCAATACGAACCGGGAATGAGACAATAAGATATGGCCTTGAAGCTGTTTATAACGATATTGTATCGGTTGCACAAACCAGGAATATTCTCTCAGGCGCTACTAATGCTGCCGGCCCACGGTACCCTGATGGAGACAACAAATATACCGGACTATCATTGTATGGCGGATATAAGAACAACCTGTTTCCATCCCTCACACTGAACTCAGGTATAAGATATAATTACACATCTCTCAGGTCGACGATAGAGGACAATTCATTTTATAACTTTCCGTTTTCTGAAATCGATATTTCCGGAGGAGCTTTGACCGGATCGGCAGGCATGGTATGGAGGGTTACCGACCGATTCCATTCAGGCATCAATGTATCAACAGGATTCAGGGCGCCAAACCTTGATGATGCAGGAAAAGTGTTTGATTCAGCGCCGGGAGTTGTTGTCGTTCCAAATCCGGGACTTAAACCGGAATATGCATGGAATATCGACCTGAGCCTTTCAAAGGAATTCGGAAAAGTTATTCATACCGAACTTACCCTTTATCATACCTGGCTTAACAATGCCATGGTGAGAAATGATTTCATATTTGATGGTCACGACTCAATAAATTACCTGGGTGAAATGAGCAAGGTTGAAGCTATTACGAACAGTGGTTCAGCGGTTGTTAATGGCTTTAGTTTCAACCTTCAGGTAAATATTATGCGGCATCTATCACTTAAATCGGCTCTCAATCTTACAGAAGGGTATGAAGAAAATGGCGATCCGCTCCGGCATGCGGCACCGTTATTTGGTTCAACCCATTTACTTCTCGGTACAGACAAACTGGAAGCTGACTTATATTCAAACTATAACGGGGCAAAGAAACATGAAAAGATGGCTCCTTCGGAACTTGAGAAGTCATATATGTATGCTGCGGATAAAGAAGGGCTTCCCTGGTCGCCCGGATGGATAACCATAAATTACAAGATGAAATACAGGATCGTCAGCCATATTACACTTATGGCCGGTATTGAGAATATTTTTGATGTCAGGTACAGGCCCTATTCGTCAGGTATAGTTTCTGCAGGCAGGAACCTGATTTTTTCCCTGAAAGTTGACTTTTAGAGGCTAAAAAACGATTTTTGGCACGTAATTTGAACCTATGTAATTACACAGGCAATCTCAATCATACACTTGATCATTCAAGTACAGCCAGGCTCCCGAGGCCTGGCTTTCCTTCAGAATGGCCTGTATCCAATGATTTCCCTGACCTCACGGATGGTTTTAGAGGCGCTTGCACGAGCTTTTTCTGCTCCCTGTGCCACGACCCTTGCCATGAACCTGTTATCGCCAAGGATATCGAGAATTCTTTCCCTTATTGGTTCGGTAACTTTAACAATATCTTCTGCCAGCTGTTTCTTCATGTCGCCATAACGTATTTCACAAGTGGCATGTTTTTCCCTGAAGAAACTAACGACAGCCGGATCTGATACTACATCCATGATGGTAAAAAGATTCTGTACCGCTTCGCTGGGCTTTTCTCCGGGTTTCTGAGGCCCGGTATCGGTAACAGCCCTCATCACTTTCTTCCTGATTTCCTGTGGTGTGTCGGAAAGGAATATGCCGTTCCCCTCACTTTTGCCCATTTTACCGGTACCATCGAGGCCGGGGATCTTAACGAGCTGCTTTCCGAAATTATAGGCATCTGGCTCAGGAAAATAGTCTACCTCATACATTGTATTGAACCTTCTGGCAAATCTTCGTGTCATCTCAAGATGCTGTTCCTGGTCTTTGCCTACAGGCACCTTATGTGCTTTATGTATGATGATGTCGGCAGCCATTAAAACAGGATATGTAAGCAGGCCTGCATTTATATTGTCGGGCTGCTTGCGGATCTTTTCCTTGAAAGATGTTGTTCTTTCCAGTTCACCTACATAAGCATTCATATTGAGCAGCAGATACAATTCCGTGACTTCAGGCACATCGCTCTGAATAAAGATTGTTGCAATCTCCGGATCAATACCGCAGGCAAGATATTCAGCCAGCACCTGTTTTATGTTATTATGAAGGTGTTCCGACTTGGGATGTGTTGTGAGTGCATGGTAATCAGCAATAAAGAAATAACAATTATTCTCCCTCTGCATCTTCAGGAAGTTTGTAACTGCACCAAAATAATTGCCAAGGTGCAGGTTACCTGTTGATCTTATTCCGCTTACTACCGTATCCATATCATTAATTAAAAATCATGCAAAGCTAATTTATTTTTCTTTCTTAATCACAAATAATAATGCCACAGCCGGATGCGGAAAGGTTCTGAAGCCCTCCCTCCGGGTCTCTCCGTTAAAGGTAAGGGATGGAGGGTGGTAGCAGAAGGCAATACTTTTAAAAATAGTATCTTTGCCACTCTAATACAAGATACTTTGGAAGCAACAGAATCGACAAGGCAGAAAAAAGTAGCCAGGCTTATACAAAAGGAGGTGGCAGAGATATTTCTCCGTAAAGGCAGTGAATTTGCCCCCGGGAAAATGATCTCCATCACAAAAGTAAGGGTCAGCCCCGATCTTTCGTTCGCGAAAATATTTATAAGCATCTTCCCTTCCCAGAATCATGATGAAATTCTTGTTTCTATACAGGAGCATGCACACAAGATCCGGTTTGAGCTGGGCCACAAAGTAAGGTCGCAGCTTCGCATTGTACCTGAAATTGTCTTCCACATTGACGATAGTCTCGACTATATTGATAAAATTGACCGGCTGCTGAAATCCTGAAAATAATGCAGTATGAACCTATAAAAAGATCCCTGGGAAAGTTTTTCTCAGGAGCACCTTACAAGAGAAAGCTGCTCTACTCTCTGGTCGATCTTCTTCTCCTCAGGACCTGGCATGTAAAAAAAACTCTGCGGGTGGTCGGCCTTAAACTTTCTCCCGATGCATCTGTCCTTGATGCAGGTTCCGGAATGGGCCAGTATTCATGGCGAATGTGCAGGATGAATCCCGGCTGGCACATCACCGGCATCGACATAAACAGTACCGAGGTGGCCGATGGCAATGATTTTTTCGGGAGGACAGGAAAATCAGAAAAGGTGAAATTCATTACCGGTGATCTGACCACATTCAGGAAACCGGATAGTTTTGACCTGATACTCTCTGTTGATGTGATGGAACATATCAATGATGATGAGAAGGTTTTCGGGAACTTCTTCAGCTCACTTAAGGACAAAGGATATCTTCTGATTTCAACTCCATCCGACAGAGGCGGCTCGGATGTACACGAAAGTGAAGATGAATCATTCATTGGCGAACATGTAAGAAACGGATACAGTATTGAAGAGATCCGTTCAAAGCTTTCCAGGGCTGGCTTTACGTCGATCAGTACAGAGTACACCTATGGAACTCCCGGGAGTATATCATGGAAGCTTTCGATGAAGTACCCGGTTAAAATGCTCAACTTATCAAAGTTGTTTTTCATCCTTCTTCCTTTTTATTATATTATCATTTTTCCCATAGCCCTGATACTTAATTTTTTTGATGTCCGTTTCAGACATAGCACAGGGACGGGATTGCTTGTTACAGCGCAAAAAGAAATATTGTGAGATTGTCTGTTTATATAGCCAGGAGGTACCTTTTCGCGAAGAAATCGAGGAACGCGATAAACGTGATCTCTGCTGTTTCCGTGGCAGGAGTGACAGTGGGTACGATGGCTCTCATCATTATACTCTCCGTATTCAATGGCCTGGAAACACTGGTAAGGTCGATTTTCAATACTGTTGATCCTGATTTAAAGATCACAGCCGTTGAAGGAAAAACATTTATCCCGGATACAGCAAAACTCAGGCTTCTTTCGCAAGTCAACGGTGTATCATGCTATTCCCTGACACTTGAAGAAAATGCCCTCCTGAAATATGAAAAACAACAATATATCGCGACCATAAAGGGTGTTGACGAGAATTACTCAAAAGTGACCGGCATCGACAGCTCCATGTGGGAGGGAAACTTCGTCCTGAGGGCTCAGTCGGGAAGACCTTTTGCGGTGGCAGGCGCCGGTATAGCACAATACCTCGGACTTCGTGTCGCATTCATTAATCCGCTCTGGATAACGGTTCCTTCAAAAACAAGGGGAAACACCATTATTCCAGAGGAGGCCCTGAACACCGATTATATTACTGTTTCAGGAATATTTCAGATCGAACAGGAGTTTGATTCAAAGTATGTTTACCTGCCCCTGGATTTTGCACGGGAACTGATTGAAAACGAAAAAGGAGTCAGCTCTGTTGAGATCAGGTTTAATGGCGATGCCAACGAAAAGATAATTCAGAAAACAGTTGCCGGGATATTCGGCCAGGGCTTCCTGGTGAGGAATAAATATGAACAGCAGGAGATATTCTATAAGGTAATGAAATCGGAAAGACTGGCTATATTCCTCATTCTTACCCTTATACTCATTATTGCCTCGTTCAATATCATCGGATCACTCACAATGCTCATCATTGAAAAAGAACGTGATATAGAGATACTTAAAAGCCTGGGTGCAAACAACACCCTTATCAGAAAGATATTTATTTTTGAGGGATGGCTTATATCTATTATCGGAGCTGTTGCCGGACTGCTTCTGGGATTCATCGTTTGCTGGCTTCAGCAGACTTACGGATTTGTAAAACTACAGGGAGAGACTCTCATTATGGATCATTATCCGGTTGTAATGACAGTGCCTGATTTCATTATTGTCCTGGTTACAGTCCTTCTGATAGGCTTCTGGGCAGCATGGTATCCTGTCCGCTATCTTACCAAGAAATACCTGAACAGATGAACAGGAATTCCTTCATACATATTTTCAGACCTTCCGGAAGCCTCCTGGCAGCCTTCCTGATACTTCTTTTTATTCAATCATGCACGAACCCAAGAGATAAGGTTGAGCATGGCAAGCTGATCCCCGAGAAGGAATTTATCTCCATTCTTTCAGATATCTACATTGCCAACGGCCTGCTTTCACTTCCTGCCATAAGATACCAGTTTTACGGCAGAGACAGCGTAAGCAATTATATCGATATTGTAGAAGGTCATGGTTATACATACGAAACCATGAACAGCACAATGAACTATTATTTCAATACCAAGCCAGAAAAACTGGTAAAGATACACGACAGGCTGATCAGTGAGATGAACGAAGAACAGTCTGCCCTGCAGACAATTATTTCACAACAGGAAGAGGCTGAAGGCCGGCTATCAGCCGATTACAACATTTTCCGCCTGCCTGACCCTGACAGGCAAGGTGAGCCTGCCACAGATAATGCCTTGTCACCGCCCTGTTCGTTCAGGCTTGTTTTCAATGCAACAATCTACCCCGACGATAAATCTTTCAGGCCTCATTTCGCAGCTTACCTCGTTGATGCTGACAGTATAGAAACAGGCAGGAAAAGATGGCTCCCCGAAATTGAATACTTCAAAGACGGCTACCAGTATGAATATATATATACCGGCCGTGTGGAATCGACACGCCCGACGGTGATGAGGACTATCTTTTATAACTGTGAGAACGATATTGACGAGTGGGATAAACATGCCAGGATTGAGTTAAGCTCTTTCAATTTCATGATGGATCCCTTATGAGACGAATTGCAGCCCAGTATGTCGTAACAAATTCAGGCCCTCCCCTGAAAAGGGCAGTAATATCTGCAGATGATGATGGCACGATAATAAGCATCGATAAATCCGGCAGCTTATCGAAGGAGAGTCCTGGTATTGAATTTTATAATGGAATAATTATACCGGGGTTCGTAAACTGTCACTGCCACCTTGAATTGTCACATCTTAAGAATGCCATTCCACAGAAAACAGGGCTGGGAGAATTTCTTGTACACATAAGCAATTCGCGGAAACATGTACACACCGACGAGGCATCTGCTGCAGAAAGAGCCAGCCAGTCAATGGTTTCTGAAGGAGTCGTGGCCTGTTCTGATATCTGTAATACAACTGTTACATTTGACCTGAAGAGAAAGAGTCCGCTATACTATTATAACATGCTGGAGGTTTTTGGTTTAGACCCTGAAAAAGCACAGAAGCGTATTGATGATATATCGGATGTTGCAGCTGAAGCAGAGAAATCAGGTCTGCCTTACTCCCTGGTGCCTCATACTGCATATACTGTATCGCTTACACTGTTCAGGCTTCTTAAAGAAAAAACAAGAAATAACAGTATCACCTCTATTCACTTTATGGAAACAGACGGCGAGGATCAGTTTCTGAAGGATCAGTCGGGCCCCATCCGTGAAGCACTCATGGTCCCGGGAATGCTTAAGGGTACGCCAGAGCTTCCTGCCAGCCATATCTCGGCAATCTTCGATGAGGTGACAATGTCGGGAAACCTGATTCTTGTTCATAATACCTGTGCTGACGCCGATACTGTCAGGCAGGTACAAAAAAGAGGCAAAACATTTTGGTGCCTCTGCCCGCGGTCAAATATGTATATTGAGGATAAAATGCCGCCTGCCGGCATGCTGTACAAAGAAGGATGTGATATCGTTATCGGAACTGATTCCCTGGCTTCAAATACCTCATTAAGCATTTTGCCGGAATTAAAGCTGATACAGGAATACTTCCCCGGCATTGCCCTTGAAGAGCTTATTAAATGGGCAACATTAAACGGGGCAAAGGCTCTCTGTACAGAACATATTCACGGTACTATTGAACCAGGAAAAAGGCCAGGATTACTTCTTCTTGAAAACACCGATCTGTTAAACTTTAAACTTCTTCCCGAAACAATTGTTACAAGATTACTGTAACTTGCATTTATGCCTACATTTCTTTTTGATAAGATAGTTTTTGGCCCCGTTAAGAGCAGAAGACTTGGTGTTTCACTTGGAATCAATCTCCTTCCTGTCACAAGAAAAGTGTGCAATTTCAACTGTATATATTGTGAGTGCGGATGGACTGGAGTACCTGGTGAAGGAAGGGAAAAGCTGCCCTCCCGTAAAGCTGTTTATGAAGCCCTCGACAGGAAACTGTCAGAAATGAAAAAGAATAAACAATATCCCGATGTAATTACCTATGCGGGTAACGGTGAGCCAACAATGCATCCGGAGTTCAGCGGCATTATCGATGACAGTATACTTCTCCGTAATAAGTATTTCCCAAAAGCGAAGATAGCAGTATTGTCCAACTCAACCGGTATTTCAAAAGCTTCTGTGAGGGATGCATTAATGAAGGTCGATCAGAATATACTGAAGCTCGATTCGGCATTTGATCTTACTATTAAGAAACATAATCAGCCGGCAGGAAACATCGATGCAGGCAAGCTGATAAGTGATCTCAGTCTTTTCAAAGGAAGACTCATTATTCAGACACTATTTGTCAGGGGAATTCATAACGGAGTCACTATCGACAACACC
>Ga0116171_10004399_pt1 | contig 12705 bp, 13 predicted proteins | sample AD_JPNHW2_MetaG_FD_89798 | JGI IMG/M metagenome (GOLD analysis project Ga0116171, IMG submission 89798) | Active sludge microbial communities of municipal wastewater-treating anaerobic digesters from Japan - AD_JPNHW2_MetaG | ecosystem: Engineered > Bioreactor > Anaerobic > Digestate | place...
CCCGATGTACGGCAGCGGAACGCCCGCGAGGTACAGCGGCGGCAGGATCCCGCTCGTCTCCCACAGGCTCTTGTGGAGGCCGCAGTACAGGAAGACCGGCCCGGCCTGCCTCCTCAGCGGCAGGAGCGCCTCGTCCATCTCGACGTGGGGGTGGACCAGGAACCGGTGCCCGAGCATGACGATCGTCTTGGCGGTCCAGAAGTAGGCGTTGCGCCGGTCGGAGCAGTCGGGCGACGCGACAGGGTATGAGAGCTCACCCATGAGAGGAGGATACGCGCATCCGCGCCGGCAAGCGCGGTCGGTCTTCCTGTCCTGTCTCGCAGGTCAGGTGGCCGCGAGCACCTCGATGATCTTCGCGCAGCCTCCGTTGCACACATGGCTGGCGTGGTCACCGACGCTCTCGAACTCCCGCCCGACGATCTTGGAGCACTCGAGTTCATAGTCGGTGCACCTGAGGAACCTGTCGATCACCTCCAGGGCGCCTGGGGCCTTGAAGGTGACCTTCCCGGCACCTTCCCTGAGGCTCTTCATCCCGATGATCCAGATGGCCGTTCCCAATGCCCCACAGGCGCCTCCGCTGAGGCCGATGCCCCCCGCAAGTCCAGCCGCCATGACGGCATGCATCTCGGACACCCCCATCCTGGCCGCCAGCATCGCCGCGCAACTCAGCGGAACCGGGGGCGGTTCGATGGGCTCCTCGGAGAGGGCGGCGTTGATCTCGCGGAATGCGAGCGGGGCGAATCTGGCGGCCATGCGCAGGCAGCCGATCGTCCCGCCCTTGATGAGGAAGTAGGTGATCAGTTGCATGGTCGAGGACGAGCTGTTGGTCTCTGTGATTTCCATGCAGTTGACGTCGTGGTTCTGGGCGCGGAACGATCCCACGAGCCTCCGGGCGGCAATGATCGCCGTGGTCTGCGCGAGCGGACCCGGGCCAAGACGTCGATACGCCTCGGCCCCTGCGGCCAGCGCCGCACCCCAGAGCATTCCGCACTGGTAGCCGTGCTGCATGAGGCCACCGGCAAAGGGCACGCTGGCATGCTCCTCCTCGAGCAACGGGTGGTCGAAGGCGCGGTTGAGGACGTGGCAGAGTGCTTCCGAGCATGTCCCCTCCTTCAGGAACACGCCCATGGTTGTCATCGACGACATGCCGCCGCTTGCCTTGCTCATGATGTCCCTTCATGCTCCGCGGAACGCCCCACGGCTCTCGGTCCGCGTGTCGCCAGGACCGGCGTCGGGCCGTCGAGGTCCGCGCGGGCGAGTGCCCCGCCCGGGTCGCGAGCGCCCTGGGCGGTTCCGGTCTCTAGCGAGCCGGCTTTCTCGGCGTCAGCTCCGGTAGTCTCCGCCCCTGGACCGAAAAGGCCGCGAGCCTTTCCAGACGCTTCAGACGCGTTTCTTCCTTCTTGGCGCTGACGATCCACCAGCTCACGGCCTTCCGGTAGGACGGCGGCTGAGCCTGAAAGAAGCTCCATGCCGCCTGGTTCTGCCGCAGGATTCGATCGTACGGTTCCTCCAGCTCCACACCTCGCTGTTCGTACGAGTAGAGGCCCGACTTGTTCTCTCTTCTGGCTTCATAGGCTTCCAGGCCGGCCGGCTGCATCTGCCCGTTCTCGAGCAGTGCCGCAGCGCGCTCGATGTTGACGCCGCTCCAGATGCTGCCGGGCCGGCGCGGGGTGAAGCGGATGGTGTAGCTGAGGTCGTCGAGGCTCTTGCGGATGCCGTCGATCCAGCCGTAGCAGAGGGCTTCGTCCACGGACTCGGGCCAGGTCAAGCTCGGCCGGCCGGAGGATTTGCGGTAGAAGCCGACCCACAGCTCGTCGGCCTCGGCATGATGCGATCCGAGCCACTCACGGAACGCCGACGGCGTGGCAAAGAAGGTCGGCTTCACCTTGATTCCCGGGGCCAGTCGCCAGGTGGTCCCGACACGCACCTGACCCCCGCGCTGGCCGGCCGGCGGGTGATGGATGAGGTGACGGTGCGGACCGGCCGAGCCATGGACGAAGTGTAGCCGAGCCCGAAACCAGACCGCGCCTGGTCCTTCCCTGGGTGGGGCGTCTCGCGAGCCCCCAGCGAGGCCGCGAATCAGGTGGCTGCCGCCACCGCCGCCCGCTGGGCCTGAAGAGCCGCGAAGGAGGCTACCTCGTCACTGGACGTGAAGGCGACCAGGCCCATGCCGAGGCCCTTGAGCTTGTTGCTCCATAGAACGTCCCCGGAGGCAGGGTCGAGACGGAAGAGCTCCCCGCCGGCACCGGCGAAGAGGCCGGAGCCCGCCCGGTAGATTGTCACGAATGTGGAGGCCTTCAGCTTGGTACGCCAGAGCTCCGTGCCGGTGGATGGATCGATGGCGACGGCGTGTCCACCGACCCCGATGTAGAGCAGATCTGGCTGAGATTTGGCCATGGGCACCTCTTTTCTGCTGGGTTGAAGTATAGGCGATGGGGAGGGCCGCGTGTCGACCGATTGCCGACTCGTCCCGAAACCCGATGCCAGTGCGTCGAGAGCGCGAGAGCCTCGATCTGGTTTCGAGCGGCGTCTGAAACCGTGAAGACCGCCGCCCCGGAATCATGCACCCACCGGGCGCGACCGGCCGACCGGAGCGGCACGTGGTCCCTGAGGACCTGGAGCTGGACAGGGACACGAGGGAGGTACTGACGTCGTCGTCATGGTGGGCTGGGGGACCATGGCCGGGCATTCCGTCTATGCTGTGCATGGCCCGTCTGACATGGGAGCCGCTGGCAGTGACTCGCCGGAGCGGTCGTGCCGGCACCGATCGGTGGCCCAGGGCAGGCGGCCTGCTGCCCGCCGCGAGGGAGATCGCATGCCACCTGTTCGCGCGACGCCGACGAGCATCGACGAGTACATCGCAGCCTTTCCACCGCAGGTCCAGGCGGTCCTTGAGCAGATCCGGCTGACCATCAGCCTGGCAGCCCCCGACGCGCAGGAGACCATCAGCTACCAGATCCCGGCGTTCACCCTGCATGGTGCCCTGGTCTACTTCGGCGCCTTCAAGCGTCACATCGGATTCTACCCACCGGTGTCCGGCGATCGGAGCCTCGAAGAGGCCGTCTCGCCCTATGCGGGAGAGAAGGGCAACCTGCGCTTTCCGCTCGACCGGCCGATGCCCTTGGACCTCATCGAGAGGATCGTGAGGCTGAGGGTCAGGCAAAACCTGGAGAAGGCGGCTTCGCGGCGGACGAAAGCGAAGGGACGCGGATGAAGTGTGCACCTGTCCCGGAACGCGTGATGCACCTGGCCATGTGCTGATCGGCCATGTGCTGATCCCGGGCATCAGGGACCGGCGCCGCCGGAGCGGGCCAATCTCGTCGGGAATGCACAGACGGCCGCGATGAGGCCCTCATCGCTCCGGTTCAGCGGCGGGTCGCGCAGCGGACCGTCCGCTGCAACCGGTCGTGAGGCCGCCCTCAATGACGCACATAGCGCAAGTGCGTGGCGGCTGGACCATCAAGAACCCTGTCAATGCGAAATTGCGGCCCGGGCTCGCGTAGGTTCTCGAAGAGACGCCGCCCGCCGCCGAACAACACGGGTGCCAAGGCGATTTCCAGCTCGTCGACGACTCCCAGGTTCAGGTACTGCTGGATCACATCCGCTCCACCCGCGATACGAATATCACGACTGCCTGCGGATTCCCGAGCCAGCTCCAGGACACGCTCCGGCCCGTCATTGATGAAGTGGAAGGTCGTCCCTCCAGGGCGCACCCAGGGTTCGCGTTTCTCATGGGTGAGAACGAATACCGGTGTGTGGAACGGAGCCTCCTCCGGCCAGGCGCGCTCGCCCTGGTCGAACATCCGCTTGCCCATGACGTTGGCACCGATGCGCTCCGTGGTGCTGCGAAGCAGGTCATTGACCGGGCCGGTCTCTCCCCCTGGTCCGAGCTTGAGGTTCTCGCGGAAGTACTGCTGATTGATGATCCAGGCCATCAGCGCACCCCACTTGGCGCCCCAGTTCTTGTACCCGGGCTCGTCCCAATTCTCCATGGTCATTCCTTCCGGTGCCATGAAGCCATCGAGGCTAAGGCCAATGTTGACAAATACTTTGCTCATGATGCTCCTCTCGCTTGTTCGGATCTCGGCGTCGCGTAGCGCTTCTGCGGCCGGGGTGAGTGAGAGCGAATCCTGGTCCGCTGAAAGCGCTGGTTCGGCCCCTTGGTGTTACCGGTTGAACTCATTGACGCGGAGGGCCGGGTCACCGTCTCGGCCGCCGATTCAAAGCGCAAGAAGGGTGACCGAATCACCGGCTTTGACTTCTTGCTGGAAGAAGGGGATGAGGGGCGACTGAACTGGCAACCAGTAGTCGGTGCCGCCTTCGTTGAATAGCATCTCCTGCTCGAAGAGCTTCCTTTGCTCCTCGGGGAGCTTCAAGGCCTTGAACCAGCAAGCGATCGCTTGTGCCTCATGTCAGGAGTCTACCACCGGTGCACCCACAGCAGCTCCAGCGAGGCGCGCCACCGATCGCCGCTGCGATGGGCTCGATGGCATGCACGAACGGAGGGGAATCAGCGTTCACTCGTCGCCACCACAGCTCGCTGGCTGGGCGGTCGACAACACTCGCTCGCGGAGCCTCTGGAGGGCCAAGGCTGACGGGAGCGCGCCCACCAGCGCAATCACCCCCAGCGGACCGGCCTGGTCATGCCTCGCCCGGACATGACGTGCTCCCGACGCTCGCGGTAAGCTGAGGCTTCGATTGAGGTTGAGTCGGTCGCAAGGGGAAGCGCGGACCGAAGCTGCATCCGTAGAACGGCAGGGCGAGAGGCGCCAGCAGCTCCACTGCGTCGCTAGCCAGCAGGGACATGTCGTGGGTGCCAGGTGTGGCCACAGGTCGAGCACAGAAGGCGGCGACGAGCGAAGGCCAGGAAGGGCCATATGACAAGCAAGATTGGCGGGAACAGCATCGTCATCACCTTGGCACGTCGCTTCCCGGGTACTGGACCGATGGACTCTGAGCCGCAGGCAGGACAGGTGTCACGATCAGAGCCTGGCACGGCGGCCTCAGCGAGACGATCCAGTTCATCCGGATCCACGCCAACAGACTGATCCAGGAGCGCCGCAGCGGCCTCGGCGTGCTCAGGGGCCACCTGCAACCTGACGCCGCCGAGTCCGGAACCCAGGCGCCAGTCGAGGCCAGCAACGGCGGCGTCAGGGATGGTCGAGGGAATGCCCTCCGATTCCAGCCGCGACTGGGCCACCTGAGCAGAAGGAAGGTCGGGGAAGTTCCCAACGGTCTTCAAGCAATGCCTCCTTCTTGCCGAGATGCGCCGGCGGTGACTGGCCACGCTGGCAACGGTGCGCTGCGACGAGTTGGTGTGAGCACGGGAAGAGCGTAGCAGAGGAGGACTGGAGTGGCGACGACACCGGCCAACTCCAGCGCGCGGTCAGACGGCTCTCTGAGTTCTTCCCTGGTGATGCGCCGGAGTTTGGTCTCCAGAGGCTCGCGACGAGCCTGGACGTGCTCCTGAAGGGCTGCACGCCAGGCTTGGGCGGCGACGTGGTGACGAAAACCAGCGGAATGGTCCGGCGCTACTCCGACGTGTGTTCCGGAGGGGTGCGGAACCACTGGACAAGGCCACAGCGGGCGCAGGCCAAGACCGTCGCGCCCTGGTTGAGCCAGGCGAGGCCGAAGAGGGTGAGCCCCCGGGTGCTGACGACGGCCGGCTGCGATTCGAAGCAGTCGTGCCCGCAGTGAGGGCAGAGCACAACCTTGCCGGCTGCGGTGTAGCGACCTGGCGCGAACGCGGTGGCGACCCCCTGTCCGAAGGCGCGGAGGGCGGTGCCGATGTTGGCACCGCTCGGGCTGGCCTCAGGGCGCTCGTCTCCGATGATGAGCCCCCTTCGTGCGGCCTCGGCACGGGCCATGTCGAGGACCTCGTCGCGATACTGATCAGCCTCGACCGTGAGAAGGCGGATGAGCTCTTCGTCGGTGAGGGACACGATGCGGAGCCCGGGTGTCTCGCTCATGCAGGTCCTTTCGCAGAGCCGCCCAACGCTCGCGGCAAGCTGCGGCGGCAATTCACTTTGAGCCAGTCGTTCCGAGGGTCGGCGACTGGAGCGTTCGGAGTCGGTCCGTCAGGTACAGGCCGCCTCATCTTGTCGATCCTCCTCCCGATCCAGGGTCCAAGTGTAGCGCCGGCGACTCATGTCGTCGCCCGGGCCATGCAGGTACCGATGCTGTGGCCTTGACACGGACCCAGCACGCCGCCGCCTTCAGCTTGCCGGCGTCGAGGAGCCTGGCCAGGACCTCGTTCTTGGCCTGTGGTACGTACCCGAGCATGCGGCCCTTCTGGTCGAGGATGCGGATCGCCAGCTCGTCGTCGTGGTACCCGGTCCCGACCCAGGTCGGATCTGTGGGGGACCGGGGAGGGCAACCTCCTGGCCGACACCGATTGGGCGGGCGACCGTCACTCAGGTCCTACTTCGCCTCCGGGGATGCTTGTAATGCCCGGAACGGAGCATAGGTGGTGTTGAGCTGGCCGCCCATTTCGGCCAGAAACTTGTCCATCACGAGCTGGGTCGTGATCGTCTGTTTGCCCTGCTCGAATTCCGCGTCGGAGGGTTTGTCTGGAAGGCCCAGGCGGACCAGGAAGGCGTACATCTGGCCCCTGGATTCCAGGCTGCGCGCCCCGGTGGTGTTGTAAAGCTGCTGCATGGCGTAGAGCCGGGAGTACCGCTTGACTTCGGCATAATCCATGTAGGCGAATGCGCCCGTCGAAAAGGCCGTGGACCACGCGGACTCGTCCAGACGCGCCACCAACCAGGTGGGCGGAGCCAGAGGCTTGGAGGTGCGGCCGTACTGAACGTCGCTGATCATGGCCAGGATCTCGTTCAGTTGTCTTTCTTCGGTAGGTAGCGCGCTCAACTCCCTCGCGACGGTCTGCTGATTGGCCTGGATCTCCAGGGCGATGGTCTCCCGGGCACTCCGGACCAGATGGCGGTGGTGCAGCCGTTCCACCGAGCCCTCCAGGGCCAGGGCGATCAGAAGCCCTGCGGTGATCGCCAGCAGATGGAGCATGAAGTCCTTGATCGAATGGACGGGTCCCTGGGGTGGGTGGACTTCCATGCATGTGCTCCTTTGCGGAGATCGACATCCCCTGACCGAATCTCGGAAAGCCGTGGGAAGAGATGCGACGCGGCGATGGGGGTTTGGGCGGATCCTGAAGCCCGAATGGGGACCTCGATGGACCAGCCTGACGCGGTGCGGAGGGCCGGAAGGGGACGAAAGGTGGTCCGGGGGTGAGGGACTTTCCTGTGAGGGGAGGGGGGTTGCAGGCGAGGGAAGGTGCTGATGGGGCTCGCGATGAGGTGAGGGATCGGGCGTGGGTGGCGGAGAGGGTGGGCTGGAGGGGTGCGGCCCACGCCACGAAGGGGCTCGGAGGGTGGTCGCAGGTGGTCGGTGGGGTCCGGGGCGCATCGCTCTCTCGGGTTCAGGGGCGGAGTGTAGACCACGGCGGCGAGGCCGTCACCCCGGTCAGGCGGCTGCTCATGGTGCCGCACGCCTGCCTCCCCGACGGCGGCTACGTGGGATTGCGGAGCGCCACCCGCACGGCGAGGCCGCGGGCGAGGCCGTAGACCCCCTCGACACCCTCGACGTGGGAGCCGGACGCGCCCAGCGTGGCGGTCCGCGTGGCCGTCTCGAGGCGCAGCCTGATCGTCAGTGCCGGGCTCCCCAGCGCCTCGACGGTCTCCTCGAAGACCGCCGGCAGGGCGCCGCCCTCCGGCGGCACGAAGTCGATCTGCACGAACCCCTTCGCCCGCTGACCGACGAGCGCGTCGAACACCGGACGGTGCACGAGCGTGGTGTACCCCTCGCGGTCCACGGAGGCCGCCACCTTCCCGCCGGTGTACCAGGGCGAGACCTCGAGGCCCGTGGCGGCGACCAGGAGCGTTGGCCAGCGCGCGAACCCGAAGAACATGACGAGCAGGAGCGGCAGCGCGGTGAGCGCCCACATTGTCCCGAGAAACGCCTTGAGCTTGGCCATGGTCGCCTCCTCAGTGGGCGATGAAGCTGCCGGTGGTGACGAGCAGCAGGACGCGGTACAGGCCGTCCTGGATCATGCCGCTGCCGAACACCGTGAGAAACAGGAACGCCGGGTAGAGGAACAGCAGCCGCCCCCGGCGGGTCTGCGGCCCGGGTGAGGTCCCCTTGACGTGGAACGCCGCCGCTCCCTTGGGGCAGGCATCGACGCACTTCCCGCACTTGGTGCAGGAGACCCTGGTCCCGCCCTTCGCCAGGCTCTCGCGGTCGATGGAGAACGTCGGGCAGACCTTCTCGCACTGGCCGCAATCGGAGCAGCGCTCACGGTCGATCCGCACCTCGAAGGCGTTGAGCTTGTTGGTGAACCCCTGGAAGGCGCCCATCGGACAGAATAGGCCGCACTGGGTGCGCTTCCGGGTGACGACCGGCCCCACCACCACGAGCCCCGCGAAGAGCGAGAAGAAGATGACTGCCTGGGCCACCGCCCTGGAGTTGGTGAGGGCGTTGAACTCCGTCACGCTCTTGAACGGGCACAGCCACTCGCAGTAGGTCGGGGTGAGCGTGAGCGCCGAGACCACCACGACGGTCCCGAGCACGGCGTACGGGAGGTAGGTCCACCGCTTGCCGATGGCCTTGACGAGGGGGCGTTTGCGGACCCGCGAGAGGCCGTCCTCGAGCCCCCCGAAGAAGCACCCCCACGCGCAGAATCCGCGGCCGAGCGCCAGGGTGGCCGCCAGCCACAGCACCAGCATGCTGCCGATGGCGGCGAAGCCGGTGAGCATCGAGCCCGGGAAGATGATGGTCCGGGTCAGCGCCGCCGGGATCACCGTCATGGGGATGACCATGTGGCAGAAGGGCGTCTTGCCCTGGACCACGTCGTCGCCGGTGAGCCCGATGTTGCCCCGCACCTCGAGGAGGTTGGGGATGAACGAGAGCACGAAGCAGACCGCCACGGTGACAAACAGGATGGCCCGGAATCGGTCCGTCTTGCCGGTCCGCAGCATCAGCACGAAGAGCACGTTGCTCAGCACGAAGACGATCAGCAGTGGCACCAGCCGCAAGGTGCTCTGGGGCAACGGCCTGCCTCCCAGCAGCATGAGCGCCGTGAGCAGCAGCATCGGAAGAGCCGCGAGCGCCGTCTTCGGCCAGCTCAGGCCGGGGCTCCAGGGTTTCGGGGTCGTCGGGGGAATGGAGCTCATGCGAGCAGTCCTCCAATCAGGTTCACAAGTCCCAGGTAGGCAAAGTACACACCGACCACGCCGGCGGCCAGCCGCGCCGTCGTGCGCACCGCCTCTGGGCGTCGCAGCCACCCCAGCAGGGGCAGGGGCACGAGGTACACCGAGGTGCCGACGAAGAACGCCGAGAAGAACGTGAGGCTGCCGAGGAGCCCTCCGGCGTCGGCGGCACGCGCGATGGCCACCACGAAGGGCGGGCAGAGGTTGAGGCCCGTCAGGAGGCCCAGCGCGGCCGGGAGAAGGGCCGGCCAGCGGGCCCGCACCCGCGCGAGGAGACCGGCGCCCGGAGTGGCGGCACACCTCCTCGACGCGGGCGAGAAGCCATAGGCGACCATGAGGACCGCCACGCCCAGGTAGGCGACTCCGACCAGCCAGGCCCGCCATCGCGGGCTGGCGAGCACGGTCATGCCGGCGAGCCAGGCCAGGAGCCCGATGGCGAGGTACCCGACCAGGCGGCCCAGGAGGAGCTGGCCGAGCGCCAGCAGGCTCTGCCAGCGCGAACGGCCCTCCTCGGCGAGCAGGTAGGGCAGCAGTACCGGCCCGCAGGTGGCGAGGCATCCGGTGCCGCCGGCCAAGCCGACGACGAGCCCTTCACCGAGGAGCTGACCGATCGGAAGCACGCTGCATGGTACGCGACAGACTCCGACTGGTTTTCCGGTCCTCCCGACATGTGATCGGCGGTACCCGATGATCCCTGGCGCACAGGGGGTAGGCAAGAGTGCCTGCCCTGCGACTTCTTCTCTGTGTGGCAGACACTCCTGTCGGCCTCATGGCGTTCTCGTGCCTACGGGTCTCCTGGGTGCAAGGGATGATCACATCGATAAGCGAGCCTGGATGAAACAGCGGAGGCGGCAACCCGACCACAGATGCTGGCCTCGGACCCCCGACACGGAGTCCTCAGTGGGCGTCGAAGTCGTTGTGCTTCGCGCTCGTCGCAACCGCCACGTAGATTTCGAGCAGAGTCTGTCGAAGGGGGTCGGGCTCCTCAACGTACCGGACCTCCATGGTCCGGATTTGCCGTTTGGCTTCCTGGTAGGCGGCCAAGAACTCACGATCGCGGAGAAGGCCCCGCTGTGACCCTTCCGACTTGTAGGTGCGGAACTTCCCGGTCTTCTCCCTGGCGAGGCGCCAGGCGAATGGGCAGTCGTCGGCACTGCTGACATGGTCCTTCAATCGTTCCCGGATTCGGCGTTTGGTCCGACCGACGTAGAAATGCCGGCCTTCCTTGGTGAAGAGATACCCCCCGCCTTTCGGTGTCCCATTCCCGGCTGGCGCGGTGTCAACCGTGACAGGCTCCATGGCCATCAGCTTCTCGAAGTTCCCGTGGAGGCTCTCGACGACTTCCCTGAACTCCGTGTCCAACATTCCTCCTTCCGGTCGCGGAGTTGGTCGAACCCTCCACAGCTTTGTCGGTGCTCGGTGCCTCCACGTGACAGGACCAACCCCGATGGCGGCCGGTCGCCGGCCCGGGAGGTTGGTCAGTTCCCACCGGCGCGATCGAGGTTGAGGGCGAGGAGGCGCTCGAGGAGCGCGTCGTCGGACATGGCGGGGTCCCAGCCGTAGGCGGCGAAGACGGCGGCGTCAAGCTTCTGGTGGGCGAGGGCGAGCCAGGCGGGGCGCTGGTTGTAGAGGTTGGTGAGGGTGCGGACCATGAGCCTGGCCGCACCGCGCTCGAAGCAGAACGACTCCCCGACCGGGTCGGCCTCGGCCGGCTTCGGGTGCCGGAGCAGCTCGCAGAGGTCCAGGAAGTGCTGCTGCGCCGCCTGTCGTTCCCCGAGCGCGGCGCGCCGCCACTTGGCGATGAACTCTGCAGCGTTCATGCGACGCATTGTGGCACGGCAGCGAGCAACCGGCGTGAGCGGGCCTTGACTCCCTGGTTCTGGCGGCGGCTGCCGGCGTCGACTCACCACGCCGCCACGGCCGCGGCCGACGAGCTTCCCGGGCAGCGTCCGGGGCCACAGCCGGGCTGGATCTCTCCCGGCGCTGCCACGAGTTGCGTGGAGAAGGGAAGTTCCCGCCCCCCGTCGCTGGTTTTCCTGCTCATGGCGAGCCCGGGCCGCCGGTCGTTCAACCTGCGGAGGCGTGGAGATTCCTGATGACGAGCCTGCGTGGAGTGGTGCGCCACATGGTCCGAGGGTGTCTGCTGGCGTTGGTCTCTCTCGTCCTGGCGCTTCGAGCGTCCGCGGGCCCGCCCTTTCTCACCGATGACCCCGAGCCTGTGGCCACCCGGCACTGGGAGGGCTACCTCTTCTCCACGATGGATGCCACCCGGCCCGCGAAGGCGGGCGTGATGCCGGCGCTGGAATTCAACTACGGAGCCGCGCCCGACCTGCAGCTCCACGTGGTCGTGCCCTGGGCGTTCTCCTCGCTCCCCGGAGTGTCCCGCACCTCTGGCCTCGGAGACATCTCGCTGGGCGTGAAGCTCCGATTCGTCCACGAGACAGATACGCGGCCCCAGGTGGGCATCTTCCCCATGGTCTCCGTGCCTACCGGCTCTTCGGAGCGGAACCTGGGGAGCGGGGGGAGCGCGGTCTTCCTGCCGATCTGGGTGCAGAAGAGCTTCGGTCCCTGGACCACCTACGGAGGCGGCGGCTACACGGTCAGCCATGCGCAGGGAAGCCGCGACACCTTCTCGGGAGGCTGGTTGCTCCAGCGTGAGCTGGGCGAGAAGGTGGCCCTTGGCGCGGAGTTCTTTGCCCAGGCCCGCTCGAGCGATTCGACCGCGGGCACGACGATTCTCGACGCGGGGGGACAGGTGAGCCTCGCCCCTTCCTTCAGCGTCCTCATCAGTGCGGGAGGCAGCGTGGCGGGCGCCCACCATCGCGTCGCCTACCTCGGCCTCTACTGGACCTGGGGTCCCGTGGAATCGATTCAGGCGAAGCCCGGGTCGGGCCCATGACCGCAGGATCGTCAACGAACCAGGGCGGCCGGGCGCGAGACACCTGGCTGCTCGTCGCATCCCGGATGGTCCGCGTGTTCGCCCGGCCTCCTGGCGGTGGAGCAGGCCGCCCTCACCGAGACGGTGGCCAACGTGGCGCGCACCGCGGGGGCGTCGCTCTCGCCCGTCCTGGCCGGCGTGCCGGTGCACCAGGAGGCCGTCGGAGGCATGGGGAGGTCCGCGCAGGGGACTGCCGGACGCAGGAAAGGCGCCGCACCGCCCTTTGCCGACGCCTGGCCTCCTCAACCCTCAGGCGCCGGACCCGATGCCGAGAGGAGGGGCGGAGGAGCTCTCCTGGGCTCCTGCGAGGTTACTGCAGCGTCGCCAGCATGCGGATGACGCCCGCCTCGCCGGTGAAGGGCTGCAGCGCCTTCCCGATCACGGCGCCGGCGCAGAGGTGCCGGTCGGCGCAACGCATCGCGTGCCCCGGGGTCGAGGAGGCGACGAGGAGGTCGCCGATGGCGATGCTCCCGCCCTGCGCCGTGACCTTGACCGGCACCTGTCCGACCAGGGCCAGCAGCGGCCTGGTCTCGGTGCGCTCGTCGCGGG
>Ga0116171_10004401_pt1 | contig 12703 bp, 11 predicted proteins | sample AD_JPNHW2_MetaG_FD_89798 | JGI IMG/M metagenome (GOLD analysis project Ga0116171, IMG submission 89798) | Active sludge microbial communities of municipal wastewater-treating anaerobic digesters from Japan - AD_JPNHW2_MetaG | ecosystem: Engineered > Bioreactor > Anaerobic > Digestate | place...
ACTTTGTTAAAGAAATTAAAGCTTCTTCTTTATTTCAAGATAGAATTTTTGTCTTTTCACCAAAAGGAGATGTAATTGAGTTACCGGGTAAATCAACTCCCATTGATTTTGCCTATGCTATTCATACTGATATTGGTAATAAAGCCACCCAAGCTTTAGTTAATGAAAAAATTGTTGACTTAAGCCATGAATTAAAAAATGGAGATTTAGTAGAAATAATTATAGAAAAAAATCGTAAAAGTCCTAATAGTGATTGGCTTAAATTTGTTAAAACAAAAAGAGCTAAAGAACGTATTAAACAATACTCAAAAAATAAAACTCTTGATAAAATTAGAAAAATCTTTTCTAAGTCAGATAAAAATTAAATAAAAAATTAAAAACAATAAAAAAATAAAAAATAAAAAAACTAAAACAAAAAAAGAAATGTTCTAATAAACATTTCTTTTTTATATAAACTAATAAATAATAATTTTATTTATTCTCATTTAATTTTCCGGTCTTTCTTAATTGTTCGAACTTTTTTCCTAATTCAAGTCTAGCTAAAGCTGATTTTTTTAATTGAACCTTAGTTTTTTGTTTAGAATAAGTTCTGTTTTTTTTAAAAGATTCTAGTCTTTTATTGTTTTTTAAACTGTTTTTGAAACGTCTTAAAAAAGATTCAAAACTTTCACCTTTTTTTCTTTTTAAATCGGCCATAAAAACACCTTCCCTTCTATTTGTAGCTAAAATATAGCTAACTTAATTATTTAGTAAAATAATTGTATCATACTACTTTATATTTTTCAAGTATTTGTATTAATTTATATCTTTAAGTAATATTTGTTCTTATAAATCCTTTAGGCAACGAACCGAAAAACCATTAGTCCAAATGCGAGCGTCGACATAAACTTCAGCACTATTATAGTAAAAAGAACGGTACCAGATATAGGCATCATAATTAACTGAAGACGACCAAAAGAAAGCACGATAACCAATTTGATAAAAAGGGCCAGAGCTATCTCGATTACCGGCCGGTAAAGCACTAAATCCAGTAGTATTATTAGATCCTTGATCATTTCCAGTTTGACAAACGGTTGCACTTGATATCCAACCAGAAGTATTAGCTAAAGATTTGTTTATTTGAGCAGAATTAGCTCCGCACCAATACTCAGAATTAGCAGAAAGATAATTAGTTAAAGTTGTCCACTCAGCATCACTTGGAACATGCCAGCCTGTCGGACAAATACTTACCTGATCAACAGCAAAAAAGTTATATAACGCTCCATAAGTAGTATAATTAGTTTGAGCTTTAGCAGTAGCAACATCACTACCATCATATTCAGGAACACCATAAGCAGGGGAAGAGCTGGCTCCTTTAGCTTCAAATTCAGTATTACTATTAACCTCTGGTAAATAGGCTAAGTTTTTTTTCATCCAACATTGAGTTCCAATTTGAACCGTGGTATAAGTATTTGAATCTCGAGAATCTACTAAATTATCAACTCCACAGGTCCAAGGAGTAGGGTTGGTTATTCCACCAGGAATAGCTACTTTTAATCCCTTGCTCAATTCTGCAACATTTGAACCAATACAAAATTCTATGGTATAGCTTGAACCATTAGAAGAGGTATAAGTATAGGTATTATCAGTATCAGTACAATCACCATCAGCGGGAGTTGGAGCTGTGGGAAAAGATTGCATATAGATATTACCAGAGGTGGCAATACTATTAGTAATAGTAGAGGGATACTCACCGTTATCTTGATAATATAGTTCTAGAGCAGTTTGAATTTGTTTAACATCAGCCATTCTTTTAGCGTCCCTGGCACTTTTTCTAGCATTAGTTAGAGAGACTACCGCTAAGGTAGATATGATACCAATAATAGCTATTACTACTAGTAGTTCTACTAGAGTAAAAGCAGGTTTATTAGGTTTATTGGTTTTAAACATAAATTTTGTTTTTATTTAAATATATCTAAACCTATTTAATATTTACTGATTTAAACCTTTTTCTAAACGTCCAATTAAATCTTTTTGAGCAATAATCTCTTGAACACCTGAATCCATATCTCTAAACAAAATAGTTTCTTCAGCTAATTCTTTTTTACCTAAAATTAAAATAATTTTTGATTTAAAATTTCTAGCTTCTTCTAATTGTTCTTTTAATCCATCTAAATGAAAAGCTTGCTTGACATTAAAACCTTTAGATAATAATTCTTTAAATAAAAACATAGCTTTAGATTTAGATTGAATATCAATTTGAGTTAAAAAGATAACATCTTTATTATCATCAATAAAAGAGTTACTTTCTTTAGCTTTTATCATGGTTCGCTCTAATCCTCCACTAAAACCAATAAAAGAAATATCTTTACCAGCTAAACGAGAAAAAACTCTATCATAACGACCACCTCGTCCTAAAGCTAATTTAGAATTAACTTCACCATTTTTATCAATTGGCCAAATTTCAAAAATTAAATCATTATAATATGATAAATCTCTAGTTAGGTAAGGATTAAAATTATAATTTACTTCCATCTTATCTAAAAAGTCCATAGTTTTATAAAAACGAGCATTACTTTCTTCCGATAAAAAATCAATAATTTGAGGCATTTCACTTCTAACTTTTTGACATTCATCTTCTTGACATTCTAATAATAATGACGGATCTTTTAAAATATTTTTTTTACATTCAGGACATAATTTAGTTCGACGACCCTTTTCTTTTATAAACTTATTAAACTTATGTAAAAAATCTTTTTGACAATCAACTCCACCTAAACTATTAATTTGTATTTGAACATCAATTTGTAATTCTTTAAAAATATTGTAAACTAAAAAAATTAAGAAAGCATCAGTGATAGGTTTAGCATCGTTAATAATACTAAAATTAAATTGATTAAATTGACGATAACTACCTCCCTTAACTTTTTCTTGTCGAAAAACTGGACCCATTGAAAAGAATTTTAATGGTTTTTCTAATACATTTAAATTACCATATTCCATAGCAATTCTAATAGTACTATGAACTAAATCAGGTCGTAAAATTATTTTTTCAGCATTATTTTTTGATTCCACTGAAAAAAGATTTTTAAGTTTATTTTTATCAAATATCTTTTTATAGAAATTATAATCTTCTAAAATTGGAGTTTCAATTCGATCAAAACTATAACATTCGGCTGTTTGGTTTATTTTTTTAACAATTGATCGAAAAAATTTTTCATCAGAATGAATAATATCTTTAGTCCCCATTAAACGAAATAAATTTTTATCAAAACTTTTATTAATAATTACCGTTTTTTTATTTCGACTACTAGAATTTGTTTTTTTGGCCCGATCTTGACCAGTCATTTTTTTTCTTCCCATATTTTTGTATTGATATAATCAATAATTAATTATTATAAATATTGTCATAATTAAATAAAGAAAAAGTTGAAAAAGGCCAAGCTCGAAGTAAAACTTTGCCGGTAATAAAACTATCATTTAAAGATCCAAAAGTTCGAGAATCTTTAGAAGCATAACGATTATCGCCTAAAACAAAATATTCATTAGCACCTAAAATAACTGGTTCTTCATCAATAGCATAAGTTTTAACATTATTAGTTAAATAAGTACTTTCATCTAATTTAAATCCTTCTGGATTAGATGAATTAGAAATATAAATCTCCCCATTAATCATAGAAACAGTTTCTCCTGGTAAACCAATAACTCTTTTAATAAAATATTCTTGCGGATTATCAGGGTAACGAAAAACTATAACTTGACCACGTTGTGGTTCATTAAAACGATAAGAAATTTCATCAATAATTAAATATTCTCGATCATGAAAATTAGGTTCCATGGATGCACCTTTAACATAAAAAGGTTGAATAATAAAATACCTAATTGGTAAAATTATTACTAAAGAAATCAAAATGATTTTTAAAAACTCCCAAATGTTTTTTAACATATTTTTATATTATTATATAGTCTAAAATAGCAAAAAATAAACAAAAAATCAAACTATGAGCATGGCATCACCATAACTAAAAAAACGATATTTTTTCTTAACGGCTAAATTATAAATAAATTTAGTTTGTTCTAAACCAATTAAAGCACTAATTAGTAATATTAAACTAGATTTAGGTAAATGGAAATTAGTTATTAAAGCATCAACTATTTTAAATTGATAACCTGGATAAATAAAAATATCAGTTGAAAATTTTAAAGTAGGCCCTTGATATTTTTCATATTTTCCCGTTAACTTATTAATTTTTAAGAAAGTTACTAAACTTTCTAAAATACGAGCTGAAGTAGTTCCAACCGCAATAATTCTTTGACCCCTATTTTTAGCTTTAATAATATTATTTATAGCTAAGGCCGTCATTTCAATATCTTCACTATGCATATGATGATCCAAAATATTTTCTGTTTTAATTGGTTTAAAAGTTCCTAGACCCACATGCAAAGTTCCAGCTATTATTTTTATTCCATAACCTTTAATTTTTTTTAATAATTTTGTAGTAAAATGCAAACCAGCGGTAGGAGCTGCTACCGAACCCAATTTATTATCTTGCGCATAAACAGTTTGATAATTTTTAATATCAGCTTTATTTTTTTTATTTCTTTTAATATATGGTGGTAATGGTACCTGTCCAATTTTATTTAAATCTTTTATAAACTTAAGATAATTTTCGTTAAAGGAAATATTAGCAATTCCATCAGCCATAGAAATAATATGAGCTTGTATTTTTGAAGATAAAAAAAGATCTAATCCAATTTTAACATGGCCTTTAATTAAACACTGCCAAATATTTTTTTTCTTATCTAAATTTTTTAATAAAAAAATTTCTACTTGCCCACCAGTATTTTTTTTAGCTATTAAGCGAGCTGAAAAAACTTTTGAGTTATTTATAAACAAAACATCGTCTGGTTTTAAATAATCAATAATATTAAAAAATTTTTTATGTTCAATTTTTTTAGTAATTCGATTATAAATTAAAAGACGGGAATGATCCCGTGGTTGAGATGGTTTTTGAGCAATTAAACCCAGCGGTAAATTATAATCAAAATCAGATAATTTCATGTTAATTTATATTATTCATGTTTTTATAACCTAAATGTTTATAGGCATTATCAGTCGCCATACGACCTCGAGGAGAACGATCTAAAAATCCAATTTGCATTAAATAAGGTTCATACACATCTTCAATTGTAGCCATATCCTCTCCCGTAGAAGCAGCTAAAGTATTTAAGCCAACCGGACCACCATTAAATTTTTCAATAATAGTAGTAAGTATTTTTCTATCTACACAATCAAGACCATATTTATCAATTTCTAATAAATTTAAAGATTTTAAACAAATATCTTTATCAATAAATCCTTGTCCTTCAACTTCCGAAAAATCTCGTACTCTTTTTAATAAACGATTAGCAATTCTAGGAGTTCGTCGAGAACGTTCCGCAATTAATTCTTCCGCTTGATCTTCTATTTTTATATTTAATATTTTAGCACTACGTTTTATAATTTCTTTAATATGGCGATTATCATAAAAATCTAAATGATGAATAATACCAAAACGATCTCTTAGTGGCGCTGATAATAAACTAGCTCGAGTAGTGGCTCCAATAATAGTAAATTTTGGTAAATCTAAACGTAAAGTTCGAGCTCCCGGTCCCTTACCAACTACTAAATCTAAAGCATAATCTTCCATAGCTGGATATAAAATTTCTTCTACTGTTTTATTCAAACGATGAATTTCATCAATAAATAAAATATCACCTTCATTTAAATTAGTTAAAATAGCAGCTAAATCACCACTTTTTTCAATAGCTGGACCAGAAGTTACTTTAATACTAGTTCCAATTTCATTAGCTAGAACATGAGCCAAAGTAGTTTTACCTAATCCCGGAGCTCCATAAAACAAAACATGTTCAATCGGTTCATTTCTTTTTAAAGCTGCTTTTATAGTAATATTTAAATTAGATTTAATATTATCTTGACCAATATATTCACTAAAAGACTTTGGTCTTAGGCTAAGATCAAAAGCTTTATCATTATTATTTTCACTAGGATTAACAACTCTATTATTATCGTCCATATTATTTAAATTATTAATAAAAATTATTAATTGTTACCATTTTTACTTTAGCTTGAGGATATCTATTTTTAAAAGCTTTATTAATAGTTCTTCTTTTATATTTTATTTCAACTCCAATTAATTCTTCTCCTTTTTCTAAAACCACATCAATTTCTGAACCTTGTTTAGTTCGCCAATAATAAAATTTAAAATTATCTTCTAAATAACTATTTTGTTTAATTAATTCACTAATAATAAAATTCTCAAATAAAGCTCCTTTGTCTACCCTAGAATTTAAATTAGAAAAATCCTCAATCAAAGCATTTCTAACCCCAATATCATAAAAAAATATTTTAGCTGTTTTAGAAATTTCGTATCTTTTATTTTTTGAATAAGGATATAAACGAAATAAAATAAAACTTTGTTCAAAGATTTCAATATATCTTTTAATTTTTCTTTGATCAGTTTTTAAATTAATGGCTAATTCTGAATAATTAATAAGATTACCTATTTGTAGAGCTAAAAGTTTTAATAAATCCTTTGCTAATCTTTTATCATCAATTAAATTTAATTCTAATATATCTTTAAAAATTAAACTATCAACAAAATTTAAAAGATATTTTTTATCTTGCGGATAATCAATAATATAAGGATATTGGCCATAGATTAAAACATTGTCTAAAATATTTTCTAAATCAAATTTATAAACATTGTCAAAATTTTTAGAATCATCTTTTATTATTTTTTCTAAAATATTAAAGTTTAAATCCTTTTCAATATTTTTTTGACAAAGATATTCAGAAAAAGTTAAAGGATAAATATTATAATCAATTTTTCTACCAGCCAAACTTTCACTAGTTTTATTCTTAATATGAAAAGAAGATGAACCGGTAATTATTAATTTAATATTTTTTAATTGATCATAAATTATTTTAGCAGCTCGACCGGGATCACTAAGTAAATGAATTTCATCAATAATAACCTCAGCTGAATTTTTATTAAATAATGATTTATAGGTTTCAATATCATAAGATTCTAATATTTTTCTAATCGGTTCGTTGTCAACTAAAAAATAATCAGCTTGAGGAAAAATTTTTTTAACAATAGTAGTTTTCCCAACCTGCCTAGAACCGAGTAATATCAAAATTTGTTTATACTTATTAAAATGTTGACTAATTTTATCGTCAAGATGTCTTTGCATAAAAATATATTACTTTTTTAGCATACATTGTATAAAAAGATATATCTTTTTATACATATATAATATATTATATTAAAAAATAAGTCAATCTTTATAATTTTAACCCATTTTTATTGCTTAAACTCACAAATTCCTTTAAAGTCACAATAATCACATGTAAATTTACTTGGTTTAGGCAAAAATTCCTTTTTTTCTATTTCTTCAATACTAGTTATTAGCCAATCTTCCATTTTATCCATATCTTTATCTTTAGCTGAAAAGCTTAATTTCTCCCCTGTTTCTAGGTAATAATAACTTAATTTATCCACCTTGATACCAAAAGAAGCCTCGCTTACCATTTTGTATAAAAGTAATTGACGACGATCTTCAACTTTTAATTCGTCCTTACCCGAACCAGTTTTATAATCAATAATTTCAAATTGATCATCAGATATTTTATCAATTCGATCAATCTTACCTTTAATAAAATAATTTTTAAATTTAAAACGAAAATCTTTTTCTAAAAAATAAACATTAGGTAATTTATCAGCCATTAAATTTTTATAAAAATCTTTTAAGGCTAATAATCCTTTATTATAAAATTCATCTCTGGTTTTTGTATCACCATAACCTTCATCAACCCAAAAATGTTGATACCAAGAAAGTAATTTCTTTTCAGTTAATAAATCAACTTTATTTTTAGATTCAGAAAATAAATAATTTTGTAAATTATTATTAGCGATAAGCGGTAATAAAAAATTATATAAAGTACTATGAATTACTCGACCAAAAGTTAAACTAGGTTTATCTTCAGCTGGAGGTATTTTTAATAAATGCGCATACTTATATTGTAAAGGACATTTATCAAAAGCCGCAAATTGAGAAAAAGAAAAATAACCTGGAAGTTTATAATCTTCTTTAATAATATTAACTTTAGGTTTTGTTTCAGTTGCTACTTTTAAATCTTTCATAAACTCTAACTCAGAAAAATTAATTTCGTCGATATTTTGTATTTCAAGTTTAGCTTCATTTAAAAAAGCTGATGGTCGTTTTTCTCGAGCTCCCCCATAATTTCGAGCTCCACTTAAAAATATCCCCATTTTAGCTCGAGTTAAAGCTACATAAAATAAACGACGTTCTTCTTCAATATGAAAATTCTCATTATCAACTAATTTTTCTTTTATTAATTCAACCGGAACTGGAATCTTCTCGGCTCGACTATCACTCGGAAAACGACGTTCGACTAAATCAACTAAAAAAACATATTTAAATTCTAAGCCTTTAGCCGAATGAACGGTCATAATCTTAACAGTATCAACATCAACAAAATCATTTTTTAAAGTTCCGGTTTCACCCGATTCTAATTCAAAATTTAAAGCTTCAATAAAATCTTTTAAGCGCAACTCTTCACTATTTTCTTCAAATTTTTTTATTTTTTGATATAATTGATTAATATATGAAAAAGTTTCTCGATCTTTTTCATGATTTAAATTTTTTAAAATTTCACTATCATAAATAAATTTAATAAAAATAAAGCTAGGTTTTTTATCATGAACTAAAAGAGAATGATCTTCTATTAATTTTAATAATTTATTAATTTTAACCACAGCTAAAGGATTAAGACCCTTAAGTTTATCAGCTTGACCTAAAATTTCAAATAAAGATAAATAATTCTTTTTAGCTTCGGTTGTTAAAATTAAAAGATCATTATATGAAATTTTAAATTCTTCCATATTTAAAACTCGATACAGGGCTGAAGATTCATGATAATCATCTAATAATCTAAAATAGGATATAATATCTAAAACAATTGGTTTATAATATAAACCTTTAAGGGATACAAAATGATTAGGAATGGCTAATCTAGTTAATTCTTTAGAAAAACGATCAGCCGTATCATTAGTTCGACTTAAAATAGCAAAATCTAACCAATTAGTTTCTGGTTCGTTATTATAAATTTCCATTATTTTATTACTAACAAAAGATAATTCATCAGATTCTTCTGGAAAATTAAAAGCTGATATAGCTGGATTATTCCCTTTAAATTTAAGACCAGAAGTTAAATGTTTATTAATATTTATTTTAACTTCTAAACGATTAGGATCATTGTTTTTTATAAAATGATAAGCGCAATCTAAGATTTCTTGACGGGAACGATAATTTTCACTTAAAACAATTTCTAAAGCGGAAGGATAATCATCTTTAAATTGCATAATATTAGAAATTGAAGCTCCCCGAAATTTATAAATAGATTGATCATCATCTCCTACCACCATTAAATTATTATTTTTTTTACTTAATATTTTTATAAGTTCATACTGAGCTAAATTGGTATCCTGAAATTCATCTACCATTATATATTTAAATTTATTTTGATAAAGTTTTAAAATATTAGGTCGATCTTTAAATAATTTAATAGTATAATTTATTAAATCACCAAAATCTAAATAATTATTATCTAATAATAATTTATTATATAATTTATAAGCTTTAGCTAATTCTTTTAAACGATCAAGATCTAATTCATCACCATCGTCATCATTATTAATTTTAGAAGACTTTTTCCCTTTAGCAGGTTTATCCATTTTTTTTATCAATTCTTCATAATCAGCGCTAGAAACATTTTCATCTTTTAAACGAGAAAAATGATTTAATAATTCTCTAATAAATTTATTAGGATTAGCGACCGAAGCATAATATTTTAAATCAAATAAATCTAAATTTCTTTTTAAAAATACCCATTGAGCGGTACCATCTAATAATTTAAATTCGGGATTTAAACCAATCTCTAAAGCTTGTTGACGTAAAATTCTTTCACATAATCCATGAAAAGTATGAATCCATAAATCAACAAAGCCATAAGGTAAAATTTTGTCAGCTCGTTCTTCCATCTCAGAAGCAGCTTTTTCAGTAAAAGTTAAAAGTAAAACTTCATCTGTTTTAATTTTCTTGTCCATAACTAAATAGGCTAAACGATTTATTAATACCGTAGTCTTACCTGTTCCAGCTCCCGCTACCACTAATAGTGGACCAGTTTCATGTTTAACAGCTTGAAGTTGTTTAGGATTAAGTTTTTTTAATTCTTCCAACATAAAAATTAATCAATTTTTAAAATATCAATTATTTTTTTCTTATTTTTAATATCACCAATTAAAGCTAAATTAAGACCGCTACTGACAAATAATTTTTGAGCCACGCGTTTAATATCCAAAGCTTTTACTTGTTTTATTTTTTGAAGAAAATCTTCGGGAGTTTTAAATTTTAAGTTATTAATAAATTGATGACCATACCAAGAAGAAAAATCATCACTACCTTCCATCTGAACAATAATTTTACCAGCAATCAAATCTTTAGCCTTTTGTAATTCTTCTTTGCTTACTAAGTCTTTTTTTATCTGACTATATTCTTGCAAGATAACTTTAATAGCTTCTATTACTTTATCTTTAGGCACTCCGGCATAAACCGTGATATAGCCACTATCACTATAGGTTTCAATATTAGTATAAACGGAATAAGCTAAACCTTGACGTTCTCGAAGTTTAATAAATAAACGAGAACTCATGGAACCACCTAGTATTACTGATAATAATTTTAGCGGATATTCATCCCGATTATTAGCTGGAAAAGCTCTAAAACCTAAAGATAAAACTACTTGATCAATTTTTTTATTTTTAATTATAGCCTTAGGTTTATTTTGTTTTTCAATCACTTTAATTTTATTTTTATAATCATTCTTTCTAAAATTACCAAATTTTTCATTTAATTCTTTTATAATATTTTTTTCATTAAAATTACCAGCTAAAAATATAGCCATATTTTTAGTACCATATTGATTAGAAAAATATTGTAGAACATCTTTTCTTTTAAAACTTAAAATATTTTTTTTATTACCAATAGTATCTCGTCCCGCTGGAGTATCACCATATAAACAATTTTCAAAAACATCTTCAATACTAAGTTTAGGATTATCTTTATACATATTTAACTCTTCAATAATTACTCCTTTTTCTCGTTCAATTTCCTCGCTATCAAATTTAGAATTACTTAAAAGATCACTTAGAACATCAATAGCTATGCCTATTTTATTTTTAGCTGATTTTATATAATAGCCGGTAAATTCTTTACTAGTAAAAGCATTAAATTCAGCTCCAATTGAATCTAATTCGCTGGATAAAATTAAAGTACTAGGTCGTTTTATAGTCCCTTTAAAAAATAGATGTTCAATAAAATGAGATAAACCAGAATTTTTCTTAGTTTCGTATCTAGAACCAGTTTTAAACATAGTTAAAACAGTAGTGGTCTTTACAGCTGGTAATTTAATTAAAAAAACTGATAAATCGTTCTTTAATTTTATTAATTTTATAGCCATACTATATTTTCTTAGTTTATTTTAATTCTATCATATATTTGCTATAATTAAAATAAGAGTATTAATTAATAAAAAATAAAAATATGTCTTATCAAATCAAAGATCATAATGTAATTATCAATCATAATAAAAGGTATAATATTTTAGCAGTAAAAGATCGATCAGAAGATGAAAAACCACGAGAAAAAATGCTAAAATTAGGAGCTGAAGCCTTAAGCTCAGCTGAATTATTGGCTATTATTTTAAGTGTTGGAACTAAAAAAGAAGAAGTTCTAAATATGGCTGATAGAATTTTAAAAGATTATGGTAAAAATGCTATCATCAATGAAAAAAATCCAGCTAATTTAGAAAAAGAATTTGGTTTACCTTTAGTTAAATCTTGCCAAATAGTAGCTTGTTTTGAATTAGGTCGTCGTTTTTTTAAAGAAGAAACTGGCGGAACAATAACTATTAGAAATGCTAAACAAGCTTTTACTCATTTAAAAGATATGGGTAATTTAAAGAAAGAACATTTCCAAGGTTTATACTTAAATAGTCGTTATAAATTAATTCATAGCGAAACCATATCTATTGGTACTTTAGATGCTAGTATTATTCATCCTCGAGAAGTTTTTCGCCCAGCCATTGAACATGGAGCTAGCGCTATTATTGTGGCTCATAATCATCCTTCGGGTATTTTAAAAGCTACAGCTGATGACGAAGAAGTTACTAAAAAATTGAAAGAGGCTGGTAATTTATTAGGCATAGAAGTATTGGATCATTTAATAATTTCTAAAAATAAGTTTATAAGCTTAATTTAAAGTATGGCTAAAGATTATAAAATAAAAACACATACTCTAAAGGTTAAAGATAAACAAAGTGTTAACTGGCATATAAAACAAAATGATTATTTTGGTACTTTAGCCACTATTATAAACCTAATTAACCAGGATTATATTTTAGATAATAAAAAAGAACTTCAAAAAATACTAAAAAGTTTAAATAAAAACTTAATCTATTTACAAAAAAATTTTATTATAAATAAAAAATAAAATAATAAATTTATTACAAAAGAATGACCTCCTCCCCGGACTAAAGTCCGGGGTTTCCTTTTTCGGCATACAAACCAAAAAGCCTCAA
>Ga0116171_10004402_pt1 | contig 12697 bp, 11 predicted proteins | sample AD_JPNHW2_MetaG_FD_89798 | JGI IMG/M metagenome (GOLD analysis project Ga0116171, IMG submission 89798) | Active sludge microbial communities of municipal wastewater-treating anaerobic digesters from Japan - AD_JPNHW2_MetaG | ecosystem: Engineered > Bioreactor > Anaerobic > Digestate | place...
GAAATGAATGAAGGTATTATTCTTACTAAAATAAATGAAACGGATGACAAATACCCGAGAAGAATGCCGGTAATAAAACGAATGGCCATGAAATGAATTTCAAAGCAATATTAATCATAAGTAATTTTTTTCTTTTTTCCTGCACATCTTCAGATAAAATTAATCCCAATATTGATTTGAATCTTATTGTTCCGGGAAGGACCGCTGAAGGATTTAATATCGGAGAGCAAATAAAGGAAGACAGCTTTACAGTATATGAAAGCAGAGAAAACAATATCGCAGAAATTCTTACTCTGGATTACTTTTCTGATTTAAAATTTGATTCGTTAATTTATAAAGAGAATGAGTCCGTTCTATTTTTGAATAAAGGGATTATTACAGCAATTGCAGGATTGACTATTGACAAACGGATTACTTCGGATGCTGTTCTGCTTTCCAGGGGAGTTGATAATTTTATATTGAACTACGGGAACAGCGGGCTTTCAATAATGAAGAGAGGCGAACACAGTGTATACATTTATAAGGATTTCGGCATAGCTGTATTCGATGACAACAACGACAATATTATAGACATGTATCTAATATTTAAATAATACTGACACTATACCTGCCTCTGACGTAATAATAAAAAACAAATTACTAATATTGTTCCATTGGTAACAATATTATGTCTTATAATGATGAGACATAAATTCTCATTGATTTAAATCTGCATTATTCATAATATAATTCCATAACCCGGGGAGAAATATATAGAATGAAAATCCGAACCTTTATGACAGTTGCAATTTTTCTCCTGATGACATTGCCATTGCTGAGTGAAGATAGCGACAAAAATGAAATCCTGAAAGCTATGACGTTTCCTATACCGGATGTGAAGATGGGCGCTGCTTTAAACGATCCCTTTTTTCCTATAAATATTCAAAATATAAATATCAATACCGCGGAAATAAAAAAAATAATTCTTAGTATGGAAAAAGAATTAAATGATAATACAGATCCCGAAAAGTTTATTCAGCTGGGGAATTATTATAAAAACATAAACGATAATGAAAGCGCAGTAAAATATTATAATAAATATCTTGAATCGACCCCGTCAGCAGATATTACGAGCCCGGATAATAGTAAAACAATCCTGGCTAAAGGTGAGGTATATTATTCTTTATCAGAAATTGATTTAAATGCAAAGAGAATTGATAATCTTGAAAAATCATTACTATTCTTTACAAGAGCAGTAGAGTTGAATCAGGATAATGCTGAAATATTTATCAAGCTTGGTGATTGCTACCTTTCCTCAGGAAAGACAACAGAGGCATCAAATTGTTATAATAAGGCATTAGAGAAAAATCCTGGAGATTTTCATATATATATCAGGCTCCAGGCTGCATCTTTTCAAAAAGTATATTTAAAACTATTGGAGGCTGGAGTTGCAGATATACAAAAAAATCAGATACTTACCCAGGGTTTTGACTTTGAGTATTTAGAAACAGCAATAAACAATTCTCCCGAAGAGTATAAAGAACTTTTAAAACTGCAGCACTATGTATACCTGCTGAGACTAATTCTTTTTAACAATCAACATTACCTCGCAAATAATAAAAATGAGCAGTTCGAAACAAATACCGTGATTATAAAAGATGATGAGAGGATTCTAAATGAAGCAGAAAAATTCCTAAAATCTGTACATAGTGAAAATATCAACACATCGAAGCTTAAATATCTATCTGGGATTATGAACTACTTAAAAGCTGATTATAAAAAAGCAATTTGTGATTTTAAAGAGATATTAGATACTGATAAAAATTTAGAAACAATTTGTGATGATATTATATTTATAAATTCAAATTTTATAAAAGACAGTTCGGAATCGAAAAAGAATATTGAGGATATTATTAAAATTAATCCGGATCCTGGATATTATCTGCTGTTGGCCGGAATTGAGTTTGAAAATAATAATCTACTTAAAGCTGAAATGTTATCTCAACAATCATTAAAAATTAACAGAAACTATGCAGAAGCCTACTCGGCAAATTCAGTTATTTATGCAGCAAATGGAAACTATATTGCGGCTGATGAGATGATAAAAAAAGGGAACTTGTTTGCTGAGCAAAATAAATCCGTGAAACAATTAAATATTCAGATGAAGGTAAATGAAGCGGCTATTGCATTGTTAAAAAATGAAAAAGAGAGAGCATACATACTCCTACGATCGATTATATCTGTCGATAATAATGAAAAGGCTCAGCTATTATATAACAGGTACTTTATTAAAAAATGAAAAAATACAGAATTGATTTTGAAAAAAGCGGCGGAATAGTTCCTGCAGTAGTTCAGGATTATAAGACCGGAGATGTTCTGATGCTCGCATATATGAATGAAGATGCATTTAAAACAACTCAGTCAACCGGTAATGCACATTACTGGAGCAGATCAAAAAACAGAATATGGAAAAAAGGGGAATCCTCAGGTCACTTTCAGATTGTCAAAGAAATATATCTTGATTGTGATAGTGATACCATACTTCTAAAAGTAATACAAATCGGCGACGCAGCATGTCATGAAGGATATAGAAGCTGCTTTTTCAGGCGCATCGAAGGGGAAGATGCAGTCATTGACACTTCCCCTATTTTTAATCCATCCGAAATATATGGGGATTAGTTTAAATGGTAAAATTAAATGAAATTGATTTGAATGAAACATTAATTGCTCTCCCTCGTGGAGGGTATCTTGTACAGACTCCTGCGGGATATGTTCAATTCGGTTCCCCTCCTGAAACGATTAAAGATACAATGAAACTGCCGGGAGGTGTTCCGGAGATATTTGTTCTACCTGAAAAAATGTTTAACTGGATAAAGGGGATAAGCATTGCGGAGATTGAATTCCCCCTTTACTGGAATTTCTTTTTTAGAAAAAAAAAGACGATGATTATATGCCGTGAAGAACAGTTTTTGAAAATGAAAAAGGTTCTCGAGGAATCAGTATTCGGGCCTGAATCTTTCAGCATTGCTGATGACTACTCATCAAATATTGATCCGGATCTTGTACCCGATATAAAATCAGAGATGTCATATTTCAGAAACAATAATAAGCTTTCGAATATGGTTCAATTTGGAATATTTAAAAATAATAGATTTTCTTATAATGGAATATCAATCAGTATTGAATCCGATGGAGATTATAAATTATCATTTAATACGGATGTTCTTGCAAAAATCCCCGGGAATATAGAATATAAAACAACTTATCTGATTGGAGAGAGACTGCCTGAACCATACCTCCCTCCCCTTTTCGGAGTTACATGTCTTGGTCCGAGTCACGGTTTTGATTCTGAAGAAAATACTTCAGGTTTTATTATATGGCTCAATCATCAGGGAATTATGGTCGACCCGCCTGTTAACTCAACAGAGTGGCTCGAGGATTCCAATGTAAGCCCTAAATTTATAGATAGTATTATTTTAACACATTGCCATGCAGATCATGATGCCGGAACTTTTCAGAAAATTTTAGAAGAAGGTAAAGTAACCGTTTATACAACAGAAACTGTAATGACGAGTTTTCTTGAAAAATATTCTGCATTAAGCGATGTAAGCACTGATTATCTTTTGAGTCTATTTGAATTCTACCCGGTTAAAATCGGAAATCCGTTGTACATAAATGGCGGGAAATTTGAAATGTTTTATACTCTGCATTCAATCCCGACGATCGGATTCAAAATGGAGTTTCAGAATCAGTCTTTTGTATACACTTCTGATCATAATAATGATCCAAACCTGCATAGTGAGCTGCTGGGAAAAAAAGTCATAAACATAACACGGTATAATGAACTGAAAAACTTTCCTTGGGATTCAAAAGTAATCTATCATGAATCGGGAGTACCTCCTCTTCACACTCCGATAAAATATATGAACACGCTCCCAGTTGATATTCAAAAAAGAATAGTTATCTACCATATTGCAAAACAGGATTTCCCCGGGGAAACATCACTCACCCTTGCGACATTCGGAATGGAAAACACTCTTTACTTCGAAACAGAAGCTCCCACGCATGAAGCTGCGTATCAGATTTTAAGCGTATTTAAACGTCTCGATTTTATGAGTGATCTTCCCGTATGGAAAGCTCAGGAATTACTCGATATAGTAGAAATAAAAAAATTCAGGAAAGGGGATAAGATAATAGAAAAAGATACCGTTGGCGGTGAATTTTTTATTATTTATGCCGGCAATATATCGGTTGAAAGTGAAGGGCTGGCACGGGATAAAATATATGGACCCTATGATTATTTCGGTGAAGTCGCACTTATAACAGGGCAGAAAAGAGCTGCTGATATTTACGCGGAAACAGATGTTATTCTTTTTACTATAGAGAAGGATAAATTTTTAAATTTTATTGTAGGTACTGAATTCGAAAAGATTTTAAAAAAAGTCGCTGCAACAAGAAGTATTGAGACATGGAATCTTCTCTCAATGAACAGGTTTTTTAAATTATGCACCCCGACACAAAAAACCTGGCTTGAATCTATATTTGTTCCTTGCTCAATTGAAAAACCTGAAACTCTTATTAAAGAGGGGGACTTACTTCATACTTTATATCTGATCAGGGATGGATACATAGACGTATATAAAAATGATAAAAAAATAACTGCTCTTGGAAAAGGTGATTTCGTAGGATCTATTGAAAGGCTTCATAAAAACCTGCCTGCTTTATACACATTCAGGAATTCACAGCCTGTATCACTTTTTGCGATGAAAGAGACTGATCTGAAATTTTTCATTGATAAAAATCCGGGGCTATTGATGAAGTTTACATCCGAGATAGTGGAAAAATAAATGTTAAGAAAAGTATCAATAAATTTCAGGCCGGATGATCACAGATCGCTCGATATTATAAAAAGGATTACCCAACTCCTGTCAGAAAAAAAAATCAGGACTCAACTTCCCGATTATGAAATTCTGCATAAGGGAGATCTGTCAGAATTCATATCAAGTGAACCTGATTATTTAAATACTCCGGATCTTGTTATTGCTATCGGTGGAGATGGAACATTTCTGAAAACAGCGCGAATGTTCCTCGGAAGCGGATCAGCGATCTTCGGAATTAACAGAGGTAAACTTGGATTTTTGACCGAATTCAATCCTGATGAATATGAAAAATATCTCCTGCAAATAATTGATGGAAAACTTAATACAGCCGAACGCAATGTAATGGAAGCAGTTCACAATAAAAATGGCACAAGTCAGTCTCTTTATTTTTTCAATGATGCAGTTATCTCAAAAGGGGCTTTTTCAAGAGCTATACAAATTGAACTACATGTGAATGATCTTTTTCTGAATAAGTACTCAGGAGACGGCTTGATCATCGCAACCGCGACTGGTTCTACCGCCTACTCTCTCTCTGCAGGGGGACCGATAATAGTACCTGACTCTAATGATGTATTTATCGTAAATCCCGTATGCCCTCACTCGCTTTCAATAAGGCCTATTGTTCTCCCGGCTGCATCAAACCTGAAAGCAAGAACCCTCACAGATATGACAAATTTATTATTGACAATTGACGGTCAGGAAGCTATCGAATTTTCTGCAGGGGATGAATTATTATTCCGCAAAACAGATAAAAAAATGAGACTCATACTTCATCCTGAAAAAAACTACTTCTCAATCCTCAGGGAAAAACTGAACTGGGGCTGATTTCATCTTCAGAGGAAACCGGTTATGCTTCTTGATCTTAGAATAAAAAATTTTGTTATTATAGATTCACTATCCGTAACATTTAATCAGGGGCTCAACATTCTGAGCGGAGAGACAGGGGCGGGTAAATCAATCCTCATCGATGCGCTTTCAGGAGTTCTTGGCGAAAAGATGAGTGTTGACATGATCCGAACAGGATTTGACAGGGCATCGCTGGAAGCTGTTTTTGATATTTCTGCTCTTGAAGAACTGAAAAAAATCCTGGAGGAATCCGGAATTGAAAATGAAGATGATACCCTGATAATTCACAGGGAATTATTTGCAAATGGCAAAGGGCGATGCTATGCAAATTCAATTCAGATACCTGTTGCAAAACTGAAAGAAATTTCTGAAAACCTCATTGATATTCATGGCCAGAATGAACATCAGAACATTATAAATATAGCCAGACATAGAGAGCTTCTTGACAGCTTCGGATCACTTGTTAATGAAGTAAGCTCAGTAAAAGCAATACACGAAAAATTAACTTCAATCAGAAATAAAATAAACTCATTCCAGATTGATGAAAAGGAAAAAGCGAGAAGGATTGAGTTTAATACATTTTCCGTAAAAGAAATTGAATCTTCAAATTTAAAAATCGGCGAGGATGAGGAACTTAAGGCTGAATCTAATCTTCTTACAAATGCTGAAAAATTATTCACCGAGGTAAACAGTACTGCAGATCTTATTTCCGGTGAAAATGGAGTATTGAGAAATCTGAAAAAAGCTGAAGCAAGTCTGTCGAAAATCTCAGACATTGATCCGAATATTTCATCTATCCTCGATACAATAAGAGAATCTCTATACTCACTGGAGGATTCTACATCAATACTTAGAGATTATAAAAACAGCATAGATTTCTCCCCTGAAAGAATTAATCAGGTAGAGGAAAGATTGAGTCTTATTCACTCACTAAAGAAAAAGTACGGTGACAGTATTCAGGAAATACTTCAGTATGCTGAAAAAGCAAAAAGTGAACTTGAAACAATTAATTCAAGTGAAGAACAGATGGAGCAGCTGAAGGATCAGGAAAGGAAAACAGTTAAAGAGGCAAAAGAACTGGCTCTGGATCTTTCTGAAAAAAGAAAAACTGCAGCGAAAAAACTTGAAGAACTGGTTATTAAAGAACTTAATGATCTCGGTATGGGGGGAACAATTTTTAAAATATCCATTAAAAGAGAGATAAGCGAAGATGGAGATATTGAAACCGGAGACAAAAAATATATTCTCTATCCTCACGGACTGGATCGTATAGAATTTCTCTTATCAGCAAATGAAGGGGAGGATTTGAAACAGCTTAGAAAAGTAGCTTCAGGGGGCGAGATGTCGCGGATTATGCTTGCTCTTAAAAATGTCATTCAATCTGCTGATATTGTTGATACACTTATTTTTGATGAAGTAGATGCCGGAATCAGCGGCAAGACAGCCGAGATAGTCGGAAGAAAACTCAAGAATCTTTCGAAAAGAAGACAGGTCCTTCTAATAACTCATTTACCTCAAATTGCGGCAATGTCGGACAGCCACTACCTGGTACAGAAAGGTAAAAGTGAAGGACGGGTTACGACTGTTGTTAAAAATCTCACAGATAAAGAAAAAATCAGGGAAGTTGCAAGAATGCTTGCAGGTGCTGAGATTACAGATATCTCTATAAAGCACGCTGAAGAATTAATTGAAAAAGCTGGAACATACTAATGCCTGCTGATTCCATTAATCTCACTGATGTTCTCACATTAATTATTCATGATATGGTAGAATCAACTGATGAATTTAAATTATTTGATCTCAATAAAATTCTAGTCTGCTGCGCTTCTAACCGTAAAGATTTCAGTGGAGCTACATATGGTAAACTACTCCCATTACGATTCAAAGACGGTACTGAAATTATCAGACATAACGGCCGGTTTTATACAATCCCTAAACTGAAAATAAACAATACAGAAATACTCTACATCATATATTTCTACATTCCAAAGTTCTTTAACCTGTCTGCTAAAGATAAAGTAAATGTAATGTTTCATGAGCTATATCACATCAATCCGGAATTTAATGGCGACATAAGGCGTATGGGGAATTTTAAAGCTGCGCATGGACATTCAAGAAAATCATTCGAAGAAAAATATATTGAATATGCTGATATTTTTTTTGATAAGATTAAAGATACCCCTTATCATAATTTTCTGCTGATGAACTCTGAAGATATACAGAGTAAATTCAAAAAAATAAAATACAGAAGAATGAAAAGCATCAAACCTGTACTCTTAACTGCAAATTAAAAATTATAATCTCCGTCGATTTTACCGGAATAATTGCTGATAGATATGTCATCAATAGTTCCCCAGAAATAATAAGCTTCAGGATTACTTAGTAATGATGTTATAAAACTCTTAAAAACAGTTTCATCATTGACGTCTAAAATCAATCGCACAGAACCGTCATGAAGATTTGTGGCTGATCCGTTTATTTTAAATCTCCGTGCATATTTTGCACAGTAACCTCTGCAGCCTACACCCTGCACTCTTCCTTTTAATATTACTTTTTTTATCATATAATTCCGGCCCTTTTGAATGAGCTCTCTGTCATAATTTTAAACATAATATTTTTAATTATTTAATAAAGAGAATTCCTCTGAAAAACTCAAATAAAATATTATTAATATTAAATTACTCATTGAAAACCAGAGTACAATAATAATTATCATCCAAAGGTTAATTATGGGATTAACCGTTCATATAAACCATTACAGGGCTCCCGCGATTATAAAAAGTAAAAAGTTATGGAAAAAAAATATTTATTAACAACTGAAGATGGAACTTCAACTCTTTTTCTTGAAGAATATGATCAGGCAATGCATTCTATGTCTGGGGCATATGAAGAGTCTCTATTGAAGCATATTATTCCGTCTAAAATTCTTGAATGCAGCGATGAAAATCCCGCTGTGCTTGATATAGGTTTTGGACTTGGATACAATGTTCTAGCACTGATGAATGAATTTTTAAATAAAAAAAAATACAAACCGTTTAACATCATTTCTCTGGAAAAAGAAAAGTATTTTTTAGAGTTTATGGATGGAATAAAATTCAATGATTCAAGAGATCAGTTATACAGTTTTATTAAAGACGTTTATACATCCGGCGAAGGTAATTACCACGGGATCAATTTAAAAATTCTTTTTGGTGATGCCCGTGAGACCTTGCAAACACTTAATGGAAAAAAATTTAGTGCAGTTTTCCAGGATCCATTCTCCCCATCGAAAAATCCTGAATTATGGAGTGTAGATTATTTTATTCTCTTAAAGGAATTATTAACAGACAATGGCATAATTACAACATATTCAAGTGCAGATCACATAAGAAGGGCCATGATTGATGCAGGCTTTAGAATCGGCAGAGGTCCATCAGTCGGGAAAAAAAGAGAGGGAACTATTGCTGCATTGACTGACATTATCACAGAAATCAGTACTCCTGATAAAAATGAAATTATGAGCAACATTAAATCTGAACCGTATGAAGATCCGGATTTTAAACTATCGAGAGATAGTATATTGGAGAACAGACTCATCAGAATAAAAAGAATAAAAAATGAATCTATATAATATCATCAAGTTCATCAAAAATTGATTCACCCGGTTTCTTATCTTTATCTGGTCCGGTATTTTTATTATCCTTGAAATTTTCGTCTTCAACCTCGATCCGCTTTTCATTTTCATCGAATTCCAGTTTACCTGAAAGGTCTCCTTCCGAACTGATTCTGTGGGAAAGCGCTGAAGCATAGTTAAATATCATTTCTAATGCTTCGTAAACTTTTTTATCTTTTAACTTTTTATCACCTTCAATCTCAAATGTAAATTCAAGAATATCCTGCGGATTGGAAACGAATCTTTGTCTGCTGTTCATATCCTCAATGAGAATATCAAGTTCAGATGCCAGATTGTCCATATAGGATTTAATCATCATTCTGGACATTGAACCGGCCTGTTTCATCTTTTTTTCTATTTCATCAAGTCTTTTGGAATATGCGATATATTGATTATTATTCATCGGTTTCTGGTTGAATACTTTGTTATACTCAAGAAACATTTCATAATATGTTCTGAATGTATCCTGACATTTGTTAAACCGGTTGAAAAGATCCTGTATTTTTAATCTGTAATCAATTTTTATATTAGTAGAAAAATCTATGTTATATTTGATTTTGTTTGATGTGAGAAGAAATGAATACTCTTTTTCAAACTCTAGAAAAAGCATATATGACAGAAGAACCTTATCATTGTCACTTAAGCGTTCGAACTCTCCCTTTTTATCATATAAACTTCTTAAAGTCTTATTATCCAGTCTGTACATTAATTTGAGGCCTTCTCTTACAGCATCATTTACAGATAAATTATCAGAGGATTGTTCGACTTCAGTTTCCTGACTCTGATCTTCCACAGGCTCAAGCTGTACCTGATAGATCTCATCCCGCCGTGTCCGGTTTCCAGGTTTTTGTGATTGCGGGATTGAAAGAATATCCTCGATTGTCTTATCTGATTCTGTGAACAAGACACCCTGATAATGACAGAATATTGTATGCAGGCGCGGATATAATTTATTGAAAATAATAAAAAGAGAATTTTTTAAATCTTTTTTTCTAATGCTTTTATCTTTTTTCCCCTCATTATATGAAATACTCATATCGATCGATTTTTCAAATGAGTTGTAAATGGAATTTTCAAATGGTTTCAATATATATAACATGCGAAAAAGTTCAGTGATTGATTCACGAAGGTCTGAAAGAGGTTGAGGGACTTCCGGAAAATTAAGATATCCTTCAATAATCTGATCAATCAGATATGGCTCATATAAATCACCTGCTTTTTCGATTAATTCATAATAAATAGGTGAAATTTTATCAAGAGAACGAATAACACGATTGCCGGTTTTAGGATCTTTTTTGAATAAAGCCAAAAATATCATCTGAGTCTCAATCAGGGAAGGCTTATAATATTCTTTAAATTTCTGAAAAAAAGTTTTTTTAAAAAAAACTGTATTAAAACCTGTAATACCAAGAAACCTTAATCTCATTCGGATTCTAAATCTATCAAAAGGAGTTGATGTAATATAAGGTAAATTTGTACTGCTTTTTTTTGAAGTTACAACTCTTTTGTTTGATGGAACTCTTTTATTGCTGTAATGCTCTTCAAGCTTTTTCAGGTGTTCTTTTTGTTTCTCACGGTCAATTATTAGGCTTCTCTTTGCTTCTTTTTCAGATAGAACCTTCCCACCGGCATCTTTAAATCTATTGAACAGGTCTTTTCTCTGACTTTCATCAATTTCATTAATACGAATATTCTTCTTTGTTTTATCAATTTCTTTCATTATAAATAAGCCTGTTCAAATTTATTTAGGGAAGTGAATGTGATCTTAAATTATAACTTAAAGACGTCATTCACTCAAAGTTAACATCGGCATGTAATCAAAGCCTGTTATACAATTAAAATAATGTAAAAAATAATAACATAAGTCAATTATTTTATTGTTGATAAAATAGTGAGTAACTATATTGTACAAAAAGAATATGTAGTGGAGTTCAGTTATGAAAAATATCGGAATAATCGGCGCGGGAATCATGGGTACTGATTTAGCTCATATTACTGCTGAGGCCGGTTATAAAGTTAAAATTTTTGATGCTAATATAAAAGTTACCCATCATGCAATCAGTGTTATTCACGCACGATTAAATGAATATGTTAAGAAAGATAGAATTACTAATGCTGAAAACGAAAAAATTAAATCTCACATATCCGAAGTAGAAAATATTAATGAATTACGTGATTCAGATATGTTTCTTGAAGCTGTTAATGAAGATCTGAATCTCAAAAAAAATATTTTTAAACAGTTGAACGACATGTGCGCTGCGGGGAGTGTTCTTGCTTCAGTCACTTCATCCATTTCAATCACTGAAATAGCCTCAGCCACGACAAGGCCTGAATCAGTCATAGGACTTCACTTTCTAAATCCTGCAAGAGTTCTGCCTCTTGTTGAAATTGTCCCGGGATTTTCTACAACAAGAGAAACTGTCGAGATGGCTAAATCATTTCTTAAGAAGCTGGGAAAAGATTTTATCGAAGCAAAGGATTATCCCGGATTCTACCTTAATAGAATTTTATATCCCATGATAAATGAAGCAATATTTCTTTTATATGAAGGTGGAACGAAACCGGAAATCATCGATAAAGCAATGAAAAAAGGTCTCAACCTTCCCATGGGACCTCTTGAGATTGCCGATATGGTCGGTCTGGATGTTATCCTTGGAATAGGAGAAGAAATGTTGCGTGGTTATTCAGACAATAAATACAGACCATGCCCTTTACTCAGAAGGTATGTTGCATCAGGTTATCTTGGTAAAAAAACAGGGAGAGGTTTTTACCTTTACTGATAACTATGAAAAAAATATTTCTAATAATTTTAATTATTCTTTTTAGTCAGAGCTCTTATGCAGAGACTTCACAATTTGAAGAACTTGATAAGCCACCGGAAGGTGCTCATGAAGGGCAGATGCTTCTCGGAAGTTTTGTTTCAATTGGTATTCCTTATGGAGATTTAATATCCGGTGAAGAAGATTTTGTTAAGGATAATACTTATACATTTGATGAAAGCGAAATTACAAAAGAACTTAAGGTAACACACCTTTCATATGACTTCGGATTATCGTTTGAATACATGCCGATTGATTATATAGGATTAAAATCGAAATTAAAAAGAGTGATAATTGTTCAAAGAACCCGTTTCGGAGGAAATTTTCAGAACTGGAGTGAAACGCTTTACAGCAACTACTCTTTTCTTGCAGGTCCTTCTTTTCATCTTACAAATAGAAAACAGTGGGATGTAACATTTACTCCGGTAATCGGTTATGCCTTTGCAAAATATGAAGCAACCCCAATAGCAAATAAACTTGTTTCGGGTTACAGCGGAGACGGTTCACGGGATGTTAACGGA
>Ga0116171_10004403_pt1 | contig 12697 bp, 8 predicted proteins | sample AD_JPNHW2_MetaG_FD_89798 | JGI IMG/M metagenome (GOLD analysis project Ga0116171, IMG submission 89798) | Active sludge microbial communities of municipal wastewater-treating anaerobic digesters from Japan - AD_JPNHW2_MetaG | ecosystem: Engineered > Bioreactor > Anaerobic > Digestate | place...
CAGATTTTGACTGGTTCAGAACGAATTAATGAACAACCATGCATAGTATTTTATTAGCGGCCCTTCTCCTTTCGTCTCTGAAATTATGGTACGACAAACCGGCCGCGCAGTGGGTGGAAGCACTGCCTATAGGAAATGGCCGTTTGGGGGCCATGGTATACGGCCATCCCTGCCGGGAAACCTGGCAGCTTAACGAAAATACGGTATGGGCAGGCCAACCGAACAGGAATGATAATCCCCTGGCGCTTGAAGCGTTACCGGAAGTCAGAAAGTTGATTTTTAATCAACAGTTTGGCGAGGCTCAGGCGTTGATAGATCAGAGATTTATTAGTAAAACGTCTCATGGAATGCCTTATCAGACGGTTGGCAACCTGCGGTTCATTTTTCCCGGTCATGAAAAATTTTCCAATTATTACCGGGAACTTGATCTGGAGAATGCTGCCGTGTTGTCACGATACATGGTTGATGACGTAACCTACGAAACCAGGGTGATCTCTTCTTTTCCGGATCAGGTGATTGTCGGCCGGATTACATCGGACAAAAAAAGTGCCTTGAATTTTTCAGTCACCATGGATTCTCCTTCCGGTTCCGGGGCAGAAGTGTCGGTTCAGGGAAATGACGAGCTTGTTGTTTCGGGAACCACTTCCGATTTTGAAGGGGTGACAGGTGCCGTCACCTATTGTGCCCGCATCAAGATTCTGACCCGGGGCGGATCCGTGACGGCCCGGGACACTGTCCTGACCGTTAGCGGTGCCAATGAGGCAACTGTTTATGTCTCAATTGCCACCAATTTTATCAATTACAACGATCTAAGCGGGAATGCCAGTGAGAAATCTGCCGGATACATTAGTAAAGCGTTGAGCAAAACGTATGAAGGCATTAATAAAGATCATTGTGAAGATTATCAAAAATACTTTAACAGGGTAAGTCTGGATCTGGGAGTGACAGATGCGATAAACAAGCCCACTAATGTGCGTCTGGAACAATTTGCCAAAGGAGATGATCCGCAGCTGGTGGCCTTGTACTTCCAGTTCGGGCGTTATTTGCTCATTTCTTCTTCCAGACCCGGATACCAACCGGCCAATTTACAGGGCATCTGGAACGACCGTCTTACTCCTCCATGGGACAGTAAATATACGGTGAACATCAATACAGAAATGAATTACTGGCCGTCCGAGATCACCAACCTTCCCGAGATGAATGAACCGCTGGTGCGGATGACCGGCGAACTGTCACAGACCGGCAGGCAAACGGCCCGCGACATGTACGGCGCAAGAGGATGGGTTCTGCACCATAACACCGATATCTGGAGAATCAGCGGCCCGGTGGACGGTGCCTTCTGGGGCATGTGGCCCATGGGCAGCGCCTGGCTTTCCCAGCATTTATTCGATAAATACCTGTTCAACGGAGATAAAGAGTATCTGGAACAGATTTACCCGGTGATCAAAGAGGCATCGCTGTTTTTCCTTGATTTTCTGACGGAAGAACCCCGGAATAAATGGCTGGTAGTTTGTCCTTCCATTTCTCCGGAAAATGCACCTGTGGAACATCCCGCGTATTCCGTTGTGGCGGGAGCCACCATGGATAATCAACTGGTATCCGATCTGTTTATAAAAACCATAGAAGCTGCCCGCATATTAAATAAAGACAAGGGACTTGCAGATAGCATTCTGACTGCCTTGCACCGGTTGCCCCCCATGCAGATTGGTAAATGGGGACAATTGCAGGAATGGCTGGATGACTGGGACAGCCCCGACGATAAACACAGGCATGTATCTCATTTATACGGTTTGTTCCCGTCTAACCAGATATCTCCCTTCAGAACTCCGGAACTGGCATTGGCGGCAAAAACCTCTTTACTGTCCAGGGGCGATGAATCCACCGGCTGGTCAATGGGATGGAAAGTGAACCTGTGGGCCAGGTTACTCGACGGAGATCATGCGTATAAACTCATCACGGATCAGCTGACTCCGGCTGTTCAACCCGATGGCAGACCCAGGGGAGGTACTTATCCAAACCTTTTTGATGCACATCCGCCATTTCAGATTGATGGCAATTTTGGCTGTACGGCAGGCATTGCCGAAATGTTGCTCCAAAGCCACGACGGTGCCGTGCATTTGTTGCCCGCCCTTCCTCATGCCTGGAAAAGCGGTAAGGTAAGCGGCCTTAGGGCACGTGGAGGATTTGAGGTGGATATTACGTGGGAGAACGGAACCCTAAAGACGGCAGTCATAAAATCATCTTTGGGAGGTGTTTGCAGGCTGCGGTCGTATGTCCCTTTAACAGGACAAGGACTTAAAAAGGCACACGGCACGAACCCCAACCCGTTGTTTAGTGCGGGAATATCATTTAAATCGCTTAAAATGAATGGAGTATATGAATACGATATAGCTACGCGTGCGGGCGATGTTGTTATTGTAAATCTATTAAGTAAGCGATAAAAAGAGTGTTCACTGGGAGTGATAGCTCATATGAATTAGAAAATGGATGGAATATCACTATTTCTGGGTATTGCCATTGTTACGCTTTTGCTTTTGTTTTGCAGATATTTTTAAATCAAATATCGGAGGACAAATTGTGAAAAATACATTATGCTTTATTTTTTTGTTACTTATTGCCGTGCAATTACAGGCGCAAAACAACACCGATGCCATGCTTTTCGGGCATGTTACTTCAAAACGTACCGGAGAACATATACCTTATGTAGAGGTTTATGTTAAAGGCACAAATATTGGGACTTCATCGGACGGTTCCGGTCATTTTAAAATGGCCAATCTGCCTCTTGGAAAAAATATATTAGTAGCACAATCTTTAGGATATATATCAAAAGAAATAGAGGTGGCAATGGAAGAGGGAAAGGTTACCGAACTCTTTTTTGAATTGGAAGACGATGTGATGAATCTTAATCAGATTGTTGTAACCGGTACCCGGACCGAACATTATATCAAAGATGTTCCTGTAAGGACAGAGATAATTACCTCAAAGGCCATTGAAACAAAAAATGCGAATAACATCTATCAGGCCCTGGAAGGGATTCCCGGAATAAGAGTGGAAAACCAGTGTCAGTATTGTAATTTCACTATGATACGTATGCAGGGCCTCGGAGCTGAACATACTCAGGTGCTAATTAACGGTCAACCCATGTATTCGGGACTTGCGGGGGTTTACGGGCTACAACAAATGAGTACGGTAGATATTGATAAAATTGAGGTAGTTAAGGGCGCCGGATCTGCATTGTATGGCAGTGGAGCTGTTGCTGGAGCTATTAATATTATAACTAAGGAACCTTCCAATATCCCTTCAACAACGTTGGACGTTCAGTTTGGCAGCTACAGAACGAATAAATACGACGTTTCTTCTTCTATGCGGAATGAGAAAGGCACGGTTGGCCTGACAATTTTTGCACAACGTTATACTGAAGATGCAATTGACGAAACAGGGGCGGGAATTACACGCAGTGAAGTAATGCAAAAGGACGGGATTTCTGATCGGGTAAAAACCAACCTTACCAATGCAGGGTTTGGCCTGTATATTAATAATGCTTTTTTTGAAAATGATAAGCTCATTCTTCATGGAAAATCGGTTTTTGAAAAACGGGAAGGAGGTACTATGACGGATGATTATTATCGTAATCCGTTAACAGATGGCACGGAAAATATTACCACAGATCGTTATGAAGCATCGTTGAGTTATACTGCTAAAATTGGGACAAAATCTGAATTGAATCTTTCATTTGGTTATGTTAATCATAACAGAAATGCTACCAACGATTCCTATCTGGGGGATTATATGGCGACCCATAACGACAGTGTTCCCGACTTAAGAGTTATGAGACCTTATCTGGCTGATGAGAATTCTGTGACTTCAACATTGTCATTTAATACAAAGCTCAGGAAACACAGCCTGATTGCCGGGTTACAGTTTTTCTACGATAAGCTTGAAGAATCTGGAATGTACGTTGTCGTTGACCAGGCAAGCAGTTTTCTGGGAGAATCATATCGTTCGGTCGCCAATAAATCGGCACGGGAATTCGGTTTATTCCTTCAGGATGAATGGGCTATATCAGATAAATTCATGGTGGTGCCGGGAGTGAGAATAGATAACCATCATTCCGGAGAAAAATATACCGCAGACAAGCAGGTTTTTGCAACTGAAAATTTTCCCGAAACTAATTTTGATGAAACGGCCGTAAATCCCCGATTGGCAGTTAAATATAAAATTTCAGAGAAATTCACACTTCGGGCAAATGCCGGGACCGGATTCAGGGCTCCTTACGGATTTTCTGAAGATCTGCATTTATGCAGTGGATCGCCCAGGGTGTGGAAATCATCTGATCTGGAACCTGAGACTTCAGTAAGTTATAATTTGTCTGCAGATTATTATGGTAACCATATGAGAATAAGTGCTAATTTGTTTCGGACAGATTTAAAGAACAAAATCGGGTTTACCGATGCAGATGCTCAGGTTGCTGCATTGGGATATGATTATCAATGGAAAAATATTGATGATGCCTTCGTGCAGGGGATAGAATTATCCCTGATAGCAAACATGCTAAGGAATCTTTCATTGGGAATCGATTTTACGTATAATCGGGGCGAATATAAAAATGTACGTGAAGACTGGGTGGGTACGGAATATGAGGCTTTGAGCAAATACATATCCAGATTTCCTGTAACAACCGGTAACATGAGACTTGAATATGCTCCCGGAAGCTGGACTTTTGCTTTGACAGGTAATTATCAGGGTACAATGTACATCGATTATTATAATGAAGAAATTGATGCAGTTCTTGGAGATCAGTCAAAAATTAAAAAGACGGAACCTTTTGTGCTTTTTAACGCAAGAATCTCAAAGAGGCTGGGTTCATTCAAGCTATATGCCGGGGTAAATAATATCTTCAACAAAGTTCAGAACGAAAGACACCTTGACGATGCTGCTTTTATGTATGCCCCTGTTTTTGGTACAATGTTTTACGGGGGAGTTTCTTTTAATATTATTCATTGAATATAAGGATGATAGAAGTTGGGACAGAGATACGTCATTTATCAGATCTAAAGTCAGGGGAGTCTGCCATAATTACCCAGGTGCTGGGACGTGGGGCATTCCGGAAACGGATTACTGAAATGGGTTTTATCAAAGGTAAAAAAGTAAAAGTGATCAAAAATGCGCCTTTGAACGATCCCATTGAGTATGAGATCATGGGTTATAACGTTTCGTTGAGAAGAAGCGAGGCGGACATGATACAAGTGTTAACCGGTTCGGACTGTGTTCAATTCTCAGATACAGCATACAACGGGACATCGGAAGAAGACTGCCCGGTTGTTTCATCCACAAAAAAAGATCGTATCATCCGAATTGCGCTGGTGGGGAATCCGAACTGCGGGAAAACAACTTTGTTCAATTATGCTTCCGGTTCGCACGAACGGGTGGGAAACTACAGCGGAGTAACCGTAGATGCCAAGGAAGCCGTCCTGAAAAAGGACGGCTATCAATTCATAATTGTTGATCTGCCGGGTACATATTCCATAACAGAGTATTCTCCGGAAGAATTATATGTCCGCCATCATATTATTGAAAAAAAACCGGACATCGTAGTTAATGTAATTGATTCATCCAATCTGGAAAGGAACCTGTATCTTACCACGCAACTCATTGATATGAATGTTAAAGTGGTTATTGCTCTTAATATGTACGATGAGCTAAAAAATAAGGGAGTTGAATTTGATTACGGATTTCTGGGAAAAATAATAGGAATTCCTGTAGTTCCCACTGTTGCCTCAAAAGGACAGGGAATTGATGAATTGTTTTCAAAACTGATAGAAGTATATGAGAACAGAGATCCGCATGTCCGTCATGTCCATATCAATTACGGTAAAATAATTGAAAGCGGTATTATGGAGATTCAGACCGAGCTACGTAAGGCGCCTGAAATAATGATCCAGTATTCAACACGTTATTTGGCTATAAAGATAATTGAAGGTGATAAAACTACTTTGGAAGGACTCGGTTCGTTGCCAAATTTTCTGCCCCTTCAAACTACTGTCCGTGCTGTCGTGCAAAGGCTTGAGAAAGAGTATGCCGAAAATTCCGAAACCATCATTACCGATGCAAAATATGGGTTTATTGAGGGCGCGTTGAAAGAAACTTACAAAGAACCGGCTCCGGCACACGGAAAAGTGCGTACACTGGACGATCTGTTTACCCATAGAATATGGGGATTTCCCATATTTATCTTTTTTATGTGGTTGATGTTCCAGGCTACTTTTGCAATTGGACAATACCCTATGAATTGGATTGAATCGGGAGTTTCCACACTTGGAAGCCTTATTAGCAGAAGCCTGAACGAAGGTCCTCTGCGGGATTTACTGGTTGACGGGATAATTGCAGGCGTTGGTGGAGTAATTGTTTTTTTACCGAATATTTTGATATTATTTTTCTTTATTTCTTTAATGGAGGATTCCGGATATATGGCACGTGCAGCTTTTATTATGGATAAATTAATGCATAAAATAGGGTTACACGGAAAATCATTTATTCCTCTTATAATGGGATTTGGGTGTAATGTTCCGGCAATAATGGCTACCAGGACGTTGGAAAACAGAACGGACAGATTGTTGACCATGATAATAACGCCTTTCATGTCATGTAGCGCACGACTGCCGGTGTATGTATTATTAATTTCGGCTTTTTTCCCGAATCATCGGGGCCTTGTTTTGTTTTCATTATACCTTACCGGAATATTATTAGCCGTTGCTGTTGCACTGGTTATGAAAAAAATTGCGTTTTCCAAAAAAGAAGTTCCCTTTGTTATGGAACTGCCTCCATATCGTATTCCGACACTGAAAAATACCGGATTGCACATGTGGCATAAAGCGCAGCATATCTAAGAAAGATGGGAACGGTTATACTGGTGGCATCCATAATTATCTGGGCTTTGGGATATTTCCCAAGAGATGCATCGGGCAGCCGGGACTATGCAAGTCGGGAACAATCTTATATTGGCAAGCTCGGGCATGCTATTGAACCGATTATCAGACCTCTTGGGTTTGATTGGAAAATGGGGGTAAGTATTCTAAGCGGGCTGGCGGCCAAAGAAATTGTGGTAAGTACCATGGGAGTTCTTTACAACGGGGGAGCCGGGAACGACAATAATGATGGCTCTCTGATCTCAAACCTGCGTAACCAGGAATCGTTTACACCGCTTGTTGCTTTATGTTTTATGCTGTTTGTGTTAATTTATTTCCCATGTATTGCGGTGATTGCTGCCATTAAGAAGGAATCGAGCTGGAAGTGGGCTTTGTTTACCATGGCCTATACGACTGGTCTGGCCTGGGTGGTGACATTTGGAGTATATCAGATAGGCAGCTTTTTTATTTAATTCTCTTATGCAATTAATTATAGTATATAGTATCCTCATTTTAACGGTTGTATTGTCTTTATATGCGATAATAAAAAGTATTCGCCGTAAAGATGATCCCTGTAAAGGCTGCGAATTCAAAAACAGATGCGAAAAAAGTCATGATTAAAATAATTGGTAAACTGTTGAAAATCAGCTGAAACTATGGTAATTAGTAATTATTACCATAGTTCGGGTTGCAGGGGAAGACGTCCCTGAAACCGAATGATTATTTTTGCGTCAAATGTGAAAAATATGAAAAGAACAGTTCTTTTAATCGTTATGCTGCTTCTGGCCGGATGGCTCGGGGCCCGGGAAATGAAAATCGTGACCTCGGACAGCGTTTGCTTGTATGTTAATGTGCGGGGTATCGGTACTCCCTGCCTGTATCTGCACGGAGGGCCCGGTTCGGGAAGCCTCTGGCTGGAAGAATTTATGGGCGATTATCTGGAAAAGAATTTCCAAATGGTGTATCTCGATCAAAGAGGGGTGGGGCGCTCCTCTTCGCCCGTGAATGGAGATTATTCCATGGAGCGGATGGTCAAAGACTTTGAAGAGGTAAGAAAGGCATTGGGTATTGACACATGGCTCACGCTGGGGCATTCGTTCGGGGGTATTCTGCAGATGGGGTATGTCATGGCCCGCCCGGAGGTTCATTCCGGAATGCTCATGATCAATTGCACGCTCTGTATGCAGGAAAGTTTTTCCGGCAGCTGGATTTCAAAAGCTTATGAGATTCTGGGTAACGAACAGCCGGATATGTCTTCTGCAACTCCGGCTCAGCTTTTGGAGGTTATGACCGGACTCATTGACAGCCTGAATAAAAGGGAGCTTTTCTGGAAAATGGCTTATACGGAAGAAGCCAACCAGGACATCATGAATGCCACTTACGGGAAAGTAAGCGAATGGAATAACGATTTTAGCAATATAGCGCTTTCAGTGGCCGATTATTGGTCCGATTTCAGACAATTCGCACCACAGGTAACGATACCCGTACTTTTCTTTTATGGCGAAAGAGACTGGATGGTGGGACCGGATCACTATAAAGGAATAAAATTCCCTAATGCACTTTTTGTCAGCAGCCCCACCGGGCATATGCCGTTTCTGGAAAGCAGGGGGGATTTGGAGAAGGCGATAGATACATTTTATCTGATGCTGAATGCATATATTCAATCTTTTAAACAACCTATCGGTACCACATAAACACCATCTTCCCGGCGGTAAGCGTATTGCCCTCTACCAGTAATAACCATCAGGAATGAAGATGATTTCATTCTTGTCGTGTCTATTTTGTCGGACAGTCTCTTAAGAGTTTGGGCGCCTGCCTCTATTAAACGGTCACTTCCCAGTTTTATCTCTATCAGCCCAAAACAGCCATTTCGCAGATGCACCACAGCATCGCACTCCAGTCCGTTCTTGTCACGATAATGGTACACTTGCCCGTCAAGTGCATCGGCATATACGCGAAGGTCGCGTACGACCATCGTTTCAAAAAGCAAACCGAAGGTGTTCAAATCTCCGATCAAATCTTCGGGACCAAGGCCAAGAGCAGCAGTCGCAATGGAGGGGTCTACAAAATAACGGGTGTCGGAAGTACGTATTGCGGTCTTGGATCGGAGGTTAGGACTCCACGCCGGCATGTCTTCAATAACGAAAATTTTTTTAAGGGCTAAAATATATGAGGCAATGGTATCTTCACTCATACTTCCCATCCTGTTCTTCTCCAGATCGTCATATATCGTGTTTACAGACACTTGTGCGCCTTGATGCCGGGCGTAAGAGCGCAACAGCCTTCGAACAAATTCCGCATTCCGGCTTACATCGTCCACTCTGGAAACGTCGCTATTAACAACTGAATCCACGTAGTTTGTAGCCTGTCGCAAAGCAGCCTTGGGGGTTAAACTGAGAGAGCCCGGCCAACCACCTCTGCATATCAGAAAAGCCAGTTCTTTCAATGAAATGTCACGTGAAACAACTGGAGCCATATTTCCTTGAAAAAGAGAATTCAGGCTGATGCTGCCATTTGAGTCGCCGGATTCCCACAAACTCATGGGCCGCATGGTCAGCCATGCAAACCTGCCGGTACCGGAATGGGTTAATTCCGTTAAATCAGGCGGAACAGCCGAACCTGTAAAAATAAGCTGTCCGGGCAAACGCCTGCGACTTACTTCAAACCGTGCAGCATCCCATAATTTCGGAGCCAGTTGCCATTCGTCAATCAGCCTTGGTGTCTCTCCCTGAAAAAGAATTTCCGGGTCTGTTTCCGCCAACAGATAATTAGCTTTACGGGTCCTTGGGGCATCCATATACAGAACACTTTTTGCCTGCTGTTCCGCAGTAGTTGTTTTTCCGCACCATTTCGGCCCTTGGATCAAAACGACCCCCGATGCTTCGAGTTGTTCTTGCAGCATCCTGTCCGCTATCCTTGGCTTGTAGACTACCGATGTTTCCATATTCTTTTTATTGATTAATCCTACCGGCTTTTTCTGTTACAAAGATAACGTAATTTCTTTATTATATAGATAATTACGATGGTTTATTCACCAAGTTGGCTATAATTATTTCGGTAATTTGGCTTGTCCGGATGACGATTCGCTATAGCTACTTATGGGTTTTTCGTCTTAAATTAGCCAAATCAAAAATATAACGATGAAAAAATTTCTTACTGCCCTTGTTCTTCTTTTTTCTTTTTTTACTCTATTTGCACAAATCCCTTCAAAAAAAGAGTTGTTATCCACACCGGAACTGACCGCTGCATTTTTATATGCGTATCCGGTAACCGTAGCAGAAAACACACCTGCGCCCAAAGGATATATTCCTTTTTATATAAGCCATTACGGACGTCACGGGTCCAGATGGCTAACCAGTGACGGTGATTATGTAAATATTTATGAAGTCTTTAATAAAGCTTATTCGGATAGCGTCTTAACACCTCTCGGAAAGGATGTACGGCGTCGGCTTGCAATTATTTGTGAAGATGCACGGGGCCGGAGCGGTGATCTTACCTCCCTTGGGGTACGGCAGCATCGTGCCATTGCGGAGAGAATGTATAAAAACTATCCTCAGGTTTTTGCCGGAGATGCAAAGATTGATGCAAAATCCACCACTGTTATCCGATGCATTCTTAGCATGGATGCATTTTGCGAAAAACTGAAAGAAGAGAATCCCGACCTTGAAATAACGCGTCAGGCAAGTCAACGATATATGTATTACATGAATCATACAGGTAAAGAATATGAAAGGTGGATAAGGGATACGACATTGGCCTGGAGGGCAAATTATAGATTTTTACATGAACTGGCCAATCCCGAACGACTAATGTCCGTACTTTTTACCAATCCCGGTTATTGTAAGGAAAATATGAGTTCCGCGGCCGTAATGTCCGGTCTGTTTCAAATTGCTTCCGATATGCAGAATGTGGATCCGGGACTGTCTTTATATGATTTGTTCACACCCCGGGAAATGTTTGATCTTTGGCAGGCAATGAATTATAGATATTATGTTACGCTTTCCACTTCGCCGGAAAGTGGTGGTTTGGCTGTAGCCAATGCGATTAACCTTCTTACGGATATTCTTGATAAAGCCCATGAGGCAGTTAATGGTAACGGAACAGCCGCGAATCTGAGATTTGGCCATGACGGAAATATTACGCCTTTGGCCGGTCTTATGCAATTGGACGATAATCGTTCCAGCGAGAAAGATCCGTTGAAGATTTATACAGTATGGAATGCATCTGTATGCACACCCAAGGCCTCAAATATCCAACTTGTTTTTTTCAGACATAAGAAAAATAAAGATGTTATTGTCAAGATCCTGCACAACGAGCGGGAAGTTTCTATACCGGTAGAAACGGATATTTATCCGTATTATCACTGGCAGGATGTCGAATGTTTTTACAGGGAAGTCATGGAAAAATAGAAATTTTATTATCTTTGACCTTAGAACCAAAATCGTCAATAATATGACAGAGAATGAGAGCCAGGTCAAGGATCAGATCGTAACGTCGGCTACCAGGTTTTTTTCGAAATTCGGATTCCGAAAAACAACTATGGATGAGATCGCACGGCATATTCATAAGGCGAAAGGGCTTCTTTATTACTATTTTAACAGTAAGGAAGAGCTTTTTAACGCGGTGCTGGAAAAGGAACTGGACGATGTACAGGCCGAATTGTCAAAAGAGATTTCCGGGAGCCAGGACTCTATGAATATGCTCAAAAGGTATATTCTAAAGCGCTTTCATCTATTGAAAAATGCGGTGAATTACCAGGAAACGTTACAGGCCGATTTTTTTGATAAATATCATTTTGTGGCCGGCACCCGGGAGCGTTTCAGTGAATTTGAACGGTTACAGCTGGCGTCGATGCTAACCCGGGGACAAAACGAAGGCTTTTTTTCCATAAAGAGTATTCCTGCCACCGTAGATATTCTCATGATGATTATTTCGGGCATGGATGTGCACTTATTCCTGCAGCACAAATACGATGAATATAAGAAAAGCCTGGAAGAATTTTCCATATTGATTGTCAATAGTGTAAAAAAATCAAAAACATATTGCGATGAAAGAAAAACATGCTGAGATCAGGATCCAGACCTCTTTCCTGAGCGCCGTTGAGAAGAGGATTCTGGTGAAGATGGCCAAAAAACTTCCGGACTGGATGAATTCGGACCATCTGACTTTTATCGGGTTTACGGGCGCTGTTGTTACGGCGGTTGCCTATGTTTTATCAAACCTGGATATACGTTTTTTATGGCTTGCCTCATTCGGGCTTGTCATAAACTGGTACGGTGACAGCCTCGACGGGACACTGGCCCGTGTGAGGAATACGCAGAGGCCTGTATACGGTTTTTTTATAGATCATAATATTGATGCCGTTACTATTTCCCTAATGTGCATCGGGGCCGGTTTGTCTCCCATTGTTTCCCTCTCAATTGCCCTGCTCATTCTCGCCGGTTACCTGGTGCTGTCAATTTTTACGTATATCAATGCCCATCTGAAAGGAGAATTCAAGATTTCCTACGGACTGTTCGGCCCGACAGAATTCAGACTCATTGTTATCATCATTAATACAATGTTTATATATTTGCCTCTTCAGAGACCTCTGTTATCCATTGCAGGCAGGATGTTCAGCCTGGTTGACGTCATCTGCATTGCGATAGCAGGGATCCTTTTTACTGTTCATTTTGTGAATATTATTATATATAAGAAAGAGTACGAAAGAATTGACCCGCCCAAACCTTATAAAAAGAACGCCGATATACAATGACAAGATATATTAAGTTTGTTGTCAGCCGGTTATTTGG
>Ga0116171_10004404_pt1 | contig 12694 bp, 11 predicted proteins | sample AD_JPNHW2_MetaG_FD_89798 | JGI IMG/M metagenome (GOLD analysis project Ga0116171, IMG submission 89798) | Active sludge microbial communities of municipal wastewater-treating anaerobic digesters from Japan - AD_JPNHW2_MetaG | ecosystem: Engineered > Bioreactor > Anaerobic > Digestate | place...
ATTTGCAGAATCCGATTAAATTCAAAAAAATGAGTTATGAATTTTAAGATTGAAATTTGTGTTGACAGTATAGAATCAGCTTTAAATGCACAGGCTGCCGGCGCCGACCGTATAGAGTTATGTGGTAATCTTCTTGAAGGCGGGACCACGCCAGGTTATGGTACAATTGAATCAGTCAGGAATAACCTTACAATTGATGTAAATGTTATAATAAGACCAAGAGGGGGTGATTTCTTTTACTCTGATTATGAATATGATATCATGAGGAGAGAAATAGACATTTGCGGAGAATGTGGTGTTAACGGGATTGTTCTGGGGATTCTGGACCCCTGTGGTTCTGTTGACGTGGAACGAACTGCCAGGCTTATTGAATGTGCGCGGCCGATGTCTGCTACTTTTCACAGGGCTTTCGACATGTGCTCCGATCCTGTTAAAGGGCTTGAAGATGTCATAGATTCAGGGGCGGACAGACTTCTTACTTCCGGGCAGAAAGATAATGCCCAGGAAGGAGCTGAAATAATCAGCCGGCTTGTTAACCTTGCAAAAAAAAGAATTATTATAATGCCGGGAGGCGGTATTAATGAATCGAATATTGTCCTTATAGCAAAAGCAACCGGGGCTAAAGAATTTCATTCAACATGCAGAAAAGTTATAGACAGCGAAATGATTTTCAGAAGAGATGGCATTTCAATGGGAGCCCCGGGTAGTCAGGAATTCACAAGAAAAACTGCCGATCCTGAAAAAATAGCTAATCTCATAAGCATACTTAGAGCAATCTGAACATTAACCTTTATGGTTGTTTATCATTATCTTTTTATCTGTTAAGGAAGAGTAGGAATAAATTCAATTACTCACCCCCAAGATTGGGATAAGCAATTGAATTTATTATTAAAGTGTATTGTATTCATACTTTCTGATAGTCATTATTTTCAATGTTTTTCGCGATGATCATTGCATTTCTGTCAGAAAAGAAGGATTTGGGAGTTTAAAGTAAACCAGATATCTTTGGAAACATTTATATTTTTAAAATTTAATATCTATCGTAAATTATTGATAATAATATCATGAAAAGACTTTCTGCATTACTATTTGTAGTTCTGATATCAGGCTTATCGGAACAGATAACAACTGCCTGTACTAATTTTCTCATAACAAAGGGAGCATCAAAAGATGGATCAGTTATGATAACTTATTCTGCCGATTCACATGTTTTATACGGCGAGTTGTATTACCGGCCTGCAGCCAACTGGTCGGCCGGCACAATGGTTGACGTTTATGAATGGGATACCGGAAAGTATATGGGAAAAATACCGCAGGTTTCACACACATATTCTGTTGTAGGTAATATGAACGAGCATCAGCTTTCAATCGGTGAGACAACCTACGGAGGCAGGCTTGAACTGATGGATTCAACCGCGATAGTTGATTATGGTTCACTTATCTATATCACACTGCAAAGGGCAAAAAATGCCAGAGAGGCTATATACACTTTTTCCCAGCTTGTCTCCAGCTATGGATATGCCAGTGAAGGTGAATCATTTTCAATAGCTGATGCAAATGAAGCATGGATTCTTGAGCTAATCGGAAAAGGGCCTGGTATTAAAGGAGCAGTGTGGGTTGCCCGCCGTATTCCTGATGGTTATATCTGTGGTCATGCAAATCATCCTCGTATCACAACCTTTCCTCTTGCCGATGGAGTTAAATCAATAACAACAAAAGAGCTTGATAAAATTTACAATCCTGAAGTTGAAACCGTTTATGCTTATGATGTAATTGATGTAGCCCGTAAACACGGGTGGTTTAATGGTGAAGATAAAGATTTCAGTTTCAGCGACACCTATGCACCTGTTGATTTCAGTGCAGCAAGGTTTTGTGAAGCAAGAGTATGGTCAGGCTTCAATATGGTAAACAGCCAGATGGGAAAATATCTCGACTATGCAATGGGTGAAAATCTCAAGAACAGAATGCCTCTCTGGATTAAACCGGATAAAAAGCTTGAGGTAAAAGACGTGATGGGCATTATGCGTAATTATTACCAGGGTACGCCAATGGACATGACCAATGATATTGGCGCAGGACCTTACAAAAGCACCGTAAGATGGAGGCCAATGGAATGGAAGGTTGATGGTGAGACATATATTTTTGAAAGAGCTATTTCTACACAGCAAACCGGATTTTCATTTGTAGCACAAAGCAGGTCATGGCTTCCTGATCCTGTTGGTGGAATATTCTGGTTTGGAGTTGATGACACTTATTATACTGTTTATTCTCCTATGTATTGCGGTATTACACGCGTTCCCGAAACTTTCGCTGTAGGAAACGGCGACATGATGACATACAGTGACAATGCAGCATTCTGGGTCTTTAACCAGGTTTCCAACTTCGCTTATACACGTACAAGCCTCCTTATCGGGGATGTTCAGAAAAAGCAAAAGGAACTTGAAGAGGGATACATGAATGAAACAATAAATATCGATAAAACTGCTGCAGAACTTTTCAAAAAGAGCCCTTCAAAAGCAGTAAAATACATTACTGAATATTCGGTAAAATCAGGCAATAACACAGTTATGCAGTGGAAAGAACTATACAAATTCCTGTTTACCAAATATCTTGACGGCAATGTAAAAGTCAAACAGGAAGTTGCAAAGGGTTATAACAGGATGAACCCAAAAGTAAGCCAGCCAGGTTACAGTGAAGAATGGTATCGTGCAATAATTAACAGTACTGGAGACAGGTTTAAGGAAAAATAATAAGGAAAATTTAAAGTTTAAGGTTCAAGGTTTAAAGTTCGACCAAGAACGTGGAACCAGAAACGCTAAACCTTAAACTTTAAACATGAAACCCGTTGTAATTGAAAGTCTGATATGGGATAAAACTTTTCAACGAAGTATTCGGATTATCAAAATTTTATTTGTAAGTTTGCGGCCGATTGTTGAAAACAAACTGAGAACACAAAATACTTTGCGAGATGAATTTAATGAATGTAGTTGAGAAAGAATTTGCGGTAAAAAATGAATTTCCGAAATTCGTAGCCGGAGACACTATCACTGTCCATTATAAAATTAAAGAAGGTAATAAGGAGAGGATACAGCAATTCCGGGGCGTTGTAATTCAGAGAAGCGGAAGTTTACATACCGAAACATTTACTGTACGGAAAATGTCAGGAAATATCGGTGTGGAAAGGATCTTCCCTGTTGCTTCACCTTTTATTGACAAGGTTGAGCTGAATAAACACGGAAAAGTTCGCAGGGCCAGAATATTTTACATTCGCGACCTTACCGGAAAAAAAGCTCGTATACGCGAAAAGAAATTCTAATAATATTTTTATAAAAAAAGCTGCCTTCCGGCAGCTTTTTTTATGCTTGTATGTCTGACATCTGTCAGAACTTTTTCAAAAGAGAATCGCTTTTTGTTTTAGCCTGTTCAACCAGTTTATTTGCCTGGTTATCTGCCTCCTGCTCAAGCTGGGTAGCTTTATTATCTGCTGTCTTTTTCAGACTTTCGGCACTCTTTTGGGCTGCCATTCTGGCAATGGTTCCTTTAGAAGATGATTCATCTATAAGTTTCCTGGCCTGGACATTAGCCTCTTCTCTGATCCTTTCAGCTGCCACCGCAGCTTCATCCTTAAGCTGTTCTCCCCTGGCTTCAGCTTCCTCAATAAGCTTTGCTGCTTTAGCCTCTGCTTCACTCTTTACTGTCTGGGCGGCAGCATCTTTTACAGCTGTCTTAGCTCCGCCTGTACTCTCACCTGTTGAGCTTCCGAAAAATGGTGAAACAACAGGTTTGCTTGAAGTACCTGTTACTTTCAAATTGACCTTCATCACTTCGGCCGGCTTAAATGAAATACCAAATGCTGCTGCCTGTGCTGATAAATTATCAATCAACGAATTCACAGAGCTTCCGAGGTCAGATCTTGGAAGTTCTGTCCTGACAATATAATTAAGGGTTTGGTCAATACCCTGGTCCCCGCTTATATTCATTTTAAGATTGCCGGTTTTTATATCAAACGGGTCGATAAATATCCTTCCATCGGATATTTTAAAGCTTACATTTATATCTTTAAATGTATTGGTGTACTTGTCGCCTAATTTCAGAACCTCTTTCATTTTATCGAAAGCCTCTGATTTAAGAAGTGTGATCTGATCTGATTGAAGCTTTCCTCCCCCATTAATTGTATTGACTACAGGCATCATATCGATTCCCAGCAAACTTGAATAGTTCAGTTTTACATTAATACTGCCATCAATGTTTTGTGCAGCCGGAGTAATTTTCTGAACTGTATTGAATGTTGTAAATGCGTCTCTTATCCCTAAATTCTTTATATCAAGATCCGCTTTCATAACTGGTTTAAGAGTGTCGCGAGTGTCATAATCTGCATTCATCAATATTGTACCGCTCAGCATATTCAAAGCGGTCTCCCTGAGACTAAGAACCCCGTCTTTTACAATAATATGTCCTTTTATGTCCTTAGCTTTTATATTATCATAACTAAATTCATCAATGAGGGCAGTGAAATCAAAATCTATATTTTTCGGAACCTGAATCACCGTAAGTGCTGTGGTATCTTCGGCGGCTGTAGTATCTGTGACCATTTTTGACATTATCTCAGACACGTCGATAATTTTTGAATGAAGTGCAAGATTCCCTTTTATTGTCTTATCACTGAAAATATATGGAATAAAGTTTTCTATCCGGCCATTAAGCTTAAAATCACTCTTCCCTCCTACGTTAATGCTTGTATTGCTCATAGCAACATATGCCGGAGTAAATTCAAAACCTGCTTCATTGATAAGAACTTCAGGGTAGCCTGTCATTGTAACAAGCATTTTTTTAATCCCAAGTGTTCCTGCTGCTTTGAAACTTTCATATTGTTCCTTTTCAATCATCGACATCCGTCCGGCTATCTTAACCGACATATCAATCAATCCCGACAAGTTTATGCTATCCATTGGTACAGCTTTTGATAACGCTGCCAGGTCGATCTTCCCAACCAGTGATGCTTTGAAATCAGGATCACTCATTGGTGTCCTTAATGCAAAAGTCATATCAAAAGGGCTTCCTGCCAATTCCATATGGAAAAGATCAACATTAGCTGTCGTTTTATCCATGGCCTTCCCGTCAACATTGACATTAGCTTTAATATTTATGTTCTTTATCTGTTCCGGCAACGACGGGTAACTGATGAGTCCGTTATTAACTGACAGATCTGCCTTAATATCAGGCAATGTGCTGTCTGCGTCACTGTAGATACCAATTGCAGAACCTGATAATGTAAATTCTCCACTGGTTTTCAAGTCCTGATAATCTTTCATATAAACTGCTGGCACTAACGACAACAGTGTTTTGAATGATGTTTGTGAAGTTCCGAACTTAAGATCTGTTTGAATATCATCGCCGGGCATTGATACCATTCCGGAGAAATTAAGTTTAAGATCATTAATCGCGACCCAGTTCTCACGAAACGTGAATTTCATTTTATCGAGATTTGCAAGCATATCAATATTTACATCAAGAATAGCTTTATTAAGGTATTTCATGCCATCCATAATGAATGTCAATTCATTTACATTAAGTAATAGCTTCATATCTGTTTCACTCATTGCCATATCCCCTTTCAGACCCATATTAAAGCCTTTCAGATAAGCCTCCATTTTTGATTTTTTGTCGATATATACAATAGAACTGTTCTTTATTTCAACTTTCTTAAGAAGAACCTTCATAGTGGAAGAGGTCGTATCTTCTTTGGCAATTTCTGTTTCAGTTGTATCTTTCATTATATCCCAATTTGCCGCGCCATCTTCAAGTACAATAGCGTTTACTACAGCTTCGTCTATCACAAATGATTTCACCTCATAGCCTGATTTCCCCAGCAAACTCGAGAGATTGAACACAAGGTTTAATGATTTCATTCCTGCAAGTGTGTCATTTTCAAACCTATTAATCCCGACCACATATAAACCATTCAGAGAAAATGTCAGATTCGGGAAGTTTTTGAAAAATCCCAGTTTGTAATCTTCAAATTTCACATTTGCGTTTACTGATTTATTTATTTCAGTCACAACTCTGGTCTTTATCTGTTCTTTAAATATCACAGGGACAGTAAAAAGCATGACTAAGATCAACAAAATAAGTCCAATCAATATCTTTACCACTAAACCTGCAACCTTTTTCATAATATAAGTGTATTTAGTTTAATACCAGCAATATGCAAATAGATGTGTTTTAAATTATCAACAATTAAAAGTAAATAATATTCCTCAAAATAAAAATTATGTTATATTTGCGTCCGTATTGAATAATAGGACCTGTAGCTTAATTGGATAGAGCATCTGGCTACGGACCAGAAGGTTGGGGGTTCGAGTCCCTCCAGGTTCACAAAAGAGATGTCATTAAGGCATCTCTTTTTTCATTAAAGGTTTCATTAATCAGTAATCTCAGTCATTCAGGATCAAGTCGAAAACTGATCTGATGTGATTTGTTCAGCTTAGCATTATAAGAGTTTACTCGCTATATTTAATCACCTCCACAGGGCAGCTTTCTGCTGCTTCTTTTATCTGCGCCTCATAATCAGAAAAATTTACACCTTCTATTACTTCAGCTACGTCTTTCAGTTTAAAAACTTCCGGACAAATCTGCTCGCTCAAACCACAAGCAATGCAACCTTCTTCTATCCAAACTTTTGTTATAGCCATAATTTTAATTTTTAATTAATTATCACATTCCAATTTGTCTCTAAAACACATGTTAATTTTTATTAGTCATTAACTCAATTAAAATTCTTCTTTAATAATTATTTTTTCATCAACTTTCAAATTTAGCAGAATATTCTCAACAGCATCCATCATTGGGGGAGGTCCGCATACATAAACATTTTGTACAGAGTTATCTATATACTCTTTTAGAAACTTTTCAGCAATATAACCATGTGCATGTTCCTTTGTATTTTCATCTGACAAGATGTTAATGAAATTCTTTCCCAATAATGTTTCAAATTCCTTCATGCATATTATATCTTCTTTGGTTTTGTTGGCAAAAATTAACTTGTTATTACCTATCCCCTTTTTCATACTAAGATCTCTGAAAATGGAGATGAATGGAGTTACACCTACACCGCCGGCAATAAATATGCCCTCAGCTTTGTACAGTATCGTTCCAAATATATCATGCAGGATCAGTTCATCATTTTCCTTCAGTTTAAGAAGCTCATTTGTAACACCTTTATGAGAGGGATATGTTTTAATGGTAAATTCGAGATAGCTATTGTGGGGAAGGCTGGTGAAGGTGAAAGGTCTTTTTTCGTCCCTCCAACTATTTCTGTTTATGGAAATTTCTGTGGCCTGTCCTGGGGTATAGGCAAACTCAGGAGGCTTTTCCGTTACAACTTTCAGCACATCATGGGTGATATATTTTATTGACTTTATTTTTACAAGATATTGCTCCATACCATAATAAATTTCTAATATCGTCAATTACAGAATTTTAATAATGCGCATAGCAGTAGTAATAACAATTTCATTTCTTTGTTGTTCAATTAAATAAAAAAATCCATTGTGTTTATTTTTTTTTGAGGAGTTCAGGTTCTTTACCTGCCCTGTCTCTAAGAGGCAAAGAAAAGACTCTGATAAGCCAGAAGAACATTAAAATTCAATTTCCTACATCCTTTAAGTTTCCTTTTTCGATAGCCATAAGGAATACAGTCTCTTCCATTGTTGTAAACCGGTACTTTATCTTTTCATGAAATGTCAGCAATTGTCCTTTATAAAGAATAATTGATTCTTCCCTGGTCTTAAATCTCAGTTTTCCATCAATTATTTGAAAGCTAACCGAATCCTCTGATTGGAAAAATCTGATTTCTGTTCTGTCATGTAAAAGAATAAGGACAATCTGTCTGACCGGATTTTTTAAAAGAATCATTGAATTCATGTCACCTTTTTTCCAGGAATAACTATGTTTCAAATTTTCAATTAAAACAGACAAATCGAATGTCGGCAAAAAAGAAACAAGTGACATTTTTCCATTAAGAAAGGGACATCCTGTATCAAACATTTCCAGTTCCATAGCTCCATCCCGTTTATAAAGTAAAAACTGTTTCAAAAAAATTCCATGCTCCGGTAATTTACATGTCCGTTTTCACTCATTCAGCTCAACCCGAGGCAGATGCAACAATCAGGTTCCCACATTGCTGAGAGCGCGACGCCTTTTATGTTTCAGACTTTTAAAGTGAGTAGGTGTATGACCTGTCATTTTTTTAAACTGATTAGACAGGTGTGCGACACTACTGTAATGAAGTTTCCATGCTATTTCGGTAAGATTTAGCTCATCATAGATCAGCAGTTCTTTTACTTTTTCTATTTTATGGGCCAGGTAATACTGTTCAATTGTGGTACCTGTTACTTCTGAGAACAGATTTGCAAGGTGTGTATAATTGTAGTTTAATTTTTCAGTTAAGTAACCTGAGAGATTGATCTTTATCAGATCATCTTTATAATGGACCATTTCAATGATAATGGTTTTAATCTTCTCAACCAGAATGCATTTTTTATCGTCCATCAATTCAAGTCCGGTTTTTTTAAGAGCGAAACGCAGGAGTTCCCGTTGTCTGGGTGTAATTATTTCCGGAATTTCCACCTCACCCAGTTCAACGTTGCCGTATTTTATTCCAAGCTTTTCAAGCTCTGATTTTACGACCATTTTACACCGGATACAAACCATATTTTGAATGTAAATTTTCATCCAATAAAATGGTGAATATTCAAACCCAAATTTACAAAGTTTTTTATTGTATTTCAAGATCAGATCAACCTTATTAAACAAAAATATTTGCCTTGACCTGAAGCACTTAACCCTGGTCTTTGAAAATAAGGACCTGTTCTTCGATGTAATGCAATAATGAAAACTTTTATCCAATATGTCATAGATCACTAAGTGACCTAATTGGAATTAAGGATTAAATGCTCCTAAAGTCCAAACATCCTCTGCTATAATACGGATATCATAATTAGGAAATGACAAAACAGGGATATTAGATTTATTAATCATTTGATGAGCATAATTACCTAGAAGCAAATTGGAAGTACTCTTCTCCTGTTCTGTCATTATTGAAATAAGATCAGCATTTATTGAGACTGAATAATCAATAGTCATATCGGTCGGGTTACTGCCATGCAGATGCTGAACCGTATAAGGAATTCCATTTTTTTCAAAGTATGATGCCACCTGTCTGGAATACATATTAAGTTTTTCCTCCACACTCGTTGATTTTGAATGATTTACGGTAAGCAGATGAATTTCCGATTTAAATAATTTTGCCATTTTAACAGTATATGGAACTTTTTCCCGAGTCTCAAAACTACTATCAAGGGGTAGAACTATTTTATCAATATTAGAAGGTATTTTGCTTCTTCTGACAGTAATAACCGGTACATGTGAATGAGAGATTATCTTGTACGCATTGCCGCCAATGAACAATTCCTCAAAACCAGATTCGCCATGTGTTGAAAGCACCAATAAAGAGTCATCATACTTATCTTCCAGGTCTGCTATTTCCTTAAAAATCTTACCCTCTTTAATTGTATAATTCAGTGCACAATTTATATTAGCTTTTTCTTTGCATTTTTTAAGAATTTCCTCAAATTTCGTTTTCGCATATTTATTCTCCTTTTCCAACAATTCAATATCAGCACCAATATTCTTCCCGATAACATGAATCATTTGAATACTTGCTCCTGTCTTTTCTGCAAGCATCATAGACATATTCAGACCAGTTAATGATTCATCCGAGAAATCCAGAGGAACGATAATTGTTTTCATCTGTAGACTTTTTTATAATTAATGTCTGTCGAAAGTTGTGTGTTTTGAAATCAGATATTTATCCTGACCAAAGCGTCATGAGTGTTATGGGTGTCCCTTTGTTGACAGCAAAAAGAGTCTGGTTTTTCTTATATGTCAAAGAATATTTAACTTGCATTAATTAATTTTAAAAGAACTAAGTTAGGTACCTGCCGGCAATTTAGTTTTACATAATTCTTTAAAAAAATTACATAATTCACACACTTTTAAGTATGATGATTCAGAATCAACAGAAAAAGAAGAGAGTCTATAGCAAAGAAGTATCATATGACAGAAAGTAAATAAAATACTAAAATAAGTAGAAACAAAAACAGAATATGACCAAAACCAATGCAGCACGGATTCTTGATAAGATGGGAGTAAAATACGAACTGGCAGAATATGAAGTGGATGAATCGGATCTCAGTGCAACTTCAGTAGCTTTAAAACTTGGACAGAATATTGAAGAGATCTATAAAACTCTTGTGCTTCGCGGAGATAAAACCGGCATTTTTGTATGTATAATACCCGGCGGAGAAGAACTTGATCTGAAAAAAGCAGCACATGTTTCGGGCAACAAAAACGCTGCCATGGTCGCTGTAAAAGAAATAATGGGGCTTACAGGATATGTACGCGGAGGCTGTTCTCCATTGGGCATGAAAAAGAAATACCCAACCTATATTGACGAAAGCAGTACACTTTATGATTTCATATTTGTTAGCGCAGGAATACGGGGATTACAATTTAAAATAGCAACCGATGATCTGATCAGATGCGGATCGTTCATTGTTGCTGACCTGGTATCTGTTATAAAACACTAGTCCAATATAATTTCTTTGTTTTTTATTCATAAATAAATTCAAATCCCATTTTTTTAAAATAAAAGACAAAACCATTATAACCATGATGATCAAAAAGGCATGAATCAGTGACTAAAGCATCGTTTCACTTAAATACTGCTTTGTCAACAGCATCAAAACCCGCTTCCATAAATATCTCTGAAACAGTAGGATGTGCATGAATGGTTTTGGCAATATCGTAAACAGTACCATCTGTTTCCATTAAAGCACCTGCTTCTGCAATCATGTCAGTGGCATTGGAAGCTACAATCTGAACTCCAAGAACCTGTCCGAATTTCTTATCGGAAAGCATACGGATAAATCCTTCAGTATTGCCTTCAATCATTGCTTTTCCATTAGCAGATAATGGAAATTCACTGATCCTGAAATCTATCCCTTTCTCTTTTAGTTGTTTTTCGGTCATGCCGATCTGAGCTATCTCGGGAACAGTGTAAATATTGATAGGATATGACCTGGTATTAAAGTCAGCTTTAATTCCCTTTATTGCATTTATAACGTGAATTCCCTGTGCTGAAGCGACATGAGCGAAAAAACTTTTACCACTGACATCACCAATGGCATAGACACCTCTAATATTTGTTTCAAAATCATCAGATGTACTGACAAATTCCCGGTCTGTCAGCACAAATGGTATCTCGCTCTCCGGAATAGTTGCTTTGCGTGAATTACAATTAACAAGAAGGTCGCATTTTATTTCTTTCCCGCCTATGGTCAATACACCGTTCTCATATTTTTCAGCAAAGGCATTTAAGAAAATGTTTATCTTCTCTGACTGAAGTTTTTCCAAAACATAAGAGATAAGGTGATCATCGAATCCCATCATAAAACGATTACTATTTGTAACAATAGATGTTGTTTTACCTATAAGCTTAAAAAACTGTGCCATTTCGACAGCAGGAACATGATTGCCCGTAACCACAATATTGTCAGGAATTACTTCAAGTGAGAACAGTTTCTCCATATCAACAACAGGGGCATTTGCAATTGACTTATCCATTGCAATGGGTTTCGATCCTGTAGCAATAATTATATTGACAGCTTCGATCTTTTTATCGTTAACAATTACGGTATTTTCTGAAACAAGTCTGGCAGTACCGGTAATTAGCTCTACACCATTTTTCTTAAGAAGATAGCTGACTCCGTCAGTAAGTCTTTTGGTTATGTTGCCAGAACGGGATTTGACTTTTTCCCAGTTAAAAGAGAGTTTCTGTATGTCAATACCGTCAATGCCAAACTCGGCAGAACGTTTTATCTTATCGAATATTTTCGCACTTTCGAGCAGAGCTTTTGAAGGTATGCAACCCCAATTCATGCACATTCCTCCGACATTAGTTTTTTCAATAATGACAGTTTTCAATCCTACCTGCCCTGCCCTTATTCCAGCCACATATCCGGCCGGACCCGCGCCAATAATTACAACGTCATATTTCATAGTTATCCTCCTTACAATTAGGATATTTCAATTATCAGGTCATTCCATCATAAGTGAAAACGGATCAGCCAGATAGTCCATTATACGAATTACAAACCTGGCAGCTTCTCCACCATCGACGATTCTGTGATCAACAGTAAGTGATAAAGGCAAGACATTGCCAACAACTATCTGATTGTCTTTAACAACAGGGGTCTTCAGTATTCTTCCGATTCCAAGTATTCCTGCCTGTGGATAGTTGATAACTGGAATGCCGAAAATTCCCCCTATTGAGCCATAGTTCGTAAGTGTAAATGTTCCGTCCTTCATCTCATCAAGCGTAAGTTTTCGTTCCTTTGCTTTTTCAGACAACTCGGTTATTTTCTGTGCAATCTGAAAAACAGAAAGATTGTCTGCATTTTTAACAACAGGCACAACCAATCCTTCGTTTGTATCGACAGCAATTCCTATATTATAAAAATTTTTATAGATCATCCTGTTGTTTTCCATATCCAGTTGTGAGTTAAGCTGCTGGTGCTGTTTGAGTGCATTCACCGTTGCTTTAAGTATAAAAGAAAGATAAGTGAGTTTAACG
>Ga0116171_10004405_pt1 | contig 12693 bp, 7 predicted proteins | sample AD_JPNHW2_MetaG_FD_89798 | JGI IMG/M metagenome (GOLD analysis project Ga0116171, IMG submission 89798) | Active sludge microbial communities of municipal wastewater-treating anaerobic digesters from Japan - AD_JPNHW2_MetaG | ecosystem: Engineered > Bioreactor > Anaerobic > Digestate | place...
ATCGCGACTTCCGCTACCAGCTCACGGTCATCGGCGGAGGGACGTGGGCGCGCGCACGGGTCGCCCGGGAGATCGACGGCAACGCCTTCGTCATCGAGACGGACGTGCCGCACATCCGCGTGTCGTGGCAGGTCACAGGCATTCGTCACGACCCCTTCGCCGAGGTGCACCGGGTCCCGGTGGAGGAGGACAAGCCCGAGGGCGAACGGGGCCGGTACCTGCACCCGGAGGCATATGGCCGGCCCGGCTCAGAGGCAGGCACGTCCGGGCGGTAGTCTCAGGTGGAGGGGCTTCGAGGTTGGGGCGGCGCCCGAAGCGCCGCCCTTCTCGCATCTACGGTTGACTCTACAATTCCCTGTCATGGATCGAGTGACCCGTCGCGCGGCCTTGGCGCTGGTCCTGCTTGTGCCGGTGCCGTCGCTGGCGGTAGCGCTCGCCCACTGGCTTGCGCCTGGACCGGTGGGGCAGGTGGGGTTCGCTCTGGCCAAGCTCTGGCTCGTGGCGCTCCCCGCCGGGTGGTGGCTGGGGGTCGAGAGGGGGCGCTGGAGCTGGTCCCCAGCGCGTCAGGGTGGTCTTGGGATCGGCCTGCTCGTGGGCGTTGCGATGGCGGCCGCGATCGTGGGCGCGTACCTGACATTCGGCCGCGGCTGGATCGACCCGGCCCAGGTCCGGGCCATGGCAAACCGGGCCGGCATCGGGACGCCACTGCGCTACCTGGCCGGCGCCGCCTACTGGGTGCTGCTCAACTCGCTGATCGAGGAGATCGTCTGGCGATGGTTCGTGTTCAGGCAGTGGTCGACCGTGCTCGACCGGGTGCTCGGCGGGCGGGCCCTCGCGGTGCTCGCTTCGGCCGCGTGCTTCACTGCGCACCACTCCCTGGCACTGGCGGCCCAGGCGGGCCCGGTGCTCGTGGTGACGGGCTCCCTGGCGGTGCTGGCGGCAGCAGCGGCGTGGTCCTGGCTCTACCTGCGCTACCGTTCGGTGTGGGTTCCTTGGGTCGCCCACGTGCTCGCCGACCTCCCCATCTTCGTCATCGGCTGGCACCTGCTTTTTGGCGGAGGCGGGTGAGGAGAGATCAGTCCCCGTGGCGCCACGGCCCGCCACGCGAAAAGCGAAGGGACAGAACGCGGCGCCGGCGGTGGCGTTGCCGCCACCACCGCCGCCAGGATAGGAAGGAGGAGGTTCACTCCACCCCTTGAGCAAGCCGCGTGCCAGAGCCGGCGCAGCGATTCGAAGAAGGGGGGCCAGACCGTCGTGACGGACGTCGGAGGGCCTGCCGAACTGACACTCGGAGGTCGTGGATCTTGGCGCGACGCGGCGGGGCGAGTAGGCTGGCGGGCGCGCATCCCGATGAATGCGCAGGGAGTCGGACATGTCGAATGGCAGATGGGCAGTGGTGACTGGGGCGTCGAGCGGGATCGGCGAAGCCACGGCGCGGGCGCTGGCGGGGGCGGGGTTCGAGGTCATGGTGGGAGCACGGCGGATGGGCCGGCTGGACGCCCTCGCGGCCGAGATCGGTGGCCAGGCCGCGCGTCTGGACGTAACCGATCCGGCCTCAGTGGAGGCTTTCTGCGCGGCGGTGCCCGCGGAGCTCGCGGTGCTGGTCAACAACGCCGGTGGCGCCCTGGGTCTCGAGCCGATCGCCGAGGCCCGGGACGAGGACTGGACGGCCATGTACCAGTCCAATGTGCTGGGGTTGATGCGCGTGACCCGGGCGCTGTTGCCGCGTCTGGTGGCCGGGGGTGGTCACATCGTCAACGTCACATCCATCGCCGGGCGCGAGGTGTACCCGGGGGGAGCCGGCTACACGGCCGCCAAGCACGCGGCGCGTGCCGTTACCCAGACCCTGCGGCTGGAGCTGAACGGTACGCCGGTGCGGGTCACCGACGTCGCTCCGGGTCTGGTGGAGACCGAGTTCTCGCAGGTCCGGTTTTTCGGCGACGCCGAGCGGGCGAGGAAGGTCTACGAGGGGCTCACCGCCCTGACCGGGCAGGACATCGCGGACTGCGTCGTCTGGGCGGTGACACGCCCGGCGCACGTCAACGTCGACGAGATCGTCGTCAAGCCGGTGGCCCAGGCCGCAGCCACGGTGGTAGCCCGTCACAAGGGTCTCTGAGGACATCCTGACGGTCCGCTCCTCCGAAGATCCCGACCGATCGTGAGCCGGCTGGGAGTCGAACTCAGGTCGACCCGGAACTGATCTGGGAGAGCGACAACGAGGGTTGTCGTTGGTTGCCCTTGGTCGGAGTGCCGGGGAATTCCTGTCCGCACGGAGAGGGTTTGTTGAGATGTTGTCTCACTGGTGCTGTGAGACCAGGCCTGCCCCCCCGGCGCAGTGAACGGCATCAAGGGTAACGAAAGGGACTGACCCATGAAGAAGTTACTATTGGCCTCACTGGTAGTTGGGATCCTCTCCGTCGGACTGGCGAGCACTCCCGCCATGGCGGCGGGCTCGGCGTTCGTGAAGATCCCGTTCAATTTCTTCGTCAAGGACAAGGAGATGCCGGCCGGCCGCTATGAGGTCCGTCTCGAAGGCGAGCTGGGCAACCGCGTCCTCCTCCGGGACACCGCCGGCGGTGGGACGTCACTGCTGCCGATCGTGACGCGGCTTGCCGACACTGGCGCCACCATGGTCCAGGTTATCTTTGACACGGCGGAGGGGAAGAACTTCCTTTCGGAGATCCACTTCCCCGGGAACGACGGGTTTGCCCTGGCTGGGGCGCCCGGGATGCACACCCACACCAAGGTGAACGCCTCGGAGTAGGAGGCGCAACGTCGCGGCGCGGATACTGTGGGCCGGAGTCGAGCCTGAGCTCCGCTGCCCGTCGCCGCCCCGGGCCTGCCGATGCGGAGTATGGCGCCGGGCTGGAACCTGGAATCCCCCGCCCACTTCGGGTGGGCGGGGGAGCGGAACGCTCAGCGAGCGGCGGACAGGCGCTGGCGGAGCGAGGCGAGCTCGTCGCGCAGTGCTTGGGGGAGTCGTTCGGCGAATCGGGCGTAGTGCTTGTCGATCTGCTCGCAGTTGGCGAGCCACCCGTCCCGGTCGATACGTAGCAGCTCCTCCATCGCACCCGGGGCGGCGTCGAGGCCGACCATGTCGATGGTAGATGGCGTCGGCAGCATGCCAATGGGGGTCGGCACGGCCTCGCTCTTGCCCTCGCAGCGCTCGAAGATCCACTTCAGGACGCGGCTGTTCTCGCCGTAGCCGGGCCACAGGAACTTCCCGCTCTCGTCGCGGCGGAACCAGTTCACGTAGTAGACCCGCGGCAGCTTGTCGGCGCTGGTGCGGCCACCCATCTTGAGCCAGTGGGCGAAATAGTCGCCCATGTGGTAGCCGCAGAACGGCAGCATGGCGAAGGGGTCGAAGCGCAGCTCGCCGACCTTGCCGGCCGCTGCGGCCGTGGTTTCCGAGGACATGATGGAGCCCAGGAACACCCCGTGCTGCCAGTTGAACGCCTCGCACACGAGAGGCACCACGCCGGCCCTGCGGCCGCCGAAGAGCATGGCCGAAATCGGTACGCCCTTGGGATCCTCCCACTCCGGCGCGATGACGGGACACTGCCGCGCCGGGGTCGTGAAGCGGGCGTTGGGATGGGCCGCCTTGCGCCCGCACCCCGGCTGCCACGGCCGCCGGATCCAGTCCGTGAGGGACGCCGGCTCGTCGTCGGTCATCTGCTCCCACCACACGTCGCCCTCGGGGGTCATGGCGCAGTTGGTGAAGATCGAGTTGGCGCGGGCCGTGAGCAGGGCGTTGGGGTTGGACTTCATGGAGGTGCCCGGCGCCACGCCGAAGAAACCGGCCTCGGGGTTGATGGCATATAGCCGCCCGTCGGGGCCGAACTTCATCCATGCGATGTCGTCGCCGATCGTCTCCACCTTCCAGCCTGGCACCGTGGGGATGAGCATCGCCAGATTGGTCTTGCCGCAGGCCGAGGGGAAGGCGCCGGTGATGTAGCGGACCTGGCCCTCGGGGCTGGTGAGCTTGAGGATAAGCATGTGCTCGGCAAGCCACCCCTCATCGCGCGCCTGCACCGAGGCGATGCGCAGGGCGTGGCACTTCTTGCCGAGCAGTGCGTTGCCGCCGTACCCCGAGCCGTAGGACTGGATCTCGCGGGTGTCGGGGAAGTGGATGATGTACTTGTTGGTGGCGTCGCACGGCCACGGCGAGTCGGGTTGTACTTCCTTGAGCGGGGAGCCGACGGAATGCAGTCCGCGGACGAAGTGGGTGCTGTCACCCAGCACATCCAGCACCCTGGTCCCGACCCGGGTCATCGTGTGCATGTTGGCGACGACGTAGGGCGAGTCGGTGAGCTCGACGCCGATGCCGGCGATCGGCGAGCCGACCGGACCCATGCTGTACGGGATCACATACAGGGTGCGACCCTTCATGCAGCCGGCGTAGAGCTGGCTCATGATGGCACGCATCTCATTCGGATCCTTCCAGTTGTTGGTCGGGCCGGCATCGGACTGCGAGGCGGAGCAGATGAACGTGCGGTCCTCGACCCGCGCCACGTCGCCCGGGTCGGAGCGCACGAAGATGCTGCCGGGGCGCTTCTCGGGGTTGAGCTGGATGGCGGTGCCGGCCTGGATCATCAGGCGCAGCATCTCCTGGTACTCCCCGGGCGAGCCGTCGCACCAGTGAATGCGATCGGGCTGACAGTGCCGTGCGGTCTCCTCGACCCACCGCGCGAGGGTCGGGTTGGATGCTGGGCTACCGGTCGTCGGAATAGTCATTCGGAGCCTCCTTCACCATGCCGTTGGGCATTAGAGCCTGCGCGCGCCGTGGCGTCAACCGCGTGGCAGGCGCCGGCGTACCACTCCTCGAAGGGTCAGGGCTCCGCTCGACGAGCAGCTCTGGCCGGAGGCCCGCACGGTCAGATGCCAGGTGTAAGTGCCCGGTCGCTCATAGGAGTGAGTGGCCGTGGCGCCGCTGCCGGCCGGCGATCCGTCGCCAAAATCCCACGCGTAGGTCACCGGTGAGCACGCCGGTGTCTCCGCGACACGCAGCGTCACGGTACGAGTCGACGGCGCGAGGGTGGTCGTCACGGCAGGGCACGGATCGAGGGTGCAATCGGCGAACGTCACCGGCACGGCGGCGGCACGGGCGCCGCTGGGATTGCTGTGGACGAGCAGCAACAGCCCACCAGAGCCACGCCCGGTGAGCGCCTGGCGATCCACCCGCACGGGCAGCGGCTGCCCGGGCGCCAGCGGCAGGGGTGGCATGCCGTTGGCCGGCGAGAGTCCAGGCCGGGCGACGTCATAGGTGAGCGTCGGCGAGGTGGAGGAACGCGTGGAGTTTGGCAGCGAAACGCCGACCGTGAAATCGAATTGGCTGGCCTGATCGGTGAGCCCCAGGGCGCTGGCCGGGAGCGCCAGGACCATCACCTCGGTGCCGAAGACCGACATCGCACCGGTCCCTGGAGGCACCCGGTCCCGGGTGACGAAACTCAACGGCTCAGAGGTGAGAGGATTGGACAGCTCGGCGCCGAAGACGTCCGACTTCCGTGGGTTCTCCTCGCCCCTGGAGACGATGGCGCCGTAGTCCGTGGTCGCCAGTCGCCACTCCGGGACACGGTCCTGGTTGGTATCGATGCCGATCGAGATGTCGACGTCCCGTGGGGACGGCCATGGACCGTGAACGGCGAGCCCGAAGAAGACGGTGGCGTTGGCCACGCCGCCCCGCTGCGGAGCGTCACTGGTCACCCCGAGCCACCGGATGACGCCGAAGCGGTCCCGACTCGGAGGCGCGGCCGGGTTGGTCCACACCAGCTCCAGAGGCGAGACCATGGCCACCGCAGCCGTCGGATCGGCTCCCGGCGTGCCCAGCGTTTGACCGGTAAACGTCAGGTTGGCGGTGGTCGCGGACGTGCCGACGGTCAGACCCGCGGGTGGAACGTCCAGGGCGAGGGAGCTGGTCGGTCGGATCACTGCGTGGAGTGGTACCTGGGCCTGCTCGCCTTCGCCTGTGGCGACGACGACGTGGCCGCTCTCCTCGACCAGGTAATGTCGTGCCATCCCGTCCTGCGTCGCGTCCGCCCCAGGGTCGCGCACCGCACGCACCGCGGGGGCGTCCACGACCAGCTCCACCGGGAACGTCACGGAACCTCCGGTCGGCACGCTCAGGGTCGTCCCTTCGGGGAAGTTCACCGAGATGCCCGGCACCGCCACTACGGGTCGAAAGGAGAGCGCCAGTGCCTGTGCAACCGCAGCTTTGTTGGTGACTCGCACCGTCCGGCGCACGCGGCTGACTCCCACGGCCTCGACGGTACCGAACGACAGGGCCACCCGTCCGGGGGCCTCGGCGTCGCAAACCACCAGGGTGGCCGCCGCCGCGGCGGCTGCGTCGACGCGGCCGGCGCCGACCCGGCCGGCACCGTTGGCCGGACCCTCGGTCTGGGCGTGCACCGGGAGGACCGGCACGGCGGTGCCCATGATCGCCGCCTTGAGCTCGGCCGAGGTCCAGGCGGGGTGAAGCTGGCGCAGGACCGCGGCCACTCCGGTAATGTGCGGCGTTGCCATGGAGGTTCCCGAGGCGGTCATGCCAAGGGAGCCGCTGCGCGCCGACGCCGAGGTGATGGCGACCCCGGGAGCCGTGATCTCGGGTTTGAGCGCCAGGTCGCCACCGCGCGGCCCTCGCGAAGAGCTGGACGCCACGGTGGCGGCCAGGTTGAGGATGCGCAGGGCGGCCGTCACACCGCCGGCCAGTGCGCCTCGCAGCGTCGCCCCGTCGGCCTGGGAGATGAACACTGAGGGGATGGTGATCGAAGTATCCTCACCACCCATGGTGAGCAGCGGGCCGACGCGGTTGTCGGCGACGATCGCAGCCGCGGCGCCGGCAGACTGGGCGTTCTTCACCTTGACCGTGAAGTTGCAGGTGCCGCGGTCGACCAGGGCGATCCTGCCAGCCATCTCGCCCGGATTGGCGAGTGTCGCGCAGCCGTCGGCGGGTATGGAGGCGACCACCGTGGCCGAGATTCCAGTGGATGGCGGTGTCGGACCGAACTCGGCCGCGGCGCTGGGCACCTCGCCGGCGAGAGCGGCAGGGGTCTCGACGAGCAGCCGTGCACCGTCGACCCCGTCGTCAGCACACGATGCAACCGACAAGGCGTTGTCGGCGCTCGATGGGCTGCCGACGACGGTGTAGATGTCCCCGTTGTTTCCTGCCGCCACCACGACCACGGTGCCGAGCGACACCAGGGTGTCGATGGCGTGTTCGCCTGACGGATCGGCACCACCAAAGGCGGAGCCGAGTGACAGGTTGACGACGTCGAGCCGGTCGGTGAGGTTGCCGTCCTGGTTGGGGTCGCTGGCCCATTCGAGGCCGGCGATGGTCATGGCGCTGCTGCCGCTGCAGCCGAAGATCCGGATGGTGTAGAGCTGCGCCTCGGGGGCGACGCCGGGACCGATGAGGAAACCGGCCGGATCGAGCCCCGCCTGCCACGGTCCGGCGTAGGTCAGGCCGCTCGAGGTCACGCCGTAACCGGCCGCGCTGCCGGCGACGTGGGTGCCGTGGCCGTTCTCACCACAGTCCATCGGATCGCCGTCGGGTCTGGCCGTGGAGGCCGAGCCCGTGTAGGCGTCGCCGACCAGGTCGGTGCCGCCGACCACCTTGGCCGTCCAGGGCACGACGTTGTCGTCGAAGCTCTGTCCCGAGTAGGAGCCCGGGCCCCCGAAGTCGCGGTGGAGGTAGTCGAGACCCGAGTCGATGATCCCGATCCGCACACCCCGGCCGGTCGCTCCAAACCCCGACCAGGCCGCCGGCGCGCCGATCCAGGGCACGCTCGTCGAGTTGCCCAGGGTGTGCCACACGAGTGGGTTCACGGCCCGCACGCCGGGGAGCGCCTCGATGCCCGGGATCGACGACTCGTCCACCTCCAGCGCGATGGCATTGAGCACTCGTTGGGTTCGGAACACAACCGTGGCCTCGATGGGGGATGCCGCGAGGGCGCCGAGAAGGACGCGCTGCTCGTCCTGGACGAGAGCCATCTGTGCCCGAGTGTCAGCGACGAGGCGCGCCAGGCCGCCCGTCCCGGCAGAGCCGAGACCCTCGCCTGCGCCGGATTCGCGGGCACGCCGCGTCCACACCTCGGCCGCCGGTGGGCGGGTCAGCTCGACGATGACCCCGACGCGGCCATCCCCGAGTCCGGAGCCCGGACGGAGAGCCAGGGCCGGAGTGGCGGCGGCGAGGGTTGTAACCGCGCCCGCCACCACCTTCATGAGCACGCTTCGAGTCCGCATCGGCCTTCTCCCGGACCGGCAGGATACCCCAGCCTGCCCACAGGCACGGCGTCGATCAGCCGTGGCCAGGGGTATCATCCGATGCAGTGACGCGGCGTGTCTTGCCAATCCTCCCGGAACTGGACGCTGGCCGGTGCTGGTGCGTGCGATGCGCCTGCTGCCGGGTCGAGCCGGGGCGCTGATGCAGAGCCCGCCCCGGACCGATCTCTGGCGCCAGGCTGGCAGGCCGTGGTCCGTGCCGGGCATCTGTCGTGGCCGGGCAGCTCGGCTCGCCGCGGCGCTGGGTGTGGTGGCGCTGGGGCTTGTCACGCCGGCGTGGTCCGGGGAGTACCTGGTGCGCTCCTATACCCGGGCCCAGGGACTGCCAAGCGCGACCGTCAGGAGCCTTGACCAGTGTCCGGACGGGCAGGTGTGGATCGGCACACCCGGCGGGTTGGCCCGGCACGACGGCGCCTCGTGGAAACCCATCGGCTCCCCGGACCCGCTTCCCTGGTCGGACTACATGTACGTCCGATGCCTCGCGGACGGCCAGGTGGTGGCACTCGCCCCGCACGCCAGAGCCACCCTCGCGGTCTTCGACGGGCGGACGTGGACGTTCCACGACGGCCCCGAGATGCTGGCCTGGGCCGTGCTGTACAGCGTGCCCGGGCTCGCCGCCACGCTTGTCGACGGAAGGCCGCAGGTCCTCGTGGCGGCCGGAGCCGACGGGGCGTACCTCTGGGACGGGCAGTGGCAACATCTGGATGCGGCTGCCGGGCTCCCCGGCCACGAGGTGCGGGGCGTCGTGGCCGTCGCCGGCACCTTCTGGATCGCTACCGAAGGGGGCCTGGCCCGCCTCGACAGGAACGGCCTGGACACCAGCGTGAACCTGCTGATACCTCCTCAAGCGCGCGAGCTGCGCGGCATTGCCCTCGGCCCCCGGGCCGCCACGGCACCACCCGACCTGTGGCTGGCTGGTGTCTCCCGGGTCGATCGCCTGCGGGGCGGCGTGTGGAGCCCCTTGGCCCCACTTCCAGGGCCGCTCGCCAAGCAGGCCGGGACGATCCGGCTGGCCGCGGCAGGCGACGGAGCGATGATGGCCGGGGCTGGACTGGCGCTCTTCCGCGTCGAGCCGATGACCGGCGCGTCCGAGCGTCTCGACCTTCTCAGCGGTCTGGTATCGCTCGGAGCCAATGACCTCCTTTGCGATCGGGAGGGGCTCGTGTGGATCGCCGGAGACCGCGGGCTCTCCCGTCTCCTCTCGCGCCGCTTTGCGACCTATCGCAGCCGGCACGGGCTGCTCGAGAGCGAGGTGTCGGCGGTCGCCGAGGTCTCGCCGGGCGTGGTCGTGCTGGGGCACAACACCGGCCTCTCGGTGCTGGCCGGCGAGAGGATCCGGGCGATTCCGTTCCCATCGCTGGCGGGCGAGTCAGAGGCCAGCCAGCGCGTCATGGACCTTGAGCCCGACGGGCGTGGCGGCGTCTGGATCGCCGCCAGCGACCGGGGCCTGGGGCATTTGAGCGCGCGGGGCGACCTGTCGTGGCCGATCCAGGTCCCCCCGTCCGGTGACGTCGTCACCGTCCGGATGGCGTTCGGCAACGTGATGTTCGGCGGCAGCCGGGGGCTGTTCCAACTCGCCGGGCCCCGCGCGCTGTCTGCCAAGACCGCACCTCTCACGGCCCTCCGCCGCCTGGTCCGGCGTGCCGACGGCTCCTTGTTGGCGCTCACCGACGGCCGCGGTGTGTGGTCTTGGGATCCCCGGGGGGGTGCTCGCAGGCTCACTCCCTCGACGCCGGGCCCGAACGAGAGCGTCTATGCGGCCTGGGAGGAGCGTCCGGGGAGGGTGTGGATCGGGTCGCGTGGCGGTCTCGAGATCCTCGACGGGGACCGGCTCGTGCCACCGCCGGCGGCGCTTCAGGCCGCGCACCCGATCTACGCCATCGCGCCGGACCGGGCGGGCGGCGTCTGGCTCGGGTCTGACGGCGGCGTGACGCGCTGGGACGGCCGTGAGGCGAGAACCTTTACTCCGGCGGACGGGCTGGCCGGTTGGGAGAGCAACCGTGCCGCCTTGCTGGTCGACGGTGCGGGCAACGTCTGGGTCGGCACCGAGGCGGGGGTTTCCCGCTACCGGCCCGAGGCCGACCTGTCTTCGTCTTCCCCACCGCTCGTCGCGGTCGAGACCGTCGAGGCCCAGGGACGGAAGTGGGCGGCCGGCCAATCCGTGACGCTTCCACACGACACCAGCGAGCTGACCTTTGCCTGGCGGGCCGTCTCCTTTCTCGACGAGGACCGGCTGCGCTTCCAGACCCGCCTGGAGGGCGCCGACCGCGGCTGGAGCCCTGATCTGGGGGCCAGAGAGCGCACCATCCGCTTCTTCAACCTCCCTCCGGGCCACTATCGCCTGAGGCTGCGGGCTGCCAACGCCGCCGGTCTCTGGTCCGCGGCAACGGCCAGCGGCGTCGTCACCGTCGCGCCCCCGCTGTGGCGCACCTGGTGGTTCGCCCTCCTGACTCTGCTGGCGGCTGGGAGCGCCGTCATGCTCGGGATGCGCTCGGCCGTGCGCTGGCGCTACGCCCGCCGTCTCGAGGCTGAGGTCGGCCGCCGGACCAGCGAGCTCGGGGAGTCAGAAGCCCGATACCGGCGCCTCTTCGAGGACGATGCGGCGGTCCGATTGCTGATCGACCCGCGCGCCCGCACCGTCGTCGAGGCCAATCGCGCCGCCTCCAGGCTCTTCGGCCCGGCAGTCGATCTGGCGCCGGGGACCAGTCTGTCCGGTCTTTCGTTGCCGGGCCTCGACGACCTACTTGGGGATGCGCCGTCACGGCCATCCGGTGAGACGCTGCAGGCCGTCCTGCGGAGGTCCGGCGGCGAGGAACGGTCGATCGAGATGTGGGTCACGCCACTGGTGCTCCAGGGTGCCCCGCTGTTCCTCCTCACGGCTCGGGACGTCACCGAGCGGCGGGCCCTCCAGGAGCAGCGCATCCGGACCGACAAGCTCGAGTCGCTGGGAGTGCTGGCCGGCGGCCTGGCCCATGACTTCAACAACATCCTCGCAGCGGCGCTGGGCAACGTCACCCTGGCGGGGCGCCGGCTGCCCCGGGACCATGCCTCGCAGCCCTTCCTGGAGGGCGCCGAGGCTTCGCTCATGCGTGCCCAGCGGCTGACCAGCCAGCTCCTGGGGTTCGCCCGGGGCGGTGTGCCCCTGCGCCGGCTCGCCGATCTGGGGCCGATCCTCGAGGAATCGGCGCGATTCGTCCTTGCCGGCTCGCCGTGCGCCCTGCGCGTGGAGGTCGCGGCCGGCCTCTGGCCAGCCGAGGTGGACGAGGGCCAGCTCAATCAGGCGATGGGAAACCTGGTGCTCAACGCCGACCAGGCGATGCCTGGAGGTGGCGAGATCACGTTGCGGGCCTCGAACCTCACCGTGGGTGCGGAATCGAGGTTGCCGCTCCCGCCCGGACCGTACGTGCGCATCGCGGTCTCGGATCACGGTCCCGGTATTCCCGCCGAGCAGCGTGCCCGGGTCTTCGACCCCTACGTCACGACCAAGCCGAACGGCACTGGCCTCGGCCTCACGTCGGTCCACGCCATCGTCAGCCGCCACGGCGGTCACGTCGAGGTCGAGGACGACGGACGGCCCGGGGCGACCCTCGTCATTTACCTGCCGGCGCTGCCAGGCGGACGCGTCGAGGAGGAGGCGACGCCGCCGCAGCGCTTGCCTCACGGCAACGGTCGTATCCTGGTCATGGACGATGAAGGCGACCTCCGACGGCTCTACCAGGACGTGCTCTCCGAGCTCGGGTACGAGGTCATGGCCGTCGCCGACGGAGAGGCCGCGATCGCCGCATTCAAGTCGGCGCAGACCTCGGGCCGGCCGTTCGCGTGCGTCCTCATGGACCTGACTATTCCCGGCGGCATGGGCGGGCGCGACGCCGTGGCGCAGTTGCGGGAGCTCGACCCGCGCGTTCGAGCCATCGTCGCCTCGGGCTACTCCACCGACCAAGCGCTGGCCGGCTATCAGCAGGCGGGGTTCGTGGCGGCCCTCACCAAGCCTTTCTCCATCAACGATCTGGAGGAGACCCTGGCGCGGGTGCTGAGCGATCCGGCCGATCCTGCCTGATGCGTGCCCCCGACGCCGGCCCGGCCAACCGGTCGCCGGGTAGTCGGAGGCTACCGTTCCCTGGCCGCGCGGACGCGCTCCTTGATGCGCTGGATATGGCCGCGGCCGAGCGCCTTGACCTCGCAGCCGAGCTCGAAGTACCGGCGGATGGCGGCGTCGTCGAGGATGCCGAAGCAGTCGATGACCGCGAGCGGGTGGCCGACCCACGCCACCACCTGGTCGGGGTCGAGCCCCAGGTAAGGCTCGTGGCGCACCGCCAGGACCAGGGCCTCCACCCCCTTGAGGGCTGCGGGCAGGTCCCTGGAGATGCGCATGTGAACGAGCTCCTGCTGATTGCGGAAGAAGCGCGCCCAGGAGTG
>Ga0116171_10004406_pt1 | contig 12692 bp, 8 predicted proteins | sample AD_JPNHW2_MetaG_FD_89798 | JGI IMG/M metagenome (GOLD analysis project Ga0116171, IMG submission 89798) | Active sludge microbial communities of municipal wastewater-treating anaerobic digesters from Japan - AD_JPNHW2_MetaG | ecosystem: Engineered > Bioreactor > Anaerobic > Digestate | place...
CACCTCTGCGGCCACCTCCTGGTCTTCGGTGGAGAAGGCATCGTTCTGCCGACTCGAGAGAACGAGCTGCGCCACGAGATTCTCCTCGATCGTGAAGCTGCAGATGAGCAACGTCCGCACGCCCTGGTGGAGGAGGTGATCGATGACCGGGGAGCGCTCGGCCGAGGCCGCCAGGTCGGACAGGTAGAGCGTGCGGTTGCGCTCCAGCTCACCCGGCAGGAAGTGCCCGATCTGGGCCCGACCCCCCTCGTGGCCGCCGAGGCCCGGCTCGCTGTCCACCGCCACGTACTCTCCGTCGCCGGTCGTCGGGTGGAACGCGACGATGGCCGCGCGGTCAGCCGGGATGAGCTGGCGCAGGCGCGCCAGGGCGGCGGTGGCGATCTCCTTCGCGGAACGTACCGCAAGGATGGCAAGGTCGATGTCATGCATCGACTCCAACCGGCGGGCGTAACGCTGCAGGGCGACCTCGGCGTCGCGCCGCTCGGTGATGTCGACCAGCACGCCGCGCAGCCCCACCGGCTGCCCGCCCTCCAGGATCGGCTGGGAGCTCGACCGCACCCACCGGGAGGCGCCGGCTTTGTTCACAACCCGGTACTCGCTGGGGTGGAGGTCACCGTTCAGGGTGCGCTCGAAGCTCGCCACCAGCTCCGGCAGGTCATCCGGGTGCACGAACCTGGAGAAATGCTGCCCCACCACCTCACCGGGCTCGAACCCGATGATGCGCGGCGCGGCGCCACTGATAAAGGTGAGGATGCCCTCGGCATCGACGGTGAAGATGGCCTCCCCGATCTTCTCGACGAGGTCCCGGTACTTCTCCTCGGACTCCCGGAGCGCCTGCTCGGTCCGCCGGCGTTCGGAGATGTCGGCGATGACGCCGATGGCGTGCATGGTCGAGTCACGGCGAGCCACGCAGACAGCTTGGTCTGAGAACCACATGAAGGTTCCGTCGGCGACCTGCCAGCGGTACTCGACCTGGGTCTCGCCCGCCTCCAGCTCGGTTCGGTATCTGGCGATGACCTGCCCTTCGTCTTCGGGGTGCACGCGCGATCGCAAGAAGCCCTTCTCGGTCACGAAACGGTCGGCCGGGAAGCCGGTGAAGCGCTCGATGCTCGAGCTCATCCACGTGGCATCGAGTTCGCTTGGGACCTCGGCCGCATAGACAGCGACCGGAAGGGCCGCGAGAATCGCCGCCTGCTGGGCCTGGCTGCGTTCCAGCTCCTCGCGCATCCGCTTGCGCTCGGTGATGTCGCGAAACACCACCTGAATGGCCGGTTCACCGAGGTACGTGAACGGCCCTGCGGCCACCTCGACCTCGACCGGGGAGCCGTCCAGCCGTTGGAACCGTTCCTCCTCCAACGGCTCCGCCTGACCGGTCTCCAGCATGCGCCCCACGCGTTCGCGCACGAGATCCCGGGAGTCAGGGTGGACAAGGTCGATGACCGGCCGGCCCACCAGCTCGTCGGGGCTGGCGGCGCCGAGCATCCGGGTTGCGGTGGCGTTGACGAACACCAACCGACCCGCCGCGTGGACGGCAATGGCGTCCGGGGAAAGCTCGACGAGCTGCCGATACCGGAAGGCGCTCTCCTCGAGTGCCTGGCGGGCCTGAAGGAGCCCGCGGAGGTCGTGGAAGACGCCTTGCACGGTCGGGCGGCCGTCCAGCTCCACGAGGCTGGCCGCGATCCGCACGGGAATGTGAGCGCCGGCTCGATCGACGACATCCGCCTCGACCTGATCCTCCGCCCTGGCCTGCGCGTGCGCCCGGAAGAGGGCCTCGTAGCGCAACCTCTCCGGCTCCGGGTGCAGCTCCCACTGAGACATCTCCCGGATCTCGGCAAGGGAACGGCCGATCAGCTCCTGGGCCCGGAGGTTAGCGTGGAGAAGCCGGCCGGTGGCGACATCGGCCAGGAAGATCGCGACGTTCGCCTGCTCCACCAGCCTCTCGTAGCGATCGCGAGAAGCTCGCAGCTCCTGGGCCGCCGCGACCCGCTCGCCGGTCTCGTGGAGGATGCCGGTGAAGCGTGTCTGACCATTGGGGAGACGGCTTGCGATCTCGACCACCGAGACCCAAACCAGCGACCCGTCGCGCCGGCGAAGCTGCAGGACCTGGTCGTTGACCGTCCCCTCGTCCAGCGTGCGGCGGATGGCCGCCGCCCTGTCCTCGGGCCGCGCATAGATTTCGGCGGTCCCGCACCCCCGGGCCTCGTCCAGACTGGCAAAGCCGAGCAGCCGCAGGAAGGCGTCGTTGGCGTCCAGGATCTCGCCTTCGAGGGTGGTCTGAAATCGCCCGACCCGGAGCTGGTCAAGCAAGTCCGGTAGCCCGGAGTCGGCGCCGGGAACGGGACGCGCACGCTCTGACATCGTGGGGTCATGGTAGCACCGGCCCACCCACCCACCGGTCAAGCGGATCAGCGAATCAGGAGCTCAGCGAGCCAGGTGGGCAGCTCCGCGATGTCGTCAGGGTTCATGAGCCGGGGTGGGCGGCGGACCGGAAAGCCTGATTCGCTACGAGCCGATTCGCTGGACCGCTGGGCGGTGGGCGAGCAACGACCGGATCAGCGGCGCCAGCCGGGTGGTGCCGCTATCGCCCTTGTCGAGCAGCACCTCGATCTTGCCCCGCAGGCGCAGCCGCTCCTCACGGGTCGTGTCGCGGGCGGTGAGGACGATGATCGGGATCTGATGCGTCGTCGGGTCATCCTTGAGGCGGGTCGCGACCTCGAACCCGTCGATGCCCGGCATCATGAGGTCGAGGATGACCACGTCCGGGGGGTCGATGCGGACCAGCTCGAGCCCTTGCGAGCCACTATAGGCGTGCCGCAGGTCGTAGCCCTGGCCCCGCAGCATCTCGTCGACCAGCTCGTGCAGGGTCGCCTCGTCGTCGATGAGCAGCACGCTGGGCTCGGTGACGGGGGGTTGCGGCACCAGCTCCGACAGGCGCGCCAGCAGGTGCTCGCGGTCCACCGGCTTGGTGAAGTAGGCCTCGGCGCCCAGCGCCAGACCCAGCTCGTGGTTGGCGAGCACCGAGACGATGATGACGGGGATCCGGCTGGTCTCGGGGCGGTTCTTGAGCTCTCGCAGGATCTCCCAGCCGTCGCGGCCTGGCAGGACGATGTCGAGGACGATGGCCGCCGGGTGATGCCCCATGACGAGCCCGACGGCGTCGGTGCCGGTGCGGCTCCACAGGACCTGGTAGCCCGCGCCCAGCAAGTCATGGCGGATGCGTTCGAAGGCGGCGGGGTCGTCCTCCACGACCAGCACCCGGGTACCTTCGGCGGCGGCAAGGAGCGGGACGTGCGGTCCCGACGCCTCGTTGCCCTGGAACCCGGTGGGAAGCACCACGGTGAAGGTGCTGCCCTCTCCGAGCACGCTCTCGACGGTGATGATGCCGCGATGAAGCTCGACCAGGCGCTTGACGAGAGCGAGGCCAAGACCGGTGCCACCATACATGCGGCCGTCCGTCTGGAAGACCTGCCTGAACTCCTCGAAGATGACGCGCTGGTCGGCCGGCGCGATGCCGATGCCGCGGTCGGCCACGGCCAGCGAGAGGGAGCTGGCGTGCAGGGGCGAGACCTCGGCAGCGAGCCGGCGGGCGGTCACCTGTACGGTGCTGCCTTCGTAGGCGAACTTCACGGAGTTGGAGAGCAGGTTGAGGAGGATCTGCTTCACCCGCACCGGATCTGCCGCGAGCGTGGGCAGGTCGGCGGGAAGGTCCAGAGCGATGTCGATCCGCCGTTCCTTGGCAAGCGCCCGGACGATGTCGGAGACGCCTTCGACGAGCCCCGCCACCTGCACATCCTCGGGGTGCAGCTCGAGCTTGCCGGCCTCCACCTTCGAGAGGTCGAGGATGTCGGAGATCATCGCCAGCAGGTGCTCGCCCGAGGTGCGGATGTTGTCGAGGAACTTGAGGTAGCGGGGGTCGAGCTGCTGGGCAATGCGGGTGCGGAGAATGGTCGAGAAACCTATGATCGAGTTGAGGGGGGTGCGCAGCTCGTGGCTCATGGTCGCCAGGAAGCGGCTCTTCATCTGGTCGGCCTCGAGCAGACGGGCATTGGCCTCGGCCAGCGCCTCGGCGCGCAGGCGGTCGGCGGCGCGAAGCTGCGAGTCGATGCGGCGTGTCACACCCAGCGTCACGCCGGCGATCGCCGCCATGGCGAGGAGGATGACCAGCGCGGCGAGCAGGCGGACGCGATCGATCGGGGCGTGGATGACCGCGTTGGGGACCGCCAGCCCGAGGGTCCAGCGGAGTGCGGGGTACTCACTCCGCACCGGCACGTGGATGACGAACCGATCGTCCCCCTTCCAGCGGACCTGTGCGAAACCAGGCTCCGGGGATCGGAGCTGCTGCGACAGGGCGGCAAACCCGCTGGTGCCCGGGAAGAGCTGGTCGATGGAGGCGAGCTGCGTCGTCACGTTGGCGCCGCGAGGCAGGGTGCTGAAGTCCACGGCCGGGAAGTAGATAATGCGGCCGTGGTCGTCGACCAGGAAAGCACTGCCGGTGCCCTCGTAGGTGATGCCGTTCATGAGCTTGCTGACGGTGAGCAGGAGGACATCGATACCGGCGATGCCGAGGAAGCGACCATCCGGGGCGTGGACCGTTGTCTCAACGGTGACGGCGAGGTCACCGGTGCCGGCGTCGACTCCCGGCGCCGCGACATAGAGGTGGTTCTTGGCGATGGTCTCGGCCCACCACCAGCGCTCCTTGGGGTTGTAACCGGCACGCTCCACCCGCCCGGAGCTGCGGAAGTACTCGGCCGTGTTGTCGGTGCAGAAGAAAACGGACTGGATGCTCGGGTCGCCCCGCTCGATGGCGAGGAAGAACGATTGGATCTGCAGCCAGCCCGGGTCGGTGGCCAGGGGCCGCCGGTACTGGTTGTAGCCCTGCCACCAGCTCATCACCGTGGGGTCCGCGAGCACGGTCGTGACGGCACGGCTGCGGTCCTCGAAGAAGGCGGCGATGTCCCGTGCCCGCAGGGTCACGAGGTCGAGCACCCCCTGGTGGACCTTGGCCCGGGTGAGCTCGGCGATCTCCTGCACCGCGAGCCCGCCCAAGAGGGCGAACGCCGCGGCGGAGAACGCGATCACCGCCACCGGCAGGCGAAGCCTCACGCGACCGGGTGTCGCCTGTGGTGGTTGGACCATGACGCGAGTCTAGGAGCCCGCAGGAGAAATGGGAAGGCCATCGGCGGGGCGGCGGGTCAGCCGGAGGCCGAGCAGCAGTGTGGCGACCGCCGCGCCGAGCAGCAGCGCGCCGGTGGTCTGGTGCATCGTGGTGACGATGGCGCGCCAGCCCTGGTGTGATGCCTGCTGGTCGGGACCGCCACGCGCCACCAGAGCCGTCAGGCCGAGCCCAACCTGGGTGCTCACGAGGCCGATCAGCAGCTTCCCACACCACGGCAACGGTGGAAGGTCGGCGTGGAACCCCCACGCCCTCAGCCCGACCGCGACGGCCAGCACCGCCACCACAGCCGCCGCCGTGATGTGGATCATCAGCCCCGACGCCAGGTGTCGCTGCAGCGCGCCGAGGCCGAGCTGCACCGCGATGGTGCCCACCAGGCAGGCGCCGAGCACACGATCACCGCTGGCCGAGATGCGCGCCGCGGGTGGTTGATCGGAGGTCCATCGGCGCGTCAGCATCACCGCAACCGCAACCAGGGTGACGAAGAATATCTGCCCGAGCACGCCGTGGACCGCGGCGAGGACGAGGCTGGGGGCCATGTCGGTGGCCTGGGTCGATAGCGTCAGCTTGCCCGTCACCCGCAGCCCGCCCAGAAGACCCTGGATCGCGACCATGGGCACCGTGGCCAGCGCCAGCCAGCGCAGCCAGCGCCGTCGCTCGACGAGCCAGAGGTGGACCGTCAGGGTCACCGTGGTGAGACCCACGAGAGCACCGAAGAGCCGGTGCGCGTGCTCGAAGTACACGCCTCCCGTCATGCGCGAGAGAGGGTAGAGAAACATGTTGTACCCAAATGAGTTCGGCCAGTCGGTGACGGCCAGACCGGCGCCATGGCTGGTGACCAGGCCGCCGATGGCGAGCAGTGCCAGGGTCGCCGCGGCCGCCACCCAGGCGAAGGCGCCGGTCCAGTTGGGGTCAGGCGAGCCTCCGGGACGGAGGATGCCTCCCAGGCGTCCGCCGATCGCGCCGATCGCCGCTCCAATGAGCAGGCAGCCGGGAAGCCAGATCACCGCCGAGGGCAGTAGTTGGTTGGGCTCGCGGCTGGCCAGGAGGCCGCCCAGGATGAGGAGGTTGAGCGCGGACGTGAGCAGGCCGGAGGCCAGTCCGCCCCGCCACCCCCGCTGTCCCAGACGACCGGCTGTGAACCCTCCGGCCAGCAGGATCGCAAGCAAGCCGGGACCTATCACGGCCGGCGCCAGCTCGACGCCGGGCAGCCGGGAGACGTAGCCGGCCACCCACATTGCCACCGCGGTCCCGAACCCCACCGCCAGGATGTCCGCCGCCCCGCGCCCCGAGCCGTCCTGCTGACGATCCATGTGTCCTCCTGCGCACTGCCAGTATCGCGCAACTCCCGTCCGCTCGCCGGGGCAGCGAATCAGCGGATCAGCGGCCCAGCTCCCCCGCCCGACCAGGATTCGAGGCCGACGGGTCCGGCTCGCGGTAGGATGCTGCGATGGTGCGGCCCCATCTCCTGGGAATGCTGCCGGACAACCTCGTCCGCCACCTGGAGAGCGAGGGCGTGACGGTGAGGCCGGCCGAGGCGCGCCGGATCCTGGCCCACGTCATCACGGCCGCCAGGCCAGGCTTTCCTCGCTCACGGCCGGTCCCGGCACGGGTCGAGGACGCGGTGGCGGCAACGTGTGACCGGCAGCCGCTCGAGGTCCTCGAGCGTGCCGCCGACCCGGTCGACGGGTTCGTGAAGTACCTCCTGCGCGCCCCGGACGGGGCGCTCTCCGAGGCCGTGCGCATCCCGCTCGAGCGGGAGGGGAGCTTCAGCGTGTGCCTGTCGTCCCAGGTCGGGTGCGCGATGGGGTGCGCCTTCTGTGCGACCGGGCGTCTGGGCCTGCAGCGCGACCTCGAGGCGTGGGAGATGGTCTCGGCGTTTGGCCTGGTGCGAGCCGAGGCGCCTGGACGGGTGACCGGCGCCGTCTTCATGGGCCAGGGCGAACCGCTCGCGAGCTACGAGGCGGTGCTGCAGGCGGCGACCGTGCTGGCGGATCCATGCGGTGGGCGCATCCGCGCCGAGGCGGTCAGCATCTCGACCGTCGGCCTGGCGCCGGCGATGCGGCGGTTTGCCCGCGAGGGACGCCGGTTTCGCCTCATCACGTCGCTGACCTCGGCGGTCGAGTCGAGGCGGGCGATGCTCCTTCCGGCCGCCGCCCGCTGGCCACTCGGCGAGGTCGCCGCGGCGCTTGCTGAGCTGCACCGGGCGACCGGCGAACGGGTGACCGTGGCCTGGGTGGTGCTGGGTGGAGTCAACACCGGCATCGACGAGGTCGAGGCCCTGGGCGCGCTCATGCGGGGCGTGCCGTTCAGGCTCAACCTGATCGACGTCAACGACCCCAGGCCTGGCGGATTCAGGCGCGCCTCGGCCGAGGAGCTGGCGACATTCCGGGACCGCCTGAGGAGGCTTGGAGTGCCGGTCGTGCGCCGCTACTCGGGTGGGGCCGCGACGCATGCGGCGTGCGGCATGCTGGCCTCGAGGTGGATCGCCCGGGAGGCGGAATGCGGAGGCCGGGAGCCGGCTTGTGGCAGGTGACGCGGGCAAGGTCCCGGGTGCCCCGCGGAGGTGTCTGACGGTGGACCCAGAAATCCCCCCGAACAAGACGGTTCCCGGTGCGATCACCCGAAGTCGGCCGAGCGGCGTGCTGGCCTGGATGGTTGCCCTGGTGGAGCTGACCAAGGCCCGCCTGGTCACGCTGGTCGTGGCCACTACCGGGGTCGGCTTCGCGATGGCGGGCGGCCGGATCGCCTGGCTCGCGCTGGGGACGCTGGGTGCCACGGCGTCCGCAGCGGCGGGCTCGATGGCGCTCAACGAGTGGCAGGAGGCGGATCGGGACGCGCGCATGGAGCGCACCCGGCGGCGACCCGTGCCGTCCGGTGAGATCGCACCCGGCGCCGCCCTGGCTCTCGGGCTCACCCTCGCCTCAGGCGGGGTGCTGGCGTTGGCGGTGGCCGTCAACCTCACGACCGCCGCCCTGGGACTCGCGGTGGTGCTGCTCTACACCCTGGTCTACACGCCTCTCAAGACCCGCTCGCCGCTCGCGACCCTGGTGGGAGCGGTGTGCGGCGCGCTGCCGCCGATGATGGGGTGGACGGCCGTCACCGGTCGGGTCGGGCTCGGGGCGTGGATCCTCGCCGGGGTGCTGTTCCTGTGGCAGATCCCGCACTTCCTGGCGCTCGCCTGGCTCTACCGCGAGGACTACGAGCGTGGCGGGTTCCGAATGCTACCGCTCGCCGACCGCCGCGGCGACATCACGGTGTTGATGGTCGTGCTCTACGCCCTGGCCTTGCTGCCGGTGTCGCTTGCGGCGGTGCTGGCGGGCCTCGCGGGTGCTGTCTACGCGGTGGGCGCGGTGATCCTGGGCGGCGGACTCCTGCTGTCCTCCCTGACCTTGGCACGCACCCGCGCCGACGCCGATGCCCGGCGCCTGTTCGTCGCGACGCTCCTCTACCTGCCGCTCCTGCTGGGCCTCATGACGGCCGACCGGCGCGTCTCCGCCGGCGAGGTCGCGGTGGCCAGCTCGACCGCCGTGTCGGGCGGCGGCAGCATCGTGGCGGAGTAGTGGCACCGGCCGAGCCCTCGCCCGCTCCCCGGCGGCGGGGCTTCCTGGCCTCGGGAGGGTGGATCCTGCTGCTCGCCGTGGGCCTGGTGGCCGCCGTCATGCTCACCCACGTGGTGACGGCGCTTCGCCACCGGGGCCGCGCAGTCGGCGACGGGCGCGACCCGCGAACCTACGGCTATGCCCTTGCGCCCTCCCGGGTGGCGCGCGAGGCGATCGTGGCGGCCGGCATGCCGAAGGACGGCCTTCCGGCACTCATCGAGCCGGTAGCCTGGAGCCTCGCCGAGCTGGACGCCGCGGCGGCCCGGCAGCGGCGAAGCAAGCTCCTGGTGGCGGACGACGCGGTCATCGGCGTCTGCCTGGGCGGCCAGGCGCGCGCCTACCCGCTGCGCTTCCTGGTCTGGCACGAGGTGGTCGACGACACCCTCGCGAGTGAGCCGATCCTGGTCGCGTACCACCCGCTGTCGGGCGGGGCCGTGGTGGCGCGCCGTCCGGTCGACACCGTGTTGGCAGTGAGCGGCCTGTTGCTCGACTCCACGCACCTGCTTTACGGGCGGAACCCCCGCGGGCTCGGGGAGAGCCTGTGGTCGCCGCTCATGCTGCGCGCCGTGACCGGTCCCGCCGCCGCGGCTGGCGCCGTCCTGGAGCCGCTCCCGAACGACGTCACCACCTGGCGGGCGTGGCGAGACCGCCACCCGGAGACGACGGTACTGGCCCCGGTGGGGACTTTGCGGGAGGAGTACGGGCGCGACCCGTACGCCTCGTACCTGGGCAACGATGAGCTGCGCTTCCCGGTGCGGCGCGAGCTTCCGGCGGCCTGGTTTCCGCGCAAGACCGAGGTCCTGGCGGTGCGTCTCGATGGGCGGTGGGTCGCCCTGTCGTTTCCGGCCATGGTCGCCCTGGCTGACGCCAACGGCCTCGCCTCCGTCGAGGCCGGCGGCCGGACGTGGCGCGTGCAAGTCGGGCTGAAGCCGCCGACCCTCGTCCTCGAGGACGGGTCGCAGCCAGTCGTTCGCGCCTTCGCCTTCGCCTGGTACGCTCTCCATCCGCACGACACCCTGTGGGTCCGGTGACTCCTGCCGTGGCAGGAGCGACATTCCTGTCGCGACCTGTCGTGTCGCCACCTGTGCTGCCTGTCTTTCAGTCCCGGCAGGAAGGCCGCTCCTGAGGGATCTCCCCGGCTTGCCTGACAGGGGCATCGGGTGTCAGCCGAGCAGGAACAGCGCGAAGAGGACGAGCCACACGACGTCCAGAAAGTGCCAGTACATGGCGGTGTAGAGCACGCCGGCATGGTGGTCGGCGGTGAAGCGGCCGGACCCCGCGCGCCACGTCACGACCGCCAACGGGACCAGGCCGCCGCAGACGTGGACGGCGTGCAGGCCGGTGAGGACGTAAAAGGTGAATCCGAAGAGGTGACTCGAGACCGTGAGGGCGGAGTGCACGAGGCGCCACCAGTTGATTGCCTGGGAGGCCAGGAAGCCAACGCCGAGCAGCAAGGTGAGAGCGAGCCCGCGGCGGAGGTGGATCTGATGCCCGCGGCGGACCGCGGCCAGCGCCCCCGCCATCGTGGCGCTGGAGAGGAGCAGCAGCGCCGTGGACAGCCACAGCCCTGGCATCACGTCGGGAGTCCCGGGCGGCGGCCACGCCTGGGCGCGGGCGCGCACCACCAGCGTGCCGACGATGCTCGCGGAGAAGAGCATCCCGAGGGCCGCGATGAGCAGCCAAGTGGCCATGCGTCCGAGCTCCGGTCGCACCGGTTCGCGACGGTCGTGCCGGGTCTCGGTCATGGCTTGATGGCCGGGGCGTAGCCGGGGATGAGGTCAGGCTGATAGGTCGTTGTGTCGAGCAGCGCCAGGGTGATGAAGAGCGCCGCAAAGCAGAGCGTCGCGACGAAGATGACCGCGTTGAAGGGGCGGTCCCAGCGGAGGTGCATGAAGTAGAGCAGGACCAGACTCGCCTTGATGGTGGCGATGAGCAGGGCCGCGACCAGGTTCAACCGGCCAAGGTCGACCCAGGTGATGGCCACGGTGACGACCGTCAGGAACACGAGGGTCGCCCACACCCCGGCCAGCAGCCGCCACGGCACCACGTGCGCGAGCGCGCCGGAGTGATCGCTTGAAGCAGCGTCAGCGGAAGTCATGGTGCGCTCCTTCGGGTTGCCATGTCAGTGGATGAGGTAGAGCAGCGGGAACAGGTAGATCCAGATGAGGTCCACGAGGTGCCAGTAGAGCCCCCCGAGGTCCACGGGCGTGAAGTACGAGGCGCCGAAGTCGCCCCGCCGGGCACGGAGCAGGAGCCACGCCAGGACTGCCATGCCGGCGATGACGTGCAGGCCGTGCAGGCCGGTCATGACGAAGTAGATGCCGAAGAACAGGTGGACGTTCCGCGGCACCACCGGCGCGGCCGGGGCGCCGAGCTCGGCGGCCGCCTCGTGGTCGGTCTGAGCCGGTGCTGCGTGCTCCTGGGGAACATAGCGCGTCCCCCAGAGCAGGCCCTCCTTCCACTTGTGCTGGTACTCGACGCCCTTGATCCCCAGGAAGACGAAGCCGCAGGCCAGGGTGATGCCAAGCAGTCGCCGTAGCGCTCGCTGCGCGCCGATCTGGGCGGCGCGCACCGCCCAGGCCATGGTGAAGCTCGAGAAGATGAGCACCAGGGTATTGACGCCACCCATGGTCTTGTCGAGGAAGCGGTGGGCGTAGATGAAGACCTCGGGGTGGCTGGCGCGGTATACGGCGTAGGCGCAAAACAGGCCGGAGAAGAGCAGGACCTCGGTGCCGAGGAAGATCCACATGCCGAGCTTGAAGGCCTCCAACTGCTGCCGCCGATCGCTGAAGTGATGCTGCAGGTGCGGGTCGTGGAGGTGCTCGGCGGGTGTGCCCATCGCCACTCCTCAGCGCGCCGCCGCAGCAAGAGGGCCGCGGGTCACCACATAGCCGTCGATGGACGCGTCGTACTGGAAGCGCTCGACGTCGTAAGGGTCGCCGACCTCGGGGGTGACCGCGAAGTTCTCGGTGGGGGGCGGCGAGGTGGTCTGCCACTCCAGGGTCGCGCTACCCCACGGGTTGGCCGGCGCCGGCTTGCCACGGAACAGCGAGTGCAGCAGCACCCCCGCCGCGATGAAGAACCCCACCGCCAGGATGTACGAGCCGATCGTCGAGGCGACGTGATACGGCATGAACTCCGGCAGGTAGTTGTAGTAGCGTCTCGGCATCCCCTTGGCGCCCATGACGAACTGCACGAAGAACGTGGTGTTGAACCCCACGAAGACGAGTCCCGCGGCGATGTTGGCCCAGCGCTGGTTGTACATGCGGCCGAGCATCTTGGGCCACCAGTAGTGGAGCCCGGCCAGGAACGCGATCACCGTGCCGCCGAACATCACGTAGTGGAAGTGTGCGACCACGAAGTAGGTGTCGTGCAGGTGCACGTCGGTGGCGAGGGAGCCCAGAAACAGCCCGGTGAGCCCGCCGATGCCGAACAGGAAGAGGAACGACAGGGTGTAGATCATCGGTGCCGCCAGCCAGATCGACCCCTTGTACATCGTCGCCGTCCAGTTGAAGACCTTGATCGCCGAAGGGATGGCGACCATGAAGGTGAGGAACGAGAAGATCACCCCGAGGAGGTTGGATTGACCCGAAACGAACATGTGGTGGCCCCAGACCAGGAAGCTGATCACGGCGATGGCGATGGAGCTGTAGGCAATGAAGCGGTAGCCGAAGATGTGCTTGCGCGAGAAGGTCGAGACCGTCTCGGAGATGATACCCATGGCCGGCAGGATCATGATGTAGACGGCCGGGTGGGAGTAGAACCAGAAGAAGTGCTGGAAAAGCACCGGGTCGCCGCCCAGGGCGGGGTCGAAGATGCCGATGCCGACGGCTTTCTCCAGGGCCAGCAGGAGCAGCGTGATGCCCAGGACCGGGGTGGCGAGGACCTGGATGATCGCGGTCCCGTAGAGCGACCAC
>Ga0116171_10004409_pt1 | contig 12689 bp, 9 predicted proteins | sample AD_JPNHW2_MetaG_FD_89798 | JGI IMG/M metagenome (GOLD analysis project Ga0116171, IMG submission 89798) | Active sludge microbial communities of municipal wastewater-treating anaerobic digesters from Japan - AD_JPNHW2_MetaG | ecosystem: Engineered > Bioreactor > Anaerobic > Digestate | place...
CCCCTTTTGATGTTGTTTATGATTGTCACGGCAACATTTTGATGCAGGGCTTCAAAAACGCTCATTCCCACAGTGCTATGACTTTTTTACGGAGCAAAACTGATGGCTATTCTCTTCATGACTGGCTGTTTGATGTTGTCTTCCCTCGTGAAGAGCTTTTAAAACCAAGTGATGTCTATCATCTTTCCAAAGTGGCATTTTTGGAATATTTAACAAGCGGAATTACCGCCTGTTTTGATCAATACTATTTTCCATTGATGTCCGGCCAAGCCGCAAAAGATATCGGAATGCGCATCCTGCTTCTTGGCACCTTTAATCACGAAACTAGCGCGGAAGATCTAGTGAATTTTTATAATCAATTTAACGAAGAGAAAGATAGCTTAGTCCGCTACTGCTTTGGCATGCATGCAGAGTACACCGCAAAAAGCGAAGAATTCGAAGCGCTCAAAGCCGCTATTCATATCGCTAAAGCGCCATTCTATGTTCATATTTGCGAAACAAAAAGCGAAGTAGAAGATTGCTATCAAAGAAGGGGCATGTCTCCAGTCGCCTTTTTTGAAAAAGAAGGCTTTTTCGATTATGGTGGTGGTGGCTACCATTGCATTTATTTCAATGACCAAGATGTGGAAATATTTCGAAAACACAACCTTAGCATCGTCTCCTGCCCTGGAAGCAACGCTAAATTAGCTAGTGGCATTATTCCCTTTGAAAAATATCGCCATGCCAATATAAACATTGCTTTAGGTACCGATGGTCCTGCTAGCAACAACTGCCTCGACATGTTCAAAGAGATGACACTGGCATTTAGCTTGAGCAAATTGACAAATCAAGATCCCTGTTCTCTGCCGGCTTATGATGTCTTAAAAATGGCAACTGTTAACGGAGCCAAAGCCATGGGATTATCCGATTGCGATATCCTTGAAATTGGGAAGAAAGCCGACATCATTGAAATCAATTTATCGAGGCCTAATATGCAGCCCCTTAACGACATTATTAACAACATTGTTTTTAGCGGCTCAAAAGAGAATATAAAGATGACGATGATCGATGGAAAAATTCTCTATTTAGATGGTCAATTATCTGTCGGTGAGCCAGTTGAAAGCATCTATCAGAAATGCCAAGAGATTACTGATAGAATTGAAAAAGAACTTGCTAAGTCAAAAAAATAAAATATTGTTATTTATGAAAAAAAGCCGCAAAAGCCGGCTTTTTATTGAATTATTAGTGATTTTAAAGAGTTGTCCAACAACAAGTCATGGAACTGCTGATAGCTTTTGATAACTAAACCTTTTGTTTTGAAATAGATTTCGTTAATGACTTCATCCATATCGTTTTTTGCTTTTTGATAAGATGATTCAGGAACATTGTTTAACTGCTCTTCAGCGACAGTTAACAAACATCTTCGATACAGAGAAAGAATTGAAGTTTCTAGCCAATAATTAAAAGCGCAATTTGGGAAATTTGATTCGGCTTTTTTAAAGGCTAAATAAAAAGGTAATCCATCGTTTGGATTATGCCATAAATCGACATAAGCATAATCGAATTTGTGAGTCTCTTTAATATAGGAATATGCGTCAGCGCAGACGATATTAATCTTAGCTTTTTCTTTTAATTGAGGCATTATTAATTGCTTAAAAAAATCGATAATCTGCGGATCGTTTTCGATGACAGTAATGCTTTTTACTTCTTCTTTTTGGATGACATTAAAAACGAAATATCCCATCCCTAAGCCAAATGTCACGACATGGCCGTGAGCGTTTTTAATCGGAATAGCATGTGTATTTATTTCATTTGGAGTAATCGACATCCAGACGCGGTGATTATGAGTCAAAGCCAAATACTGGACTGATTTCTCAAAATATCCAACTTTTTGCAGCTCGCTGAAATCATCTTCAAGGACATCGATCTCGTCATAGGAAAAAGCTTGATATGCTTTGGATATTTGCTTTTTAAGAGCATACTCTCCTGACTTAGTATCTGGAATGTTTAAGCATCGGTGATAAGGATCTTCAGCGATAATTTTTTCATCTATGCGCTTTAAAAAGGGCTTTATTTGTCTTGCCGCGATTTCTCGATTTTCTTTGATGGACATGTCGACATCGCATTCTTTCATCATTCTTTGAAGATAAATATCTTCACTTTTTATGGCTTTCATCGCCTTGGGAGATTGAAAAAAATACTGGAGCATCCCTGCTAAAGCGATGTTAGTCTCTTTAGTTTCGAAGAGACGATTAATTTTTTGAATATCGGTTTTATTAATGAGAAATTTCACGCCAATATTTTACCAGTTAATTAATTAAGAAAGTAGGAAATGTATTTTAAAAATGTTAAAATCAGGCATGGGTCTTAAAAAAGCATATTGCACTCATTGTCGCACCAGCGATGAGAAGGAACGAGTTTTTGAAGTGAATTCAGAAGCTCAGGTTTGCTACTGCCCGCGCTGTATGACAGAACTAGTGCCATCGGAAGCAATAAATGCTTTTGATACTTTTATCGATCGCGAAATCAAAAAAGCGAATACTATTCTTTACTCAGCTATTCATTTTGAAAAAGCCTATTCTTTGTATGCTGCGATTTTAGATCTTGATCGAGATAATGTTGAAGCTCACTTCGGAAGGCTTCTTTCACTTGTATATATGTCTACCCTCAGGAGAAATCACTTCCAGGATTTTATTTTGCTTTTAAATGAAGAAAAAAGCCTCTTTCGTTTGGTAAACAATGAGGCCTTATATTTAGCTTTTCTTGGGCGAGTATGCCGAGCGGTCGATGAGTACTATCATCTATTTCGTAAAAAAGTAATTATACATCATTATTTTTATGATATTGATTGCATCAAAATATACTTTAAAAACCTAAGCGATATCCATGAATTGAAATCTCAAATTTTGAAGGAATACCTCTTTTTAAAATCTCGCCAAGATCAACCCAATATCAACCATGCCATTGATTCTCTGGAGAAAACAATCAAAGCTCAAACTGAAGAGATGAACAAGAAATGGCTGACCGCTGATGGCTATTCATATGGCTATGTCGGGCTCTCGCAGTACGGAGATGTACTTTTAGGGAGGAGCGATAAGCAGAACGCGATAAAAATTGCTCATTATCATCCTAGGGCTTTGCATCAAGATAAGGTGAGCCGAAATAAACATTTAATTAAAGATAGCGTTTATCCCAATAATTTGCCGATGTATCGCTTGAAACATTTTTCCTTGCCTCTGACAATTTGCTTCTTTTTGCTTTCAGCGGCTTGCGCTATCGGCTATTTCATATTCCAAACAGCGCTCTTAAATATTGTATTTCTAGCTGCTGGCGTCTCTTTATTGGCCGTATCTTCAGCGTTTTTAATTCTTTATTTATATTCTCATTACAAGTTGAGAAAACGTCATCGTTTGATTAGCTGATTGATTTTTAAATAGGCTAATAGTTTATTAAGGGCTTTTCCGCGATGGGAAACTTTGTTTTTCATTGTTTGGCTCATCTCCGAATAGGTTAATTGCGTATCATTTTCGATGAAGATTGGATCATAACCAAAACCAGTATCGCCTCGAGGGGCAAAAGCGATGGTCCCGGGGATACGAGCCTCAAAGTGAAGAGGCTTGTTCTCTACATTAACGAGGCAAATGCTGCAAACAAAAGTGGCTTTTCTATCTTTGCCATCTAATCGTTTGATAATATCTGCAATCGCATTTTTGTGACCGTTATGCATTTCAGCGAAGCGCGCCGAATGCAATCCAGGCTCGTTATTCAAAGCTTCTATTTCCAATCCTGAATCGTCGCTTATGATGGGCATATCGGTGATTTTTTGTATCGCTAAGGCCTTAATCAAGGCATTATCAAAATATGTCTTGCCATTCTCGACGATTTCTTCAGGATGAAGATTCAAATCTTTTAACCCGTAAACTACGATGCCGTGAGGCGAGAGAATTTGACGGACCTCTTCTAACTTATGAGGGTTGTTGGTGGCCAGTACGATTTCGTAATTCATCTTAACTATTATAAGCCACAACGCTCATCCCGATACCGTCATTTCCTAAGTGAATAAAATAGACAGGTCTCACTGTTCTGACTCTTGAGACAATCGCTTTTGGAAAAGCTTGGTTGATCATCTTGACAAATTTTTCGGCGATGTCGTTTTGATTTAAATCGACGATCTTAACGAACAGATTAGCAAATTTTTCTGAGAGAGATTTTATCGAATTGAGGAAGGTTCCTAAAACCTTAGTCATGTTCAGCTCTTTCTTATAAAGAACCAATTTGCCTTGGCGCATTTCAATGATGGGCTTGATGTGCAGAATAGCCCCCAGCAACCCGGCGATCTTAGATAGCCTTCCGCCGTTGACTAAATGCCTTAAATTTAAGACGCTGAATTGAATATGCGTGTTAGCGACTCTTTCTCTGAATGTCTCAATAATGTCGTTGAAAGAAGCATCTTCCTTTTCAAATAAAGGCAATAGAGTCTCGATTAAATTCGCTAAGCCAAAATTGCATATGAGGGTATCGCCAACAAAAATTTCTTCCGGTCTTTTCACATAAGTTTTTCCGATGACAGCAGATTGAAAAGTGGACGATAATTCTCGCGAAAGGGGAAGGCAAATAATATGTTTAAATCCTTCATCAAATAGCTGATTGTAGGCATCAGCAAAATCATTGGGAGATGGAGAAGAGGTCGAGAGACTCTTGACATCATCCAGCACTGAGATAATCTCTTCATCCGAAGTGTCGACTTCTCTTTTATTGAATGCTTGAGTGTGGATATTTAAAGACACAACTTTGATGCCGTAATCTTTGATGAGTTGAGCATCTAAAGTAGTGGTGGAATCGATAACAATACCAATTGAGCTTTTATTTTTCATGAATGGCCTCCAGTGATTTAATGTCTCAAACGCCTGATAATGAATATTTTTTAAATATTAATTAACGGGCTACGAGTAAATTATATTAACTCATTTTTATGCAACGTGCAAAGAAGATACAATTATCAATCTTTTTAATTTTTGATATCCTCATTTTCTGAATGAATTCGCAACATATGATTTTTGATAGTGAGAGAAAATAAAAAAACGAGACGAATCTCGTTTAATGCAAATTCTTGGTATAATTACTCATTCAATAAATCTTTATATTTTTTCCATGTTGAAATATATCTATTGTCCCATTTTACACATGTAATATTGGAGTATTTAATAAGAACAGGCTTTTCCGACCATACTCCATCAGCATCAAAATATCTGAACAATACATCTGATTTATTTACTTTAAATACTACTCCAATAAAATATTTTTCGTTATATTCATCTTCTATCGAAATAAACTTATTAAGTTTTGCCAATTGTTTGAGTATTATTTCCCAAGATGTGATATCAATGTTTGGATTAGCTATTTGTGCAACAACGCCAATTGTTTGATTCATTTTATTGCATAGATCATTCCTAATTTCTGCCCTTGTTAAATCTGAAATTTTTCTAACCGCGTACCCATCTAAAAGAAAATCATCTTCTTCTTGTCCTAGCATAAACTTGTTATTCACATCTAACACGTAGTAATAGAAGTAATAACAATCGTATTTAAAAAAGCATCTGCACAATTCCTTGGCGTTTTTAGACTGATCCAAAATTGAAAGTTTCTCTTCTTTTTTCATTGCTCTTACCTTTGAAAATGCGATGTGCAACATCCGTTTATTGATTCTGAAAAGTATTCAATTATTCGGAAGTATGTTTCTCTTTAATGCATTTTTATTATTATACCACAAAATCACAAAGGCTTTTTCAACATCACTACCACGAATCATACCAAATAGAATTTAATCCTAAAATATTAACATATTAAATAAAAAAATACAGCAAGTGGTCAGTTCTCAATGCCGAAGCATGTGTTAACTTTCAAATGATGTGAGACTTTTTTGTCCTTGCTTTGCTCTTATCTTAATAAGTTCATCGTAAAGTGACAATTCAATTTCATTCGGAGTTAAACATTTTAGTACAAACCTTGGTGTGTCATTATATCTTCTGTTCCATGATTCTCCTTGATTTCTTAAGTCTTCTAAGTTGAAGAACCTTAAGGTTCTATAGAATTTATCTTGGTCTATTCTATGGCTTCTTTCGACTTTTCCATTATGTTCAGGGGTTCTTGGTCTTATTAGCTTATGTATGATTCCTTTTTCAATACAATATTGTTCTAGATAATTTGGGTATTTTCTTGAATGAATGGTATTTGTTCTTTTCACTTTATCGGTGAATTCCAAGCCATTATCACTCTGCAAGATGATTGGACTATATCCAAATGATCTAATAGCCTTTTTAAGAGCGGTTACGGTTTCATACAGACTATGTTCATTCGTGTAATGTAGATATCTTTTCCTGCTGCATTCGTCCAGGATTGTATATTGGTAAAACTTATTTTCGGAATGACCACCTGTATAACATTCTTTTGGAACGAATTTGACATCAATTTGCCATTTCTCACCTATCATTGTCGGTGTGCGATAGGGCTTATCGTGTTTCTTTTTTGCGTTACTTAAATATGGTGAATATTCTTTATTTCTTTTTAAGATTCTCAGCGTACTTGATAACGATATAACATAGTTATTTCTATGCATCTTTATCCAAATCTCCATATATGAATTATCTGGATTTCTTCGTTTTAAGTCCAGCACCTTTTTAATTACTTCTTCTGATAATGTTTTTGGGTGAGGTGTCTTTGGTCTATGAGAGTGATCTTTTAAAGAGCCAGAAGTGCCGTCGTAAGCTTTTAACCATCTAAACAACGATGATTTTCTGACATGATAAAAAGAACAAACCTTACTTATTTTCCAGTGCGATTCCTTTGCTCTTTTACAAGCATGGAATCTTGTTTCAATATCTACAGGTACAAAGTTTCTTTCTTGTGTTAAAATGTCCATGGAGTCCTCCTTAACAAGTTGTGGTTAACTTATTATAAGCAAGGACTCTTTTATTTTCTTTAATTTAGTCTCACATCAATTGAACTAGTACATGGTCAGTTCTCAATGCCGAAGCATGAATATAAAAAAGGTCTGGCACATTATACCAAACCTTATCTTTTCTAATGGAGCAAGTGACGGGAATCGAACCCGCATAACTAGCTTGGAAGGCTAGTGTTCTACCACTGAACTACACTTGCAACTCGCAGCGGGTTATATTATATAACTCGCATACGAATTTGACAATTGCTTTTATTTCAAGAAGTTAAGAAGTTGATTTTGATTCATATAACCGAGAGAATGTCTGACGATTTTTCCCTCTTCAAAAAGAATCAAAGTGGGGATTGATTGGATGCCAAATTGAGCGGCGATTGCTGGCAAGCGATCGACATCAACTTTCAAAATTAAAGTGTTGGTCACCTTTCCGCTGGCATCGACTGCTTCAACCACTGGCGAGAGCATTTTGCATGGTCCACACCAGGTGGCAAAGAAATCGACAAAGACTCTGCCCTTGTTATACAAGGCATTAAATTCCTGAACTGTTTCAATGTGTTTAATCATAGTTTCCTCCTATAAGGTTAGCAAATAAAATACTAACGCGATAATGGCGAGATGGAGGGGGTAATATAGATACGCTCCATACTCGAACCATGGCTTATTATAGCCGCGTTTCCCACTGTAACACAAAAGTAATGCTCCAGAAAAAAGCGCCAGCCACTGATATGGCAAAAAAGGCATGTTTCCAAACCACGACAAAGCATATAAACAAAGGCTTATCACGACCACGGCTGACATGTTTAATAAGTTTGTGGCTCGCATATCAAAAGAGGAGAGCTTTAAGACTTCCACATCAACGCCCATATCTCGAGCAATGACGCTGAGATAAAAATCTTTTATAAGACGCGCCAAGTAGAAGCTCATAATCAGCAAAACGGAAAACCATCCATACTGGGTTCTCAAATAAAAGGGGAGCCAATAAACGAGCGTGCCGGTATTATATTCAAACGTCGTTATCGCGAATGACAAAATGGCATAGCACGCCGGGAGTAAAGCGAGCATTTTAATGCGCCAGTTTGCCTGCATGAGACAGTACACTCCGACAGCGCCGAGAAGGAGATCAATAAAGATATTGCCCCCCTGCGTAAAGTCCTGAGAGAAAAACGGATTAGGGATATAAGCTAGTAAGGCATAGACTCCACTAATGAATAACGCCATAATGCCTAATCTCAAAGCATATTTTTTAAAACTTCTAGTGTGAGTAACGCCCTCGTAAATGATGAAGGCAAATAGGGGCATCGCCAACCTTCCTAGGCCACGCAAAAGAATGACGACGGGAGAGCCGGGAGAAAGATAATAATATTCGAGCATAAGCCCTACATGATCTAATGTCATGAATAAAAAAGCTAATAGTTTCAAACCGAAGTTTGATAAAAAGAGCCATTTTTGAGTGCTATCTTCGTTTTTCATCATTGACTAATTATATTTGAAATCAAAATTGAGACAACAGCAACCAAATTGTTTGTTACATGAGCAGTCAGCGAAGCGGCAAGCCCAAAATAATCGTAAGCAAAGCAGAGCAATCCACCAGCGATTAAATAGGAAGGAAGATTAAGCAGTTCGACAAGGTATGCTTCTGGGCTACCGGCTAAAAAGTCGAAATGAATCAAGGCAAAAAAAGCGATTGTAACAAGATATGCTAGCCATTTGCCTATCCGTGCAAAAAAGGAAAATAGTCCAATGCGGTAGGTTAATTCCTCACAAATCGGTCCAACAAATGCAAATATCAAGATGGATAGGGCTGGATATGAAATAGTAATCTTTCTTACTAGATCTTCGTTTCCGTTAACACCAAAGTCAACAAATAACGAAGCGATATACTTATAAAAAGAACCCAAGAGAAGAATACCAACCCCTATTCCAATTCCTATTGCATATGGGACAACGCTCTTAAAAGAAGCGAGAATCTTTCGATGATTCTGGAAAGCTAGAAAAATCATGCCAATAAACAACAATCCGTAGGTGACGAATTGAGACACAGCCATATACATGATCTTGGTGCTTTCACTGTTGAGAAAAGACAATGCTAATTGGATGATAATCCCGATAATATTTAATCCCAGCCAACCTGTTAAAAAGAAAGCAATCTCTTGCCAGCGAGGCAGCCAAATTAAACCTCGTTGCTTTTTATGCGCCTCAGGATTGGGGTTTATTTCGTCGCATTTTGGACAATTAGTATTTACCGGATCATAGTTATGACCGCATTTGTTACAAATGGTGTCTCGCATTAACATTTTCTTTATTTCCTAATAAAAAAACTATACACTAAAATTGACTTTAAAAGTAACAATAACTATTAGTTATGAACTGATAGAGAGAAGAGGTAATAATGTCTGCTGATTTGTTTGCTCAAATTGTCAATATAGGTCTCATTGTTCTTTTTGTTGCCGCTATTGTGGGTTTCCTTATCGCGGGAATTGTCGGTTATAAACGAGGCATTTGGTCATCGACATATCGAATGCTATTCATGCTCATTCTCGTCACTGTCGGGCTTGTATCGCTGACCGCAATCGCTGATATTTTAGGCAATATAAATCTTGATTTATTCATCCCTTACGAGACTATTATTCTCACCAATGAAAAAACGGGAATAATTTACTACGCTCCAATCACTTCTTTCCATGATACTTTAGTGTCATGCTTCCGCGGATTTTACTATCTTTACAATGTTTCTGGAAGCTACGCAGCCGCCACAGAATTTGCGGAAGCGCTGGCTTATTCAGTTGTCAAATTAGCCGCCTTTATGGTCATCATGATTCTCATTGTCACGCTGGGATCGCTTTTATGCACTATCCTCTGGCATGCATTATTCAAGCACCTCATTCCCAAACTTGCGCGCAATAGAATTAAAGTTCGCTGGGTAGGCGTGGCTATGAATACCATCACATATGTAGTGGTGGGCTTTCTTTTCTTCTCGCCTTTTTCCTCAATGATAAACATTATCAATCAAAACTATTCGAGAAGAGATGACGAAAACCAAGTGGTGGCTTATCTCAATGGCTTTGTTGAAACCTACGACAATTCTCTCTTTGCTCAGACGTTTTTTAACTGGACCGTCGATCCATCCACTGGGATGACGATTGACACTACAATTCTCAATAGCCTGACCTCTTCCTCTTTGAAAAACGGCTCAATTGGCATCATCGAGAGCGTTTCTGAACTGACAAAAATTGCCAATGTTTTAGCTGAAAACATCGTAATTGGATCTGACAACAAGATTACTTTTAGTATTCCCGAGATGGTCAGCCAGGAGTATATCGAAACCCTCTTTGCATCTTTGAAAGATTCAAACTTGGTCATGATGATCATTCCATTAGCCATCCAGATATCCCTTAATTCTGATTTGCTCGCCGATTATGTTGACACTTCCCTTCTTGATTTATCCGATGCTGAATGGGATAAAGAACTAGATGCGATCGAAACAATCGCTATTGATGTCGCTAATAGCGGTATTGTCGATTCGTTCCTCGATGCTGATGGAAACTTTGTTCTGCCAACCGACAATGCGGTTTTAATCTCTAGTTTGCTCACTAAAAAAGCTTACTCTTATACCTATCATGCTTTGACTACCATCAGCGAGTCAAAATTGCTCTCGCGTAGCATTCCTGCTTTAATTCAGTATTTAATTAACAATGGTGGGGAAACCATGAAATCTTATTTCCCCACAACTTTCGAAGCCTTAAACGATATCGATTGGGGATTTGAACTGAGCACTGTCTATGACTGCTTATATCAAATGTACTGCGCTGACAATCGCATCGTTACCGCGATTCTCAATATGAATTCTTCCGAAACTGGAGAAGGGGGAAGCGGACTCGCTCCTCTTCGCGCTGGAGAAGAAGATTTTACATTGATGGACGTTCTCTTAGAGAACATTGACGCCTATCGCCGCATTATTGTCGGAGAAACCAATACCGCCAATGAGCTCGTTAACCTTGATTCAAATGGGCGCACGATTGTCTATTCTAACGGCAAGAGAATCCCAGGCAGGCGCTATTCCCTCTTAGATATTTCTTTGTGCAAGACTATTTTTTCCTCTTTTGCGACAACGCTGGGCGAGCTCATCAGCGATGAGACAACCGAAACCGCTGTCTCCGCTGTTATGACAGAACTTTCCGCGGGCAAATGGATGAAAAACTATAAAGAAGAATTCAATGCTCTTTTCTACTGCTTTTCCGCTTTTAGCGAAAACCCTGGCGCCCTTGATACTCTCACTAGCGGAGAATTAATCCCCGAGGGTGGCTCACTAAGCGATATCGACCCAGGAGTGGTTCGAGTGCTCTCTTTAGCGATGAAGAGGATGGATAAATCCAAGATTATCTATGCCATCTTAACACCCACTATAAATACTTTATTAACTACGGGAAGCATCGCCGAAGCGTTCCAGCAGAGCAACATTGACATCGCAATTGTCACGGATGGGGTTCATAAAGCCGAAGCGTCGCGAACTCTCGGCATCGAATTAGCAAAAATCATCGATTCAGTGAAACATTTTGGCACTCTTTCCGATATCTTATCGGGCGGGTATGATACCGCGACAATGATCAGCCATTTAGGCTCTGCTAGCGAGTCCATCGCTTATGCGCTTGACGCCGTCTACCGCTGCCGAATCATCAACCCTGTTCCTGAGCCAACAGATACTTACACAAAGAATGAAAACTACTTCAATGTCATGAGTTACATCTTTGGTGATTCTCTGCATGTTGAAGGGCTAGCTTTTGACCAAACTTTGCTAAATGATCCCAACATAACTTGGGTAAACTCTACCGATAGCAGTGGCAACTTTTACCATGACCGCTATGGAAATGCCATCTATGACGGTGAAAATGGTGCGATTGCCAATGTTATCAAAGCTCTCGCTTCATCGGGAATTATGACGGTGATGACTGATGATACATATCTATCAGGAAGCAATATGACCGATCATATCGCCTCTCTTGAAAACGATTATCATCTCTCGAGAATATTATCTGCCGTAGGCGATAGCGCCGTCTTTTCAAGCACGATGGGGACATTCCTCGACGCTCAACTCGATCAGACTGGTATCCTCGCTCAAGGAGTCTCATTCACCAATGTCACTGACTGGAAAGATGAGGGAGAAAAACTCGGAGTTTTGCTCACGACAATCGGAGAAGCCGCGATTGATATGTCCAACCTTAATTTGAATGCTATCACAAACGTTGTCGGCCTCAATGATCTTCTCCACGCTCTCGCTGATTCTTCAATGTTCATCGATAAGACTACTGGAAACTATTTGTTCTCCGGATGGCTATATGCCAAAGCGGAAAGCAGCTTGACCAATTTCTCCGATGGAGTGAATAGCTACAACTTAATTAGAGATCCGCTAGTTTGGGACAGCACGTGGGGCACTAAAGGGCCGGACGATTATACGATTGTCAAAGGCGACTTTGCCTCATTAGATGAAAAAGGCGATTGGTGCAGCGAAGGTTTTACCCCTTCCTTTGATACCTCAAGCTATGTGGCTCCTTATGCGAGCTACACCAATTATTGGGACAACCCTCAGTTCATCGAGGACTACTCCGCTGTTCTAGAACTCGACGAAATCGGACGCCTCAGCAAGATTGTTTACTGGGTCACCCAAGCGGTGGCGACAAATGATTTGCTGAAACTTCCGACGAGGACTTTCGATGGGCTTGTCAATTCTCTCAATGACACCACCTGCCTGAGAGTGACG
>Ga0116171_10004410_pt1 | contig 12684 bp, 11 predicted proteins | sample AD_JPNHW2_MetaG_FD_89798 | JGI IMG/M metagenome (GOLD analysis project Ga0116171, IMG submission 89798) | Active sludge microbial communities of municipal wastewater-treating anaerobic digesters from Japan - AD_JPNHW2_MetaG | ecosystem: Engineered > Bioreactor > Anaerobic > Digestate | place...
CATCAACCGACCTGCCCGCCGTGCGCCCCGAGAGGTATCAGGTATCGCGGTCGATACCTGATTTGAGAAGGTCAAAAGACCTTCGAGCGGCGCACTGGGCGGGGACTATCGTAATTTTATAATTTATTGGGGTAATTGAGGATTTACCATGAAAGACCCATTGTTTTCATTATGCATGCATGAATCTTCGAATAATCTGCGTTTCTACAGAGCATTTTTTTATGTACCAGCACATAACAGGGAACTTTTCGGGAATATCCGGAAAAATCAGGGACTGGTTCCCAAAAGAATTACCGGTTATCCGGGAGAACCTGAAAAACCGGTAAAAAAACCGGTAAAAAAAAAGAGAGAACTAATATCTCCGTTTCGCAAGCGCCAGAACCGCAAGCATGGTCCCGATTGCGATAACAGGGATTACCGGGGATACCGGCGCATAGGTTGTTGTCGCAGAAGCCGTAACCGGTGTCCCGGCAGGCGACGGCGAGGTTTCCTGCTCCGTTGTCTCCGGCATGACCGTGGTTTTGACAACCGTGGTTGCAGCAGGTGTCAGCGGCACAGGTGACGCGCTGCCGCGCTGGGACGAGGTTCCCGTCTTGAAGATCGTGTCCGTGCCGTACGCGTTTGCAACCGTGAGCCGGACATCGTAGGCACCTTCGTACGGGTACAGGTGCACCGGGTTCTGCTCGAAGGATACGGTCCCGTCGCCGAACTCCCACTTCCATGTTGCCGGGTTCCCGGTCGAGAGGTCGCGGAATTTTACGATGAAGGGCGCTTTACCGGACCGCTCGTCAACCGTGAATTCTGCGACCGGTCCCATGGTTACGGTGATGTACTGCTCCTTTGTCTTCGTATCTTCCCCGTTTTTATTAACTGCCGTCAGTTTCACGGTATAGGCGTTGATTGACGATCCTTCGGCAGTCTTGTAGGTATGGACCGGGTTCTGTTCTACGGATGTTGTGCCGTCGCCAAAGTCCCACTTCCATGATGTCGGGTTTCCAGCGGATTTGTCCGTGAAGGAGACGGAAAACGGCGTGACGCCTTTTATCTTGTCCGCCTCAAAGTCTGCTTCCGGAATCTCCACGACCGTGATATAGCCGGCCTTCCGGTGACTGATAGTTGTCCGCCCGTCCGAAACCGTCAGCGTGACCGAGTACGTTCCCTCCTGCCGGTACACGTGGTCGGGGTTCTGGACGGAGGCAAGCTGGCCGTCGCCGAAATCCCAGAGCCAGTCCACCGGGTTATTAGTCGAGAGATCGGTGAAGTGGACGTACCGGTTGACGCTCACCCGGGTCTTGTCCGCGACGAAGTCCACACGGGGGCCTTCCCTGACCGTGATGATATCCCGTTTGACTTCCGTGTCCTGGCCAAACATGTTCTTTGCCGTCAGCGACACCGTGTACGAGCCGTCCCTGTTATAGAAGTGAAGCGGCGGGTTCTGCTCGGTAGAGGTTGTCCCGTCGCCAAAGTCCCAGAGCCATTCCGTCGGATTGCCTTTTGAATAATCCGTGAACCGTGCGTACTGGACCCGGGTCCCGCGCTGGTAGGACGGGATCTCGACGGAGAAATCCGCCACCGGGACGACCCCGACCGTGATGTAGCCTTTCTTTATCTCGGTGTCCGCGCCGTTTTTGTTGGTCGCGGTCAGGGCAACCGTGTAGATCCCTTTGACGGTATACGTGTGCACGGGATTCTGCCCGGTCGCTTTCCCGCCGTCACCGAAATCCCAGGACCATGATTCGGGATCGTACTTCGACTGGTCGGTGAAACGGACCGCCGTCCCGACCCCGACCGTCGTTGCATCCGCGACAAAATCTGCGAGCGGCACGCCGCCGGCCGTGATCGTGTCAAACGCGGAGTCCTTGTCCATCCCGCGGGTCACCGTCAGGTTGACATCATAGGTACCGGGCGTCGTGAACGTGTGCACCGGGTCGGGTTCTGCCGAAGTTGTCCCGTCGCCAAAGTCCCAGTACCATGCTTCGGGAGTCCCGGTCGAGGTGTCGGTGAATTTCACGACAAGCGGGACATTGCCATAGTCAGGTTTTGCCGTAAACCGTGCATTAAGCGCAGGGATAACATGGATCAGGTACGCTTTCGAGGTGTCCGAGGAACCGTACTCGTTGGATACCGACAGGATCACCGTGTAATCCCCTGCCGCCCGGTACGAGTGGTACGGGTTCTGCTCCGTCGAGGTGGAGCCGTCGCCGAAGTACCATTTCCAGGAGGTCGGGTGACCGGTCGACTGGTCCGTGAACATGACGATCAGGGGTACGCTTCCCGTCGTGGGATGTGCCGTAAATGCGGCACGCGGGCCAAGACCGATCGCGATGTAATCAGTCTTGGTCTCGGTGCTGGTGCCGTACCGGTTCGTCACCGTGAGGCTGACCGTGTACAATCCCTGCCGGATGTACGTGTGCGAAGGGTTTGCGTCAGCTGACGTCCCTCCGTCCCCAAAGTCCCAGAGGTAGGTAAGCGGTTTTGTCCCGGTCGAGAAATCCTGGAATGCGACGGTGGTCGGGACGACGTTGTAGGCATAATTCGATTCAAAATGGGCGACCGGTGCAAGCCCGACCGTGATGTACCCCACCTTTTCCGTCGTGTCCGCTGCAAGGGTTGCCGGAATGCAGGCGGTAAGAACGAGGAATCCCATGATAAGGAGGATTCCTGCGTGCGGTTCTGCCCGTACGGTTGTTCGTGCCGTTCCAACCGGCCCGCTGCATTGCTGTGACCCTTTGCATTTTTTTAGATTTTTCAAAAACATCCCCATACTCTCCCCCCAACAGCCTGAAATATAAGAGCCCAATCTGCAGACCTGTAATATATAACTTGCGTATCCTCACCCGCTGTTCCGGACGGAATATTCATGGGAAATCCTCCGGGCGATGGGATCGTTGCATTTTTCCGGTCCGGGTGATTCTGGTGCCGTAAAAATAAACCGGGAAAAAATTCCCGTCCCGCGTCCCGGGTGCGTGAAAATGCTTATCAGGCTGCCGGGGAAAGGAACCGTGGTGGACGGTATGCTCATCGGTGTCATGTCCGATACCCACGACGATATTGAAAAGACAAGGAAGGCAGTCGCACGGTTCAACCGCGAGGGCGTGGAGCATGTGCTGCATGCCGGGGACTTTGTCTCGCCGTTCATGATCGACACGCTGCAAGACCTGGCAGCCGCCCTGACAGGGGTGTTTGGGAATAACGACGGGGACCGGTACCTTCTCGGGCAGAGATCCGCCCGGCTTTCGGATATGAAGATTGCCGGGACATTTGCCCGGATCGACCTGGGGGGAATGAAGATTGCGCTCCTGCACGGCGATGACCGCGAACTGCTCCAGACCCTTGCCGTATGCAGATCGTTCGATCTGCTGGTGTACGGGCACACGCACCGGCCGGAGGTCCGGAATGCCGGTTCCCTGCTGGTGGTCAATCCCGGTGAAGTGTACGGGCACCTGACCGGGAAAAGCACGGTTGCACTTGTCGATACGGTGAAGCGATCCGGAACGATCCTGGAACTCTGACGGGATTGCAGAGCTTTCACCGGATTATGGGACCGGGATGGAATTACCCCGTATATGCAACCCGGGCGACGTTCCTTTTTCCAACTTCTTCCGGCTGGCAAAACCCATGTACAATTTCCGGCATGTTTTACCGGGTATATTTTCCGGCACTATCCCGGGTTGGATTTCCTGACCCGGACATTAAAATCCCCCGGCCGACAATACCGGATCACGGATCTGCAATGACGCTCCTTGTCAGGGAAGTTGAGGCAAAGACCCTTCTTACGAAATCGAAGATTTATCCCTGGGTCATCAACCCGTACACCGGCTGCCAGCACGGCTGCTCGTACTGCTATGCCCGGTTCATGAAGCGGGTGACCGGGCACTGCGAGCCCTGGGGGGAATTCGTCGATGTCAAGGTCAATGCCCCCGGAATTTTGCAAAAGGAGATCCGTAAAAAGGCAAAGGCACGCGTCTGGGTGAGCGGGGTCTGCGACCCGTACCAGCCTCTTGAGGAGAAATACCGGATCACCCGGCAATGCCTCGCGATCCTTGCGGATAACGGCTGGCCGGCGATCATCCAGACCCGGTCGCCGCTTGTTCTCCGGGACATGGACATCATTGCGAATGCCCGGGATTTTGAGGTGGGGTTCTCCGTGACCACCGCAGACGATGCGGTCAGGAAACTGTTCGAACCCGATGCCCCGCCAGTCGGGGACCGGATCGCAGCGCTCGACACCCTTCATGCGGCAGGCATCAGGACCTATGCCATGGTTGCCCCGGTGCTCCCGGGCGCGGAAGGGCTTGCAGCGCTCCTGAAAGGGAAGATCGATTACGTTCTCATCGACCGGATGAACTACCATTATGCAGACCGGGTATACAAAAAATATAATCTCACCGACAAGCTCTCGGACGAGTACTATTTTAAAATACAAAAAGAATTTGCGTCGCTGTAATTAAACCGGGATCTGTCCGGCATCCGGCAGCAGCGCTTTACCGCCTGTTCTGTCCGGTTATATCCTAGATGGACTGGATAGCCCCGACAACCGTCCCCCTGTTGTTATAAAGCGGGGATACCTTGATCGAGATTACTGCGGGTTTCCCCTGAGGCGGGCATGGCTGGTCTCTGCAAGGAGGAGGGATCCCTCCCGCCGGAGGACCTGGTAATATTTTTTGGCGGTCTCCTCGGGCTCAAAGACCAGGTCGGCAAGGATCGGCCGGCGCTTGCCGTAAAACGGGAGCGTGTACTCGTAGTTCCCCTTGCCGAGCATCTCCCGTGCGGGGATGCCGGTCATCTCCTCGATCGCCCGGTTCCATGCGATCACAACCCCGTGAATGTCGATGACAAACGTGGCATCGGGAAGGAAGTTGATGGTATCCGCCTCCCTGCGTTCGAGGTCACGGATCCGCACTTCCGCATTTTTCTTCTGGACCGCCTGCCGGACCTTGTGGGCAAGCTCCGCGAACTGCGATGCCGGGTCCCCGCCTTTCTGGAGATAGAAGTCGGCTCCTTCGTTCAAAGCCTCGATGATGACTTCTTCCCGCGCCCGGCCGGTGAACAGGATGAACGGGGTGGTGTTTCCCGATTTGCGCACTTTTTTAACAGTTCGATGCCGTCCGTATCCCCCATCTGGTAATCGGAGACAACGGCATCGTAGAACCGGGATTTCAGAAGATCGAGTGCTTCAGCAGGAGAGGTTGTGATATCGATACTCAGCTGCCCCCCTGCTCCAGGAACCGTTTGCAGGTGTCGAGCAGGACCGGTTCATCATCGACATAGAGTATGAAATATACGTAAAATCACGGTTCTCTCTGTTACTGATATCGGGATACGGTATGTTATAGTATATCGTAACTTCGTGGGCAGTGCCCCCGGAAAATCCGGAAAATACTTCCTGCAATTCTATTGGGAAGATCCCGGTAAGCACGGTATTGCCTGGTATCCCCCGGTATCCTCCGCTGGAACGAGACGGCAGTTCCGGGTCATCCTGCCGGAGGGGATTCCATTCCTGCCAGGAAAACCGGTAGATCCGGCGGACGATGCCTGCTCATAACCTGTTCCTGTAACGCTCCTGCGACGCTCCTGTGAATATCGTGCAGCTCCGGCAGCTGCTGGTATCGACATATTTATTAGGAAGAACCGGGTTTCATTCAACTGATCCACTATGCCTTTACCAAAAAAACCCGGTATTGAATTCCCGAGCATTTCCGATCAGGCATACAAGGAACATAAACGGCATCTCAAAGTGGCGGAGATCATGAGCCAGAATGTTGTTACCACAACGCTTGGAACCCTGATGTCGGACGCGGCAAAGACCATGGGAGAACGGCACATAGGCAGCCTCATCGTCACGGAATATGGTACGCCGGTTGCAATCGTGACCGAACGGGATCTCCTCTCCAAGGTGCTGGCAGACGGCCTTAACCTGGAGACAACCACGGTTGAGGAGGTCATGTCCTACCCGCTCATCAGGATATGCCCGACAACCGAGATCCGGGAAGCCGCAAAGACCATGATCCACCGGAAAGGCAGGCTCGCGGTCTTTGAGTGCGGTAAAATCGTCGGGATGATCACCGCATCCGACCTGATACGGGAGATGCCGGATGCCCCGGAGACCTCGCTGAATGTCGATACGTTCATGACAGGCGACGTTGTTACCGTCGATGCAAAAGAGACGATCGATACCGTTACCGGCATCATGGGATCCAAAAGGATCGGGAGCGTGATTGTAAGTAAGGCAGGAAAGCCGGCCGGTATATTCACCGAGCGGGACCTCCTCTCAAAGTTCCTGGTTACGGGAAAATCGCTTGCCACTCCAATTGGAAAAGCGATCTCGTCCCCGCTGATTACCGCTCCCGCCGGGATCACTATCCACGAAGCGGCAAAGACCATGGCGGCTCAGCATGTACGGCGGCTCCCGCTCATGTCAAAGAAAAAAATTACCGGGATTATCACCGCACGGGACCTTGTTGAAGCGTACGCGGCGTAGGTCTGCGGTTCTTTTTTTAATTCCGGTTTCGCTCCTTCAATGCGGGAAAGGGAAACACCTTACCTGTCTGCCGGTTATACAAAAAACCGGTTATTGCCCCCCGGTTTGCAGAATGTCGTGAAGTCAGAGATTTGCCCGGGAATGTTCCGGGATCGATCAGTCCGGTTCCCGGTGTGAACCGTTCTCTGCCATGCCCGCTGCATCGTCTTCTTTCAGGGTTTCCAGTTCTTTCCGGTGGATAAAAATGGCATCGATCGGTACGCCAAACAGGTCGGACATCTTAAAGGCAAGACCGAGCGACGGGTCATAGTGCTCGTTCTCGATGGCGATGATGGCGTGCCGGGTCACGCCCAGCTTCTCCGCAAGTTCCTCCTGCGTCAGCCGGTACACCGCCCGGAAGATCCTGACCTTGTTCTTCATGGCGAACCGGCGCGAAGGTGCCGCGAGTACCAGATCGAGGTTGCAGCGTAGAGCGCGGAGAGCGTAATGAGCATAGCCGCGATCGCGTACACGGCCATGTAATAATCGTTGCCAGGGCCGCTGATGGTGATGAGGATGAGGCCGATGACCGTGAAAGCAAACGATGTCACGTTCAGGGTCATGGTTGCCGCCTTCTGTTCGACAAGCCGGGTGAACTCATCCTCGATGACGGTTGAGACGGACCGCTTTATGAGAAGGAGCAGGAACGCTCCCGCAAGGAATGCGGCGGGGGGGATCGCGGCATTGCCGGTCTTTACCCCGTACATGATGCCTGCCACCATGCCGGCAAGCACGATGATCCCGACAATCGTTGCATGCCCGGATTTCATGAGCATCGCCCCGGTTCAGATGGCATAGACAGCGACAATCCCAAACGTGGCAAGGAGGATCACGCTGATCCAGAACAGGGTGCGCGACGATGATTCCGGTTGCTCCTCCTCCCGGAACTGGAAGGTGACGATGAACCCCAGGTAAATGATGATGTATAGGATCATGTCAGACGAGAGCTGCTGCGCGGGAACAAGCAGGACATTTTTCAGGATCACGGCAAGGAGGATGAGACAGGCTCCGGCCGTCAGGGGGATCATCACCCTGTTGATCCGGAAGCCGGGTGCCGTGCGGGTCCTGACTTCGCTCATGCCGGCTCCTTCCTGTTTGCGTTTATATGCATTTGAGAGTGCATGTTACTAAATAGTTACATTATGGTATTAAAACTTACCCTTCACGGACCAGTACAGGACGGACAGATAGTCAATCAGTCAGTCAATCAATGAGTCAGTAAGTCAGTCTTCGGAAAATTTACCGGAAATGTCCGACATGCATGCGGAGTCAGTCGCATTATACGGCCTCCTGTGTCCGGAAGCGTACGAATGCCCGTCACGAATCAACAGGTTTTCCCAAAGAAAACGATCCGGTAAAAGATGTGCGACCGGGTACCGGATCGATCGTGAGATGATACACGGGTATTCCAAAAACCGGTGGAGAACCGGTTTTTCTGGAAGATCAGACCAATGCCGGAATGAACATTGCAAGAAGGGAGATGTCTTCAGGACCGGCACTGACGGTATGATGGACTTTCGGGGGGGTGAAATACGACTGGCCGGGAGCGATCCGGACTTCCTTGCTGCCGATGACAAACGTTCCCTTCCCGCTGACGATCAGGTTATACTCCCACTGGGTGTCGTGGTCATGGTCCAGTACTTCATGATCTTTCCATACCCGGACAAGATGATAACTGAACTTTCCTCCGGTCTCCTTTCCGGTAACAAGATCTTTTAAGAAAACCCCCTCCATTGCAGGATGGGGGTACCAGGGTTTCGCGTTCGCTTCCGTTTCAAGATCCGGAAGGAACACGACTCCCTGCTCGAAGATCTCGGTCATCTTTTTTGGATCCATTGTCTGACTCCTTCTCCAAATTTCAGATGTATCGAGGTAAAAATGGTATGCGGGATTCCGCAGCGCACGATCTTACTTGACGTGCGGGATGACTTCCCTGAAGACATCGATACCGAGATTTACGTTCGGGCTCGAGTTGCCAAGGCAGAAGTGCGTGATACCGGCCTTCTTGAACCGCTCGATCTCCTTGATCAGGCTTTCCGCATCGGTTGCACACAGGAAGTTCTTCTTCATCATTTCTTTGCCGACCATGTTTGCATGCAACTCGACCTCGGGCGCATCGCTGACACGGTACTTGAACATGGACGGTACCAGGCACCCTGCCCAGAACCGGTTGCCCTCAATAGCCTTATCATAATCCGGATCTACCGAGTACCAGATGAGCATGGCGCGTTCCATCTTCCTGGGATCCTTGCCGGCTGCCTTTGCGCCCTCTTCAAACTTCGGGATGGTGACTTTCTTTAAGGTGTCGGGGTCGGCAGATACCGTCATGAGGTGGTCACCGTATTTGCCGGCGAGCATCGCACCCTTGGGGCCCATACCGGAGAAGTAGAGCGGGACTTCATCATCCGGCTTGGTGTACAGGAATGCCTTTTCAAGCGTGTAGTATTTTCCCTTGAAGGAGACGGGAGCCTTGCTCTCCCAGAGCTTGCGCATGACTTCGATTGCCTCGACCGTCATGTCCTGGCGCTCGGGAACGCTTGGCCACTTCCCGGTGACCGGCACTTCGTTCAATGCCTCTCCGGCTCCGACTGCGATACCGGCACGCTTCGGGTACATCTGGCGGAGTGTTGCAAAAGTCTGTGCGACAACACCCGGGTTGTACCGGAGGATCGGGCAGGTAATACAGGTCGAGACAAAGACCTTCTTTGTCGCCTGAAGGGTTGCACCCATCCATGCCCATGCCTGTCCTGTCTGGGCGTTGGTGTGGTACCACGGGTGGAAGTGGTCGTCAACCCAGATCGAGTCGAACCCGACTTTTTCTGCACGTACGGACTGTTCGAGTGCATCCATCGGCTTGTACTGCTCGAGGGATGCAAAGTATCCAATCTTGGTTTCCATGATTGCTGCCTCCGACCGGAGGGAGAGGAGGTCATGGACGACAGCGTGCGCTGGTGATGCAAATCCTCATATATCTGTCCCGACGATATACAGATCGGGTAAACCTGCCGGCGTTCACCAGACCGTGAGGCGATACTGTCGAAAGTTGCTGCCTGTTATGGTCTCTGGTGAGCCCGGATGGCCTCGCCCATGATTACTACTCAGGTTCCGGTTTTGTGGAATTTTTGTTCCACATGAGATTGTCCCTTTTGTCATTTAATAAAGGTAATTTTTATTGCTCGCCATTGGTCCGGGTCATCCGGACGCAGATTCTCCGTCACAATTTTTCCTTGGAGAAGCTCCCGGGTCATGATCTGTATTGCTCGCCATTGAAATCGTACTGATCCGCCCGGGCACCAGAAAATTCCGGCAGGAGCGCGAACCAGCGGCTGGAACAGGGAACCGGCATAACGGCGCTTACGGGAAGATATCCTGCTTTCAGAGATCCCTGCCCTCTTGTACCGCATCGGTTACATCCACCATGAACGACGCGATCTCACCTGAAGGTAGTTTGAAGACATAGTGCGAGATCCACGGAAAGTCGTCGCGCTTCCGGTACTTGAGGGGAGGAACTGACTCCGGCTGTTCGGTTGTCAGGACCCGGAAGAGGAGGTCATGAACGGAGGGATCCGGAAGTTCCGGGAACTCTTCGAAGAGCTTTTTCCCGACCAGTTCTTCCTTCTCCATACGGAGGAGCGCCGCAGTCACCTTGTTGACATCCTTGATGATGTAATCCTCGCCGTTGTTGACCGGCTCGTAGATGAGCACGCCGTTGCAGGTATTCTCGAAGAAGGAATGGTACCGGACTTCCTTAAGCTCGGTCCTCCGGAGCGCTTCCTCCGCCCGTTTCCGGTCGGTGATATCGAGGATGATCCCGTTCCAGACAGTCTCGTTCTTCAGCTGGACCGGTTGCGAATGTACCTGGATGAACATCTCATCGCCGGTCGGCCGGATGAACCGTCCCTCGAACTCCCATGGGGACACGTTCCGGATCACGTCGTCGATCGACCGGGTCCACCGCTCCCGGTCTTCCGGTGCGATGCAGGCTGTGTACCGCTGGATCCAGGTATCGAGCGGTTCCGGATCAAGGCCGTAGATCTCACGGGAACGCTCGTCCACGTAATGCATGCCCCATTTACCGGATTTCCCGATATAGAACTGGTACACGATACCGGGAAGGTTCCGGGTGATCCCCCGGAACCGTTCTCCCATCTCCTTCGATGCCGCTTCTGCCCGTTTCCGGTCGGTGATGTCAAGGAAGATCCCGTTGAAGACCGTCTCGTTCTTGAGCCGGACCGGTTGCGAGATTCCCTTGACAAACATCTCCTTGCCGTCCGGACGGATGAACCGGCCTTCGAATTCCCACGGGACGACCCTTCTTATCACGTCCCTGATGGAGGTCACCCATCGTTCGCGTTCTTCCGGTGCGATACAGTTGCCGAACCGGTCGAACCATGTCACGAGCGGTTCGATGGGCACACCATAAATCTCCTCCGTGCGCTCGTTGACGTAGTACACCCCCCATTCGCCGGTATCCCGTGCAAAGAACTGGTAGATGATGCCGGGAAGGTTGCTCAGGATTCCCTGGTACCGCTCCTTCAGCTGTTTCTCGGCGATCTTCTTTGCCGTGATATCGAGAAAGAGGATGAAGTAATCCTTTGATGCAGTGCCGGTGGTTTCGGCGACCGGTGCAAACACGATCTGGAAATATGCAACCCCGCTCTTTTTTGTCGAGGACAATGTCCCGGATTTCAGCCGGTCGAAATTGCAGGAGAGGGTCAGTTCGGCGTTCTTTCCCTGCTGGATCAGGTCCTGGATCTTGTCCTTCGAGCAGAGGATATCGTAGATCCTGAAGTCCGCGAGATCGGTAAAATACGTGAGCCCGAGGATATCGAGGGCCGCCCGGTTCGCATTCAGGATGGTGCCGTCCTCATGGAAGAGGAAGATGCCGCTTGGGACTTCCTCAAAGAGCGTGCGGATCTTCCGCTCGCTGTCTTTGAGTGCCTCCTCGGTCTTCTTCCACGTCGTGATGTCCCGGAGGCTGATCATGATCCCGGGTTTTCCTGTAAACGCGAGAGAGGGAATCACGGTCGAGACAAACTCGGTTAAGAAGATCCGGTCGGAGCCCTGCTCGATGAGCAGCATCTCGTTGACAAACACCTGCGACCTGATAATCCGCGAGATATTCTCCGTGACCGTGTGGTTGTCGAAGAGAGGCACGCCGAGCCGGGAGAGCTCTGTCCCGATGATGTTTCGCCCCCCGCGGATGCCAAACGTGCTCCGGAAACTCTGGTTGACCATCAGGACCTTGAGATCGGAGTCAAGGATGACGATGGCGTCGGAGAGGTGGTTGACGAGATCATCGAACGGGACGTTCTGGGACGAGGTGTACAGCTTTGCCTTGCCGAAGGGCTTCATCACTACATGCCCGTGGGACTGGAGGACTTCGAGGTACTTGGCAACGGAACCCCGGTTCATATTCATCTCCCGCGCAATCGTGGAGATGGAGACGGCTTTTGGATGGTGTTTCTGGAGGAATTCCCGGATCCGGGTGTACCGGTCGTCCTTTGCAATCATGTTCTTTTATGTACAGGGTATATCCGGTGCATTAAGAGTTTTCATCACGACCCCCTTTAAGAAAAGGAATGTCACCGGGAACCGTTATTCCCCGGCTGAAGGCACTGGTTCCGGGTGCCGGCAGTCCCTGAAGTCTGCGCTCCTCCTGAAGGGGGACGGACATGTAATGTACAGGGATGCCGCATACGATTTTCCCGGCCATCACGAGCCGTTCATCCAGCCATCGCTGTTTGTGTATGAGCGACGCGATCGAGAAGGCAGATGGAGAATTCGCAGTCCTTGCAGTTTCTTGACTTTTCGTCAAGAGTGCAGTTTCCACTAAATGTACAATACCACGTAACAAAGAGGACTTTTTTCAGCCCGATCTCTTCAAGTTCGTCACGGAACTCCCCATATCATCTCATCTCCCCTGGTCATACAGTTGCCCGCAATCATCCCGGGAAGTTCTAATCACCGTATTACTTACGGGCTAAACATATAAACTTTTGCAGACCTGGCAGGTCCGATGATACGTGATATCATCGTACGAACCTTCTCACGGGTATGTTGGCACTTCTCCGGATAATCCCGGAAAGCTCCCGAAAGATTCCGGTAGCGTCACGGTATTTCCGGAGGTTCCTGTAAAAGTATCTCAGTCTATCTTCTCTTCG
>Ga0116171_10004412_pt1 | contig 12681 bp, 8 predicted proteins | sample AD_JPNHW2_MetaG_FD_89798 | JGI IMG/M metagenome (GOLD analysis project Ga0116171, IMG submission 89798) | Active sludge microbial communities of municipal wastewater-treating anaerobic digesters from Japan - AD_JPNHW2_MetaG | ecosystem: Engineered > Bioreactor > Anaerobic > Digestate | place...
ATTCCCCGACGACGGTCATCCCGATATGTGTAATGCTACACTTGATATTACCGGCGACTGCCGCGACGAGATCGTGGTCTGGGATCAGCACAGTATATGGATCTATACCCAATCCGACAATCCCTTGCCAGGCAGGCTGTACAAACCAATACGAAATCCGCTTTATAATTATTCCAATTACCAGGCTACGGTTTCACTGCCCGCCTGGAGCGAGTGACAAAATGAAGAATGCAGCTTTAGTATTCAGCCTTGCAGCGATATTTATCATGTCGTGTTCCGTTAACACAAAACCCGGCATCCAGCTGACCCAGTACCAGGTACCTCTACTTACAGGAAAATCAGATAATCCAGTTCTTCAGATAAAGATTTGTCCTGATAATGAAGGTGAAATAAAGATCCGAAATGTCATTGTCAGCCTGGATGGAACCACCGATCTGAATGATCTCCGCGCATTACGACTTTTCATCACAGGGAATAATAAAGGCTTCAGCACAAGCCATCAGATTGGCCCCGACATGGCCCCTGCCGATGTAGTTACCTTCAGTGAACCCTTTTTAATAAATGACACAACAGACCTCTGGATATCAGCAGAACTGAACGAGAAAGCCGGCCTTCTCCATAAAGTGACTTTATCATGCCGTTCAGTTTCTACTTCACATGGCAGGCTTGAACCTGATACATCGTGGCACCCCTTCCAACACCGCATTGGCATAGCCCTCCGAAAGCACCTCGATGATAGCGTTCATACTTTCAGGATTCCGGGACTTACAACAACAGCTAAAGGCACACTGCTGGCAATTTATGATGTAAGAAGGGAAAGCAGCAGGGACCTCCAGGGCGATATTGACATAGGACTTAGCCGTAGTACTGACGGTGGAAACACGTGGGAGGCAATGAAGATTGTCATGGATATGAAAGAGTGGGGCGCTCTGCCTGAAAGATTTAATGGTGTCAGCGATGCCTGCATACTTGCTGACGAAAATACAGGTGATATATACATTGTCGGACTATGGATGCACGGCGTTCTTGACAAAAGCGGGCAATGGATTGAAGGTCTTGCTGATACATCGAAAGCCTGGGAGCACCAGTGGAAAAACAGAGGTTCTCAGCCCGGAACAGGGGTAAAGCAGAGCTCACAATTCCTCGTTGTTAAGAGCACCGATGACGGTCTTACATGGTCAGAGCCTGTAAATATCACTGCGTCAGGAAAAAAGAAAGAGTGGTGGTTATGGGCGCCGGCACCAGGGCATGGTATCACACTGGCTGACGGAACACTCCTCTTCCCGTCACAGGGCAGGGATGAGACCGGACGTCCATTCTCAACAATTACCTGGTCAGGCGATAGCGGAAGGACCTGGAAGACAGGAAATCCTGCATATAAAAATACAACGGAGTGCATGGCAGTCCAGCTTTCTGATGGTTCAGTCATGCTGAACATGCGTCATAATGGCAACAGAAATAATATGGGACCCGATAATGGCAGAGCTGTAGCCGTTACCAAAGATCGTGGTGCCACCTGGGATGAGCATCCTTCATCACGAAAGGCACTGATCGAGCCGACATGCATGGGATCTCTGCACAAACATTATTATACCGAAAATGGAATTAAAAAGAGTATTCTTCTCTTTTCAAATCCCGATTCGAGAAATTCCCGCACCAGGATGACCATCAAGGTTAGCTTCGACGAAGGGATGACATGGCCTTCTGAAAACTGGCTCCTGCTCGATGAGCTCAGGTCGAACGGTTATTCATGCCTCACATCTGTCGATGAGAATACCATAGGAATATTATATGAAGGAAGCCAGTCGATGCTTACCTTCGAAAAGATTCCTTTGTCAGATTTAATCCGGAAATTGGCCCCCATTCAGGAGTGACCGGGAGTTATCTGATCCCGAAGAGCCTGCATATATGCCTGTCATACATATTGTCATAGACACACTGGCCTACAATTTTTTCATTTGCATCGAGAAGCTTAAAATATTCATCCATTTTAAGTGCAGCCAGTTTATAGGCAACGTGTACAAGCTGTCTCATATTAGGATTATAGTTTTTGTTTCCGGGAACATGCCTTAATGACTCTGCAAATTTCTTATTGTCCCATGATGCCACGTCCTTTTTCGAAGGAAGCTTTGAAATGTTAATGTCAATTACATCGGCATATGGTGCACACAGCTCCTCGATTTTTTCCAGCGATTTTGTATAAATATCCCTTACAAAATCAAGGGCTTTGCCACCGGCCTCAGCAAGTCCGATGACCTCCTCGAGCCATGTGGTTCCGGCTGTTTTAAGGTGTATCCCCTTGTTGTGTTTCTTAAGTATCTTCCAGATTATCGGGTAAATAGTAAATTTATCAGAACCTGAATGGACACTCATCTTCAGGTTACCCGGAAGACCAAATTCATGGATTGCAAAATCAATAACCATCAGGTCAGCTTCAAACTCCTCCTCAAATTGTTCCGGGTCACCTACATAGTCAACACCTTTATTGAAACGGCCCGAAAACTTGGGAGCGATAGTCTGTACCGGTATGTTTTCTTCTCCCAGCATTTTCAGTATAAAGAACAGTTCGACAGGTGTCTGTGGATCAGGTACTTCATCCATTGATACCTCTGTTACAAAATTGCCAGCTCCCTTTGCCTTTTCAATTTTCCTGAATATTTCCCATGCTTTTATGGCAGCAAAAAGGTACTTGTCTGCTATTTCCTTTATTTTCTTTTCTGATACTTTAATGCTCTTCTTGATTCCGGGAATTTTGAGTTCACCGGCATATTTCTTTGCACCTGCAACAAATGCATTGATGTCATCGTCGTCGGCCTTTTTACCTATATATGAAGCAACATCGATGGTAAAGAAATCGGAACTTGGAATGAACCTGTCGACTGTATCGAGGTTGATATGGTCGGCATCGACGAAATATGGATTCTTGAAACCAGCTTTTTTTGTTACGCTGTCAGCTTCCTTTCTGACGTCTTCAGGGTTGGTGCCAATTGTATTATGTTCCCTGTTTGATTTGTTCCACACAGGCGTTATATCGATCCCTTTTTTCCCAGCCTCAATTATAGCCCTTAGCTGGGCCGAACCCTGGTGGCCGAACCTGTCGCCCATACCTATTGAATATTTTCCTAATGTTTTCATATTGATATTTTTAAGATTTTACAAAAAATTGAACATTCTCCGAAGTGACAACATCAATGGGCAGATATTCCATCTTCTCAGGTACCTTATCCATCGACAGGTAGTCAAATAGTTTTCTTATTCCTTTATATGTCTGTTCATCAGGCCGTTGTCCTATAAGAAATTTTATAGTGCCTGTTATGAGATAATTCACATTGCTCTCCAGGAGATCGTATCCGATCAGGTTTATCGAATTGATCCCTTTCGATTCAAGGTAATCGGCCACCTTATATGATTTTGAACCTGTTACAAATATTGAACCAATGTCGGGATTTTTAGTAAGAGTCCTTTCAAGCTCCTTCCTTACATTTTCCGCCACCGGGTCGGATATGCTCATGCTGATCAGATCACCCCTGTTTTTTCCAGACTCGGGGAAATAGCTCATAAACCCCTGTGCCCTTTTATTGAGGTGATGTACGTTCTTTATGTTCCTTGTTATATTTATTATAAGGATATCCTTTTCTGCCGGAGTAACAAGGTCGATAAGCTGTGCGGCAACACGGCCGCTCTGAAAGATATCTTCTCCTGTATATGAAAGGAAATCAGTTTCTTCAAGGAAACCATCGATAAAAACGAAGGGTATCTTCTTTTTCGAAAGCTGGTTGCAAAAAGTAACTGCCTGTGTTTTGAAGATGGGTGCGAGTATCACCCCGTCGGGAGCCAGGCTTATAACCTTTTGTGATTGTTTCTCAAAGTCTTTCTCGTCAAGCAGGTCGAAGTTAACCTGGTTTAGCATTATGGGAAACGGATCGAGCTCGCTCATAGCCTTCGTGATTCCCTCAGGATGTTTCTGCCAGAAGGCGCTCTCATCAGTCGGCCTGGGCAGAAGTGAAACAACCCTGAAATTCTTCTTTGATTTAAGTGCACGGGCAATGACGTTGGGAGAATAGTCAAGATCTTTAGAGATCTTCATGACTTTCTCCCTCGTCTTTTCTGCCACTTCGCCCCGGTTATGCAAGACTCTGTCGACCGTGCCGATAGAAACACCGGCAAGTTCGGCAATATCTTTTATTCTTGCTTTCTCTTGGGGCATATCTATTCCAGTTCGACCTTTTTATTCTTAGGTGCAAATACAGCCATAATGATCCATGCCAGCAGGTATGCACTTCCTGCAATTGCGAACATAACGACATAACCTGTCTCAATATGTCCCAGATCTTTGAAATGCTGAAGTATACCACCTGCGATGTAAGAGATGAATGCGCCACCTACTGCACCTGCCATCCCGCCAATACCGGTCACTGAGCTTACAGCTTTTTTCGGGAATGCATCTGACACAGTCGTAAAGATGTTTGCCGACCATGCCTGGTGAGCTGATGCAGCTAGTGCTATAAGACATACAGCACCCCAGTTCCCAATTGAAGGTGATTGTGCAAAAACTATGGGAACAACCAGGAGTGCAAATATGAGCATGCTTACTTTCCGGGCTTTAAAAGGCGACATCCCTTTTTTGATCATAAAACCTGATAGCCATCCTCCTCCAATGCTACCGACTGTTGTCATTGTATAGATAAATGCCAGGGGCAGTCCGAATGATTTGACATCCAGACCAGCACCTCTTACCGTAGAAAGCCAGCCGGGGATCCAGAACAGATAAAACCACCAGATCGGGTCTGTGAGACCTTTACCAATGAAGAAGAGCCATGTCTGTCTGTATTTTAAAAGCTTCATCCATGAAACTTTTTCTTTGCTTTCAGCCTGTTCGTCAACGTCACTGTTTATATAAGCAAGCTCACCTGCCGATACTTTTTTATGTTTTTCCGGAACTTCATAAAAGATGAACCAGAGGATTACCCAGATAAAACCGATAGCACCGGTAACAATAAAAGCAGCCTGCCAGCCCCATGCAACGACCATGGCCGGAATTGCCAAGGGTGCAACAATGGCACCAACGTTTGTACCAGAATTGAAAATTCCTGTAGCAAGTGCTCTCTCTTTTTTCGGGAACCATTCAGCAACCGTCTTGATCGCTGCCGGAAAGTTACCAGCCTCACTTATTCCAAGGAAGCCTCTCCAAAAACCGAATCCCAGTGCTCCCTTTGCCAGAGCATGTCCCATAGCAGCAATGCTCCATAATACTACAGAAACACCATACCCGATTTTTGTACCAAATTTATCTATCAGCCGTCCGGCAATTACCATTCCTATTCCATACAGTAGCTGGAAGGCCATGATAATATGCGCATACTGCTCTTCTCCAATACCAAGATCAGACTCAAGCAGTGGCTTTAATATTCCAATGACCTGCCTGTCGAGGTAATTGACTGTCGTTGCAAAGAAGATCAATGCGCAGACAGTCCATCTGTAGTTACTGAATTTTTTTTCTTCTGTCATATTTGATTGTTTGTTAGGTATTTACACATTATATGTCGTTGATGCAGTAGTACCGCCTCTTCCAGTCCAGTTCGTATGGAAGAACTCTCCTCTCGGCTTGTCGGTACGTTCATAGGTATGTGCACCGAAATAATCTCTCTGGGCCTGGAGAAGGTTTGCAGGAAGTTTCTCACAACGGTAACCGTCGAAATATCCAAGTGCCGAAGAAATTGCAGGTACCGGTATCCCGTTCGAGACAGCAGCCGCAACGACACTCCTCCATCCTTTCTGGGCTTTCTCAACCTTCTCCCTGAAGAATGGATCAAGAAGCAGATTGGTAATTCCAGGGTTATTGACGAAAGCTTCTTTTATTTTTCCAAGGAAAGCCGATCTTATAATACATCCGCCCCTCCACATAAGGGCAATGCCTCCGTAGTTGAGATCCCATTTGTATTCTATGGCTGCAGCTTTCATCAATGAATACCCCTGTGCATATGAGACGATCTTACTTGCATAGAGGGCATCTTTCAGGTCGTCGATAAACTTCTTTTTATCGCCGCTGAAGGAAGGTGATGGACCATGAAGCACTTTTGAAGCGCTGACTCTTTCGTTCTTCACTGCGGAGAGGCACCTTGCAAACACTGCTTCGCCAATGAGTGTAAGGGCAATACCCTGGTCAAGCGCGGCAACTGCTGTCCATTTTCCGGTACCCTTCTGGCCCGCTGTGTCAAGTATCTTGTCTACCAGAGGTTTGCCATCGGTATCTTTATAGGCCAGAATATCCCTGGTAATCTCAATAAGATAGCTGTCGAGATCTCCTTTATTCCATTCTTTAAAAACAAGATGCATCTCATCAGCGCTCATCCCTAAAAGATCCCGCATTATCTGGTACGCTTCGCAGATAAGCTGCATGTCGCCATATTCAATTCCGTTGTGGACCATTTTGACGAAATGGCCTGCACCATTTTCTCCAACCCAGTCACAGCAGGGAGAACCATCCTCCACCTTTGCAGCAATAGCCTGGAAAATAGGTTTTACCGAGGGCCAGGCTGCTTTGGAACCACCAGGCATTATTGATGGACCCAGAAGGGCGCCTTCTTCGCCTCCGGAAACTCCTGTTCCGATATACAGCAGACCTTTACTTTCCACATATGCTGTCCTTCTGTCCGTATCAGGGAAATGTGTATTACCCCCATCAATGATGATGTCGCCCTTCTCAAGATGAGGGATAAGCGTGTTTATCATGTCGTCAACAGCATTACCTGCCTTTACCATGATCATCACTTTCCTGGGCCTGGCAAGCGATTTGACAAGCTCCTCAATTGAATGGGTCCCGGTGATCTTCTTTCCCCTGGCCCTGCCGGCAATAAAATCATCTACTTTCTGTGTGGTTCGGTTATAAACGGCAACGTGGAATCCCTTGCTCTCCATATTCAGAACAAGATTCTCACCCATCACCGCCAGACCGATCAACCCGATGTCTGCTAATTTGCTCATTTTACTTATAAATTTTAGTTATCCATTACTAATTACTGTCTTTGCGATCCCGTAATAACGGGAGAAACAATCTGATCACTTCTTTTCATTTTTTATAATACTCCTTGACTATCTCGTCCATAACCCTGCTTGTTCTTGAGGCAGTGATGCCTGTGCTTACAGGGATGCTTCCTCCGTTAAGCGATCTGACTATCTGATCGATAAGGTAGTATTGTACATGCTCTGGCCTTTCGTTGATAAATTCCCATCTTCCTTCACTATTCTCAACAATAATATTTTCAAAATTAAATGAAGAAAATTTAATGAATCCTTTCTCTCCGGTTATTTCAATGCTATCTCTTCCCGATAATTGGGAAACACCGAAGCTCCATGTTCCTGAACAGGCTACCTGGTTATCAAAAAGGAGGTCGGCAGATACAAAATCTTCGGCTTTGTACAGGCCGGCATGGTTCAGAGCTACTCCACTGACCTTTCTGACAGGTCCGAAAACATAATCGAGATAATCGAGCTGATGTGAGGCCAGATCGAAGAAATGTCCGCCTCCGGAAATTCGTGGATCAACCCTCCACGAGAGCCTGCCCTGTTTTTCATCTTCCGACGGTGACTTGAAAAGTTCGATCCTTATAAAGAGAGGTTTGCCGATAACTCCTGTTTCTATAAGCTCCTTTACTTTCAGGAAGCCGGGAAGAGTTCGCCTGTAATAGGCTACAAATACCGGATTTCCTGATCTTGAGGAAGCCTTGTTAATTTTTTCACACTCCCTGTAGTTCAGGGCCATAGGTTTTTCGATATATACCGGCTTGCCTGCCTTGAGAACTTTGAGCGCATACTCCAAGTGGCTTGAGGGGGGAGTAGCGATATATACGGCATTGATCTCAGGATCGTTGATAAGCCTGGAGGCATCAGAATAGTATTTTGGCACATTATGCCTTCGGGCAAAATCCTCAGCAAGGGCTGCATCGCGTCTCATTACGGCAACAAGCCTGGAGCCTGGTACCTTGCTAAATGCAGGACCGCTCTTTACTTCAGTAACATTGCCACAGCCTATGATACCCCAGTTTATCATTTTTCAAGTCTCTCCCTCGAGCTCCACAAACCAACTGCCGGATTTGATATAAAGTATATCTTCTCGCCATCAGGCATAATGTTATATCCGTCCCTGAGCTTTTCAGGATTATATTTTTTAATTGTTTCGTTAAGGTCAGCATATTTGAAATTCACCGATTCAATTTCCTGCTGCGACAGATATCCGGGGCAGTAGGTTATTGAGAACCTGTTTTCAGAGCTTCCATGTATCAGGTGTGCTGCCGCGCTCAGGTTTTGTCTCAGTTCATCATTGATTTTGAGGGCTTCCAGAGTGGCAGGGGTGCCGCGATATCCATATTTGCGGATCAGCCTGTCTATCTCTTTATCTTCGCCAAACTCCTTAAGGCCCGGTGCTAAAACTATGAGCTCTCCGCCATCGGCCATGGCCATCCTGGTCCGGTATATGCTTTTATTACCCAGCCAGGTGGTTTTAAATTCTGTGGGATCGAGGAAGACGACTGCTTTTTTCAGTGGTTCCTCGAGAACCGTGAAATTAACTTTTATCGACAGCGCTGCAGCTTTCGTAAACACCTCGTTGTCGTCGCCAATGAACAATCCCCTTATGACAAGCTTCCCTGAGGCATCACGCCCGATGACTGTATGTACATATACAACCGGAAGATGTGAAATGAAATTTTCGGATGCGTAATTGAGCAGACGCCTGACAGGGGTGTCAGCCTTTCCCATCATCTTTTCCATTCCATAAGCGGCTCCTACGAAATGACTTTTATTGATGCCTTCTGGTCCGCCGGTGCCTACAAAAAGATTCTTGTTATAATTAGCCATACCTATCACCTCATGCGGAACAACCTGTCCCACTGAGAGTATAAGATCGTGTCCGCCGCTGTAGACAAGCTTGTTAAGCTGTGCAGGCCAGGGATAATCAATAACTCCTCCCGTAACATTCGACACGTATTCACCGGGTATGGTACCAACAGTAACCACATCCTTGCGCCAGTCGTGAACCCTGAAAAGATCCCTGGGAATTTCTTTGTACATCTCTGCTATCTCGCTGTCGGTCATGGGAACATGTGTCCCAAGAGCCGGGAGAATGTCTTTCAGGTTTTCCTTGTAGTATTTATAGATCAGGGTAGTCAGCTCACCAGCCCTTGAATGAAATCTGGTGAAATCAGGAGGTACGACCAGCACCTTCTTTCTCTGCCCCAGCTTAACCAGCGCTGAGTATAACCCGTATTCCAGCTCACTGGAGCTTATCACGGTTTCCGGCGAACCTGCTTGATAATATATCATACCAAAAACTTTTAACTTTTAACTTTCAACTTTATACACCCGAATAGGCGCTGAAACCACCGTCGACAGGTATGATAATGCCGGTAACAGCACTCGACAGATCTGAAGCAAGGTACAGAAGTGTACCTGTCATTTCCTCAGGAACACAATATCTCTCCATCGGAGTGCCGTTGATTATCTTCTTCCCGCGGGCTGTCAGTTCCCCTGTCTTTTCGTCGATCAGCAGGAACCTGTTCTGGTTTGTGATCAGGAATCCTGGTGCAATAGCGTTTACCCTGACTCCAACTTTTGAAAAATGAACTGCAAGCCATTGTGTGAAATTGTTTATGGCAGATTTTGCAGCTGAATAGGCAGGTATCTTTGTAAGAGGCCTGTAGGAATTCATCGATGAGATATTGATTATTACCCCTGATTTTTTTGCAACCATGTCAGCAGCAAAAACCATTGAAGGAAGAAGAGTTCCCTTGAAATTGAGGTCGAAGACCTTATCGAAGCCTTCAATCTGAAGGCCGAAGAAAGTCTCCTCGGGTTTTTCATCACCCATCATCTTTTCGACTTTGGTTGTAGCTGCCGGCGAGTTGCCTCCTGCTCCGTTAACCAGAATATCTATGGGGCCGACTTTTTCATGTATTTCCTTCAGGGCTGCCTCGAGGGAGGCTTTGTCAAGTACGCTTGCTGCCACGCCTACTGACTTTGTTTTGAATTCCTTTTCAATTTCGGCTGCGATTTTCTCAGCCGCTTCCCTGTTAAGATCGAGGATGACAGTTTTTACTCCTGCAGCAGCAAGTGATTTTGCCATAGTAGAGCATATAACTCCTGCACCGCCGGTGACTACAGCAACTTTATTTTTCAGATTAAGTTCATTCATAATGTTATACTGTTAAAATTTGAAATGTTCCTTTGCATTTTTGTATGATATGCCTTCTATGAGAGGTTTCAGAAGGTCAGCTGAATCGGGGATGTTTCTCTTTTCTACCTCTTCGCCAATATAATTACATACCAGTCTTCTGAAATACTCATGACGCGGGTATGAGAGGAAGCTTCTTGAGTCGGTTACCATTCCGATAAACCTTCTCATCAGACCCAGGGATGCAAGGTCCCTGATATGCTTCTCCATGCCGTTCTTCTGATCGAGGAACCACCAGGCAGCACCATACTGAACTTTTGCCGGAACAGTGCCATCACAGAAATTACCTGCCATCGTCACCATCATCTCATTATCAGCAGGATTGAGGTTATAGAGTATTGTTCGTGCGAGCTGGTTGCTGTCGTCGAGTGTCCCCAGGAACCTCGACATTTTAAGTGCATCCTGGGCAATACCTATGGAATCCCATCCAGTATCGGGGCCGAGCTGCCTGAACATACGGAGATTATTATTCCTCATGGCGCCAACATGGAACTGCTGTGTCCAGCCTCTCTTGCTGTTCATTTTGCATAGTTCCATCATTACTGCTGTCTTGTATTTTTCCGATTCTTCCGCAGAGATCATTTCACCTTTTAAAAGCTTCTTCAGGATCCTGTCAGCTTCCGTGGCTGTGTATTCTGTGAAATAGAACCTGTCGAGCCCGTGATCGGATGCCCTGGTACCCATCTTGTCGAAAAACTTATGACGGTCGTCAAGCGCTTCAGTAAGCGTACTGAAATTCCTGATCTCCCTGCCTGAAGCCTCTTCGAGCCTTTTAATATATGCTTTGAACCTTACCGGATCTTCTGTTTTGACGACATTATCGGGGCGCCATGTCGGAAACATTTTGATCCCCGGCTTGCCCTTCATCCTGCTATGATACTCAAGTGTGTCGGCCGGATCATCTGTTGTGCAGACAACTTCTACTTTCATTTTCTTCAGGAGCGACTTTACAGAAAATTCCTTGGTCTTCAGCATCTCTCCGGCTTTCTTGTATATCCTTGCCGCACTGGCCGGATTAAGAAGCTCAGTCACCTTAAAGTACCTCGCAAGCTCAAGATGCGTCCAGTGATATAACGGATTTCCCACGGTGTACGGAACTGTTTCTGCCCATTTTGTGAATTTCTCGGTGTCTGTTGCCTTGCCGGTACAATATTTTTCGTTTATGCCATTCGTTCTCATGGCTCTCCACTTGTAATGGTCGCCCTCAAGCCATGCCTGAGTGAGGTTTACAAACTGGTGGTCGTCAGCTATCATGGCCGGCGACAGGTGACAGTGAAAGTCAATAATCGGCTGACCTTCAGAATACTCATGGTAAAGCTTCCTTGCAGTTTTATTCAACAGCAAGAAGTCATCATTGATGAATGGTTTCATACATTATCTTTTAGGGTAGATTAATTTCTAATAAGTTTTTAAAATTAGAAAATATTTCGTTAACGAACACGATAAAAAGTTAAACTGAGTTAAAAAAAACTCGTGTGTTGATAATAAATAAGTTGTGAAAGCAAAAAGTAAAATCATTAAAAATTGTGTTTACAGCCAAAGATTGTATTTTTGCTGGTGCCAGTGAAACTAAAAACATGAAACTTCGTATAATATTAATATCCCTTTTACTGTCTCTTTTTCCTGTACTGTCAAATGCTCAGGGTTTCCTGCATGCTGATGGTAAAAGCATTGTCAATGGCAAGAATGAAAAAATCCTCCTCCGTGGAATAGGGCTGGGCGGATGGATGCTCCAGGAACCATATATGCTTCAGCTCTCAAAAGTGGCAGGAACACAGACTGAGATCAGGAACAGGATCGCAGAACTTATCGGAGAACAGAATACAGAAACGTTCTACCGTCTTTACAGAAAGAATATGATCACCCGACGTGATATTGATTCACTGAAAGCCTGGGGGTTCAATTCCGTGAGACTCCCAATGCATTATAACCTGTACACTCTGCCAATAGAAAAGGAGCCGGAAAATGGCAAAAATACATGGCTCAATGAAGGCTTTGAACTTACCGACTCGCTCCTGGCATGGTGCAGGACGAACAATATCTATCTCATTCTCGACCTTCATGCTGCACCCGGAGGTCAGGGTAACGACCGACCAATAGCAGATGTCGATACCAATAAACCACAGTTATGGGAGAGCGAGGCAAATCGTATGAAAACAATTGCACTCTGGAAGGAGCTTGCAAAAAAATATAAGAACGAAGAATGGATCGGTGGATATGACCTGATAAATGAAACAAATTATCCTCTTGACGGAAATGAAGCCCTTCTTGACCTGTACCTGGCAATAACAAAACAGATCCGTAAAAAGGATAAAAAGCATCTTATCTTTATCGAGGGCAACAAATTCGCTAACGATTTTACAGGTTTAACGCCTCCATGGGATAAAAACATGGCTTATAGCTTCCATAAGTACTGGAATCCTGCAACTGAGGAGACTATCAGGAAATTCATC
>Ga0116171_10004413_pt1 | contig 12679 bp, 12 predicted proteins | sample AD_JPNHW2_MetaG_FD_89798 | JGI IMG/M metagenome (GOLD analysis project Ga0116171, IMG submission 89798) | Active sludge microbial communities of municipal wastewater-treating anaerobic digesters from Japan - AD_JPNHW2_MetaG | ecosystem: Engineered > Bioreactor > Anaerobic > Digestate | place...
AAACATTTATATACAAAGAAGCGGGTGATGACGGTTGTGCCTTATCGCTACAAGTCATCCCCGCGCACCTTATGACACACGTAATTGATAACGGTAAACTGGTGGGCTGGCAGCGCGATTTATTGAATGGGCTGAAACAGAATTTTATCGGTGATGACGTTCAGGATATTCTGCATTTCAAAATGCCTAATCCAGTTTTTAATTCAGCATACACACAATTTCGGGGGATGTCGCCACTGTTGGCAGGACTGAAATATCTACAACTGGATGACAAAGCATTACAGGCGTGGATTAAGTCAGTTGAGAATGAGGGAGCAAAAGGACTTATTTCACCCAACCATCCGAACCCTGAATTATGGCTTACACCCGAGCAGGTTACAACCACACAGGCAACAATCGAAGAAAAAATACACGGAGCGGAAAATAGAAATAAGATAGCCGTTTCGGGTATGCCGTTACAATATACGGCTATCGGACTTTCACCCGATGCGCTCAATATCATTAAGGGGTTGGAATATGCAGGCTATCGCCTTTGTGATTTATGGGGTGTTCCTGCCGTTTTATTTGATCCGAACCCGACATATCAAAATCAAAAGGCAGCCTCTGAGAGATTTGTTAAAGAAGTTATTCTCCCTTATTTGAATGCCGAAGAGGATAAATTGAATGCGTGGCTCGTGGCGCCATTTGTAAAGCGTGATAAAAAGAATTATGTAATCGATTACGATTTATCAGCTTATGAGGAGTTACGACTTACAGCAGATCAAACGGATGCATACTTAAAAACACATACGATAAATGAAGTTCGGGTAATGTTAGGTAGTGATGAATTGGAGGAGGAATATGCTAATCAGGTATTTATACAGTCTGGTTTAGTTCCGTTAAACGATTATAGCGTTGATGTAAACCTATGAACCTGAAACGATATTCGCAGTTAGAGGACAGACGGCAAACGGCTTACGAAAAGATGTACACCGCCAAAATCCGGAAGGCGTTAATAAGCCAAACAAAACATTATATTGAAACTGGTGACTTGGATAATTCGATGAGGTTAGTGGTTAATGAGATGTACGAGGTATTGATGACAGACTATTTGCAACGGCAATGGGTCCAACTTCAAAACAATACGCTCGAAAAGAAAACTAATTTTTTCATTGACACATGGAAACGTTGGATACAGGATTTTATGATGGAGAAATTAACGATGCGCGTTACAAATATTGATGATACAACAAGGGAACGGTTAAGGAATGTGACATTAGACGGCGCTACGGCTGGTGAAACGAAAACACAAATAGCCGACAGAATACTGAAAGTCATGGAAGGAAATGCAACGAAGCAACGCGCCCGGATGATAGCGAGAACAGAAACAGGTGAAGCGGTTAATTTAGCCAAAACAAAATCAGCCGATGACTGGGAAGCTGAGACAGGAATGAAGATTGGCAAAATATGGCTACATAGGGGAGCGAAAGACCCGCGCGATTGGCATATGTCGCTCGATGATGGAAAGGTAATCCCGAAGGATGTTCCGTTTATTGTCAACAACCCGAATACGGGTGAAAGTGATAAAATGATGTATCCACACGATCAATCAGCATCAGCGGGGAATGTTATAAATTGCGGATGTCAGGTACTTTATAGACGAATGAAATAAAACCTAAATGTTATGGAAGAATTAATTTATAAGAATTTATCGGAGCTAAAAGATATTGACGTTGAAAAAGGCATTATCAAAGGCTATGCAAATGTTTACAATATCAAAGATAGTGATGGGGACATTTCCCTGTTCGGTTCATTTGCGAAAACTGCAACAGAACGGGCAAAGAAAATCAGGATATTCAAAAACCACACACCTCAACTGGTAGGTGTACCGTTGGAGCTGGATATTACCGATCCTTACGGATTGGGGGCAACAATAAAGATGTTAATGGATACAGATTTAGGGCGCGACACTTTTTATGAGGTTAAATTTTTAGTTGAAAACGGATTTGAAAGCGGAATGTCAATAGGTGGTTATATCATGAAGCGAAATCCGAAAAACAAACCCGAAGTACAGGAATACAAGCTTCGTGAGATATCAGTACTCACAACCGATGATCCTGCAAATGGGCTATCATTAATTGACACTGTGAAAGCGGTTAAGCAATTAACAGAACCTACTCAGGAAGAATTTTGGGGAGTGATTGAAAAGGCATACAACGAAAGATTTTCAGATAATTTATTGCAATCATTAGAAACATTTATGACACTCAAAACGAAAGAGCCGGAGCAGCCTACAGCCGATACCACTCAAACAGTTGAGCCGTTGATCACAAACATATACAGATTATACATTTAAAAAACAAAAAAAACAAGATGGAAAATATCGAAAAAGAAAAACAGGAAGCGTTGGAAAACGTAAAGAAAACAGCAACAGATGCAGCCGTTATGGTTGTTGGAGCTGTTGAGGAAAAAGTTACTGAAATGGCTAAAAAATTTGAAGGTATATTTTCAAAAGAAGAAGCCGAAGCAATGAAAGCTGAACACAATGCAGAAATGCAGAAATTGCAGGCAGCAGTGAAAGAAGCTAAACAGATCGGAGTTGAAAAGACCGAAAAGACTTTCAATGAAAATTTAGCAGAAGCCATAAAGGAAAATGCGCAGTCAATTCAGAATTTCAAGAAGGGAAGTTCAGAGGTAACTATGACAATGAAAACCGTTGGCGATATGTCTTTTGCGACCAATTTCCCAGCAGCAGCACCCTTTCGTCAACAGGTTAATCAGGGGTTAATTTGGAACCCTTACAACCGTGTTTGGTTGGCAGATATTTTGCCTTCAACTACATCCACAGCTAATTCGGTTATTTACCCGAAAGAAAACGGCGGTGAAGGTGGCGTGGCTCATTGGACTGGAAGCGGTGATAAAGCACAGGTTGATTTTGACTTCACCTCACAGAGTGCATTCTTCAAATGGTTGGCTGGTTATGTTGTTGTTGACCGCGAAATGCTGGACGACATTAACTGGTTAACTACATACCTGCAACAAAAATTGTTGATCAGCCTGAAAGTTGCTGAGAATAATTTTGTGTTGAACGGCACAAGCGACACTTCGACAAATCCCGTAGCCGGACTGCTCGACAATGCCACTGCTTACGACGGTTCATTAACTAACTTTACCGAAATGATTATCGATGCAGCCTTTGGGCAAATACCGTCAGGAACATATGATTTTTATAATCCAACAAACGTACTGCTTAATCCTCGCGATGTCGTAACTGTAGGTTTGAACAAAGCAGCCGGAAGCGGTGAATACGATTTGCCTTCAAATTCCGTAGCATTCGGAAACGGCAAATTGGCAATTGCAGGCTTGGAAACTATCCCGACAACTTCGATGTCAGCTAACGACTTCTTAGCATTTGATAAAAATGCAGTGATGTTCTTACGTAGGATGAACCCCGAAATCAGGATGTTCGAAGATGCAACTCTTGCAAAAGCCAACAAGGTAATGTTCCGAATTGAAGAACGTGTTTCGATGGCTATTTTCAACGACAGAGCATTGGTTAAGGGAACTTATGTCCCTGCCGTATAGTATTAATTTGAGAGGGTGTGGAAACTCACCCTCTCATTAAAACAAAAAAAACGAGATGGCAAAGTTAAAATACAACATAAAACTATACGTAGATACAGCCGCAAATTTTGCGACTGATGCGAAAGTCTACAGGGAAAATGATATGCTGTTTACTTCTGATACCGGAGTTCTAAAAAAAGGAAATGGCGTGGGTACATTTGCAGATTTGGGAACTATCGGAACTGTAGCAGCATGGGGCGACATAACCGGAAAACCTACTGTAATAGCATCTGGGACTACAGCCGCGACAGCATGGGCAACTATTCAATCGGGAGCAATCGGCACGACAGCCACAAAGGCAGCCGCAGGTAATCACGATCACGCAATAGCAGCCGATGAGACAAGCGGACTGGCAGAAGCAGCCAACATTCAGGCGTTAGCTGTGGCACTGTCAGCGAGGATTAAAACACTGGAAACAGCACCTTAATAGACGATAAATCATGGTAACGTTAGAAAATATAAAGAGAAATCTAAACATTGATTTTGCCGATAACGATGATTATTTACAGTCATTGATTTACTCGGCTGAAATCAAGGCTTGGGGAATTATCGGTGAACAGACAGATACACCCGAAGTTGATAACGCTATCATGGAGGATGTGGCTTCGATGTACCAGTCACGCGGTGAAAAACAGACCGGAAGCGAAAGTTCATTGTACACATATCGCAGACTATCCAAACGCCCGATGTTATGAAATTAGGAAGATACGACCAACGAATTGAGTTCACCACAGAGGGAGCGACAGCGGATAGTTACGGAGGTTATACGCCAACGGAGATTTCTGTACTCACAACGTGGGCGCGTATTGAACAATTAACATCATCGAAAAACATTGAACAGGCACAAATGCAGTTACCAACCATTTATCGGGTAGGTGTTCAATGCCGTGATGGATTTTTGCCGGAGGTTAAACATTTGATTAAATGGCGGGGGAAGAAATTCAAGATAATCAATTCCCCCACCGTTCAATCTGTTCGACTTAATCAGGAATGGATATTTGATATGACCTCAAATGGGTAAAGTTTATAATACAACTGGAGAAAATCTGAAACGATATTCAGCAAGGCAAATTCAGTTGATAAAAGAAGCCGTTGCTGATACGGCATCAGATATTGAGGCAGAGGCAACAAGGAACGCTCCGAATGGAGAGGATGGTGATATTTTTATAGACATTGATAAACGGTTTAGCGATAAAGGACTTACAGCCGAAGTTGGTGTGATGGGCGAAAATAATATGGCTGCATACTTTGAGTTTGGCACAGGATTATCGGCTCGGGAAATTCTGCAACCATATCCGCAATGGGTGAAAGATATTGCGATGAAATTTTATATTAACGGAAGAGGAACGCTGCAAGGGAAGCCGTATTTATATCCGGCTGTTTTCAAAAATACAAAGAAATTTGAAATCGAATTAAAACGAATTCAGGAAATAAAGACAGGTGATGGATAGAGCGACAGAAATACGGGGTAAAGTAATGACAGCATTAAGCGGGTTAAAGCATCTGAATGTCTCCGTACCTGTTTTTGATGAGGTTGTAAATCCATCGGTTGCGATCCCTTCAATTGACGGAGCGGATGAGGTTTATGTGATGCTGCAAGACCAACAGGAACAATACAGCGCGGTTCAAACAGTTTGCAATCCACGTTTTGATTTAAACCTCACAATTAGGGTAGTTACAAAATGGGGACTTGTTGGGAAAAAGAAAACTTGTGAGGATATAGGTGATACTATTATCAATCTTTTGCGAGACATCAGAGGGGGGTCAAAATTGACAGACATACAGAAAGTTGAACTTGTCACGGCACGTTCAATTGCTGAACATACAAATTCTAATTTATCATTTTCAAAAATAATCATACTTAATTTCATAAAAAATGGCTGAAACATATTTCAAAGGTTGGGAAGGTGCAAAGATGGCTTACAAAGATGGAGCATCTTATGTGCCAATAGCCTGCATAACGAGCAGGAGCGAAAGTAATGCAACGAATACAAGCGAAAAAGTTAACGCTTGTACAGAAGGAAAAACAATAACTACAGCAACTGGGGTAACACGTACAGTTTCATTGTCCGGTGAAGTTGTTGGGACGGGTTCACTCGAAGCGTTACGGGCATTGCAAAAATCACTCGCAGAACAGATATTCAGAGTGTACCGCGGAACGGGCGAGACTGTCGTTAAGTATTTCAAAGGTACGATTACCAGTTTATCGGCTGAATATCCGGCAGGGGAAAATGAAGATGCAACTTTCTCAATGGATATTGCAATAAATGGAAATTATCAAGACACAGATGTTTTTGTATAAAATAACACTTAATAAATAAACACAATGGCAAATACATATTTAGCAGGATGGGAAGGCGCTCGTATGGCTTTTTGGGATGCTGCACTCGGCACACCCGCTTACGTTCCAATCGCTTGTATAACAAGTCGAAGCGAGGCAAACACAACAAACACTACTGAAAAAGTTAATGTTTGCACACAAGGAAAAGTGGTTACAACAGCTAATAGCGTAACCAGTACCGTATCATTATCCGGCGAAGTGGTTACATCCGACTCGCTCGATGATTTAAGAGTTTTACAGGATAGTTTGGCGGAACAAACCTTCCGTGTCTATCGAGGTACAGGAACAAGTACTCCGGTTTATTTTGTCGGTACAATCACAAATCTGAACGCCGAATATCCAACAGGCGAGGGAGAGGATGCGACATTTTCGATGGACGTAACGATTAACGGGGATTATTTGACCGTTGATCCGAAAGCATAAATAAAAAAATACTAAAACAAAACAACCATGTACAAAACAGAAATTCAGGTAAACGGAAAAAATATTCCAATTCGTTTCGGAGCTTATGTCATTAAATGTTTAGCCGATGCAGGTGTAAAGCTGACAGAATTATCGGAGCAAATGACAAGCAATCCAGCCGATATTATGCCAAAAATAATTTTCTATGGAGCGTTAAATGCTTCCGAAAATCGGGAGGGAAAAGGAATATCTATCAATGATATTTATGATTGGCTGGATGAAGTTGAAGGCGGTTTATTTGGTGAAAAAGTGGGCGAAGTATTGTTACTGTTCACAAACCAAATGACGGATGGCGTACCAAAAAACGTGATAGCGGAGGGGAAAGCTCCGCGCCAGAAGAAATAACCGATCCACAGGATGACTTCAATCGTAATCATTTATCATTTGCGTTAGGTGAGTTAGGGTTACGATTGAATGAGTTCTATGATATGTCGTGGAATGAATACCTGATAAAATGTTTCGCATGGTCGCGGATGGAGCGGGAAAAATGGAGGCATACACGGTTGATTGCTTGGGAAGCAAAAACTGGAAGCCATTTAGACCCGAAGACATTGCCAAAAACGATTGAACAGTATTTGCCGATTGACGGTAAAAGTAAGCGAAAGCGAAACGAAGCCTTTGAAATAGCGAAAGAGGAGATGAGAAAAGAACGAGCCGAACTAAATAAAAAATAATACATGAGTTTTACCGCGATTATAACAGCCAACGTACAGGATTTTGAAAAGGGCGTTCAACAGGCTCAAAAGTCCATTGACGGATTAGAAAAAGGCGTCAGCTCCCGACTTCAAAATATAGGTACTAAATTCACCGAGATAGGTCAGCGGATGAGCTTAATTACTGTTGCCTTTGTGGCGGCTGGCGGTGCTTCATTCAAAATGGCAGCCGATTTTCAGGATGCGATGGGGACAACGGAGCAGGTATTTAAGACCGCTTCAAAGGCGATGCAGGATTGGGCGCAAAATCTTTCACCTCAATACGGGATAGCCAAAGGTGAGGCGTTGCAATATTCAAACATGATGGGGTCGATGCTCGTTAATATCGGACAACTAACAGAGGAACAGGCAGCCAAACAGGCTCAAACGTTAATCATGTTAGCTGGAGATTTAACGGCTATGTTCGGGGGTACGACAGCCGATGCAGTCAGGGCATTAACAGGAGCATTGAAGGGTAATAATTCCATGCTCGATAATTACGGGATGGCTGTAAACGATGCAACTGTAAAAGCGCGGGCGTTGGAAATGGGATTGGTTTCACAGGGAAATGAAATGAGTTTGGCAGCTAAACAGGCGGCTACATTATCACTGATAATGGAACAATCTGGTGCGGCGCAAGGACAGGCAGCTCGGGAGGCAGATGGAGCGAGTGGTTCGATGCGACAAATGCAGACGGAGATTAAAAATTTATCCACTCAAATCGGTGAAGTTCTTTTGCCTGTTATCACTCCAATTATTTCAGCCATTGGCGGATTTGTATCATCACTTCGGAATGTTTCACCTGAAATACTACAGACTGGTGTTGTTATTGCCGGACTTGTTGCTGCTGCTGGACCAGTTTTAATGATTATCGGGAAAATAATTGCGATACTTCCAACATTGAAAGCTGGATTTTTAGCCGTATCTGCTGCAATAGGCGGTATAACCGCGCCTGTAGCGTTGGTCGTTGCTGCTATTGCCGGAGCTGTAATACTTATTATATCAAACTGGGATAAAATAAAAGAGTATTTCACATCTGGAGGTGGAGCGGAGGCATTCAATTCAATCAAACAATTAGCTATTGATGTGAAAGATAAGATTGTATCCGTCTTTAATTCGGTTAAAGAAGCAGTTCAAATCATTTGGGGAAAAATTGGTGGAACGATAACATATATTTTCGGAAATGCATTTGATAATGTCGTAGCCGTGTTGGACTTTTTTATGGATACCATTAAAAACGTTGCAGACTTTTTTCGTGCCATAGTAAATATGGATATGAAGGGAGCACTAAACGCTTTATGGTCGCAGTTTTCAAATGTCTTTTCGACAATCGGAAGATTTGTAACAAATACCGTTTCAAGCATGGCAGGCACATTGGCTGGATTTCTCAAAGCCGTTGGACTTGAAAAATGGGGAGCCAGCGTTCAAGGATTTGCAGACCGTATGGCAAACGCTTTTTCAAAACCAAAAACAGAAATTCAGGCAACAACAACAGCCGTAGCAGTTCATGAAACAGCCGTTAAAAAGGTTACTAAAACATACAAGGACTTAGAGGATCAGGCTACAAAAACAGGTAAAAAAATAGCCGAAGCGGTTGTTGTTCGGGTCGGAAAAGTTGACCCATTGGCACAACCGGCAATCACAGGACTTACAATTACTCCCACCATCGACACTTCAAAGATTGATGTTGGAATGGCGGAGGTTAAAACCAAATTAGCGGAAGCGGTTGTAGATTTAACAGATATGTCATCATCAGGGATTACGTCCTTTGCTCAAATTATCGGCAAATCTTTTGGGAGTGGAAATTGGGACAATATCGGTAGTGAATTGATAAGCGCAATCGGTGGGCTGGCTCAACAGTTCGGCTCCATGTTGATAGGAATGGGAGTTGCAGCTTTGGCACTAAAAAAATTAGTATTAAGTCCGATGACAGCAATAGCCGCAGGGGTGGCGTTGGTAGCATTGGGAGCAGCTGCATCAGCAGCAGCCAGTAATATGGTAAACAAAACCACAGGTGGAGGCGGCGCAAATTACGGAGGCGGTGCAACAGGTTCATATCAGTCAGTTGCAACACAGGGAGCTTCTGAATACAGAGGTCAATATCAGGATGAATACACCGTAAATTTCAAAATCGGCAACGATGAATTAATCGGAACGCTGGAGCGTGCAAATCAAAAACGGAACAGAATATGAAATTTGAACTGACATATAAAAATCGTTTCGGGAGCGTTGCGCGACTTGATATTATCACGTTTGCCGATACAACTGTTACCAAAGTTATCGAAGGAACTGAACAGCCATTTACGCTAAAATATAGCAACGAAAAAGGGGACAAAAGCGGGAACTTCCGTACATCTGGCGCGGACATAAATATTTATGAAACTGCCAATTTCAACATTGATGAATTAAAAACATCAAATGAAACAGATATAAAAGTTGAGTACTACATAGATGAGGTGTTGACGTGGGTTGGTTTTGTTATTCCTGATTTTTTCAGTCGTGAAATTGGAGTGCCTGCAATTGTGAATATGACAGCATCTGATAGGCTTAACACGCTAAAGGGTGCTACATTGCCATCAACGTCAGATACGGTTACGCTGCGATATTTAGCCGAACAATGTTTAGCGATGACTGGATTATCGCTCCCACTGAATACTTATGCCAATTTTACAAACGTAGATAACTCGGATAATATATTTGACAGCAAGGTAACGTCACAACGTGTGAAGGATACCAAGGGGCGTTCAATTTCCTGTTACGATGTACTTCAATCAATTTTAACGCTTACAAATTCAATACTGATACAACGTAAGGGTGAGTGGTATATCATAAATAAAATAGAACTCGAAACAGGAACTGTTGTAAATGGACAGGAGGAGGTAGCGTTTGATGAAGTTTCAATGGGAGCGCGTAGACAAATACAGCCCGTTGCTTCGAGTGTTGGGGTTTTTAATGAACATGGAGGCGGTAGGTTGTATCCGTATAACTATGATTTTGAACAGGCATTGACGGGATGGACAGCCATTGGAGGTTTTACGGCAACAACAAATGATAAATCAGTTTCGTGGTATTTGGAAAGCAGCGGAGTTTATACCCCTGTGTATGAGACGGCATCCGATGACCGCTATTTGGTAAATACAAACGAATTATCAGGTGCTAAATATCTGCAATCAGATTTTGTCAGAATACCTTACTCTCAAGGCGGTGAAGTGGAAATCAATTTTGATATTAACGCCACTCTTCCGGCAATTCAATATTTCAGCTCAACAGAGGCAGCAGTTATTTACTTTGTTATCGTGGCTCGCAAAAACGGAGTTCTTTATTATCTGAATGAAAGCGGATTATTCGATATAGCTATTTATATGCAGGAACTTACTGGGGCGAAGGCTATTATTACCACAGCAGATACGAAAGCAAAGAGCGTAAAAGGAAAAATAATATCTGATAACCTGAATGATTATGAGATATCAGTTAGAATTTACGGCAGTGGAACGTATGCCACAACATTAATCCGTTCAGCAGTTTTTGGCTTCAAATACAATGCCGAATTTCCAAAAGGCAACATTTACAAAACGGAGCAGGGAGTTAATTTCACCAAACAGCAGGAAGTTGACACCTCTATTTTCGGCGATTATATTACGTCTGGAGTAAATGGTTATTTTTACGATTACCCAATAGACGATACATCTTCTTTACTAACTTCGACTGGAGTTTTGACAACACGGTGGACAACATTAGCCGATGCTGATGAATTGCCTATTTTACAGCACGTTTCACGCCAAAAGTCCAGACTTTTTTCTGTTGCTCATGATTTATTACGGGCACAAATAAGCATTCAGAAATTCGACCCGTTAGCCATTTTCAAAGATTGTGCAAACAAAAAATATACGCTCGTTTCAGCTTCGGTTGATTTTCTGAATAGCTCCGTTGATGTTGAAATAGAGGAAATAAAAACGGACACATTAATTTCAAAACGGGATTTTATTTATTCATATTTTGGCGACAAAGAGGATGGTATAAAATCAGTCGGTGGTATTTCGAGCGGATCAGGCGGTGGCGTTGGTGGTGGAATGACAAGCGGACAGTTAGAAATTCTCACTAATTTGGCTTCGTGGTGGAAATATGATGAAACGAATAATGCTATTTACTCACCGTTGAGTGTATATTCCGAAGGTGAAGTTTCGGCTTACGGAGCTGGTGCCGAAGGAACACCAACAGAGGGAGCATTGTATCTGAAGGATTTGCTTGATGTCCAGTTTGCAACGACCGTCCCTGAAAATGACACCATAAAATTTAACGGAACAAAATGGGTAAACGTACCTTTTCCGACGGGTGTATCCTCGTGGAATGATTTAACGGATAAACCGCTAACATTTGCGCCGACAGCTTACAATCATTCTGCAAGTGAAATTATATCCGGCATTTTAGCTATCGGCAGAATACCGACAGGAGCAACTGAAACAACGGTTGCATTGGGAAATCACGTACATTCATGGGGTGCGATTGAGAATAAGCCTTCCGTGATTACGGGGACGACAGCGAGCTTTACTACCGCATTAGAAACGAAGTTGAACGGGATTGCCGCAGGTGCCAACAACTACACGCATCCCGCCTCACACGCCATCAGTTTTATTACAGGGTTGGAAACAGCGTTATCAGGAAAGTTATCGCTAACGGGTGGGACTCTTGCAACAAATACGTTGGCTATTAAGGGGTGGGGTACTGATATAGATGACAGTTGGATAAACTTTACAGATGATAGTAGTGTAGTTTGCAAATTAGGTATTCGCAGACCATACGCAAGCTATGGATTTAGCTATTTTGATGGAACTAATTATTACAGGGTTTACCACGAAGGCAATTTCAATCCTGCAAATTACCTACCACTTTTAGGTGGAACGATGACAGGTAATGTAACCGCACCAACTTTTATCGGGGCATTAACAGGCAACGCTTCCACAGCAACTAAACTATCTTCAGTAAGAACATTTGCTTTAACAGGAGATGTTACAGGAACTATTACTTCTGATTTAACAAGTGGATTTAGTATAGCAACTACAATAGCTCCTAATAGTGTAGCTTTAGGAACTGATACTACAGGAAATTATGCTGGTTCTATAGGAGTTAGTGGTAATGGTTTAACAATTACGGGTACAGCTGGAGAAGGTACTACATTTACAGTTAATAGTAATGCTACTAACCTTAATACAGCAAGTACATTGGTATTTAGAGATGTAAGCGGCAATTTTAGTGCTGGAACTATTACAGCTACAACTGCTAAATTCACAAATTTAACAACTAACTATTTACCAAAACAAACTGCAAATGGATTAGCTAACTCAATGATTTATGATAACGGTACGAATGTAGGAATAGGGACTACTTCTCCTGCCGCACTGCTTGACGTTAATGGTATTGGCAAATTCAAGGATGATATATTAATGACATTCAATACCTGGACACACGCAACGGATAAAAATTCACTTAAAAAGTTTCTTGGGTTATTTGACATTGATGCCAACGGAAATCTTGTTGTTAAAACAAATCTTTACAGCACAGGTGAAGTTACAGCGTACAGTAG
>Ga0116171_10004415_pt1 | contig 12674 bp, 10 predicted proteins | sample AD_JPNHW2_MetaG_FD_89798 | JGI IMG/M metagenome (GOLD analysis project Ga0116171, IMG submission 89798) | Active sludge microbial communities of municipal wastewater-treating anaerobic digesters from Japan - AD_JPNHW2_MetaG | ecosystem: Engineered > Bioreactor > Anaerobic > Digestate | place...
AGGCCACCGAGCAGGCCTTGCAGGCCGACCCCGACGACATCGTCGCCCTCCGCATGCAGGCCTCCGCCTATTACTACTGGGGCGAAGCCTCGCTGCGGCGAGGAACCGGGCATGCCGATGCCCTCGACACCGCCACGGCGCTCGCCGAGCGGGCCTTGCATCTCGATCCCCACGACGCGACCTCGCTGCAGACACTTGGCACGGTCTACATGGCGAGGGCCCTGCAGGTCGAGCTGCGCCGCGGGGAGGACCCGCGCGGCTCCTTGGACCAGGCGACGCGATACCTCTCCCGGGCGCTGGCCGAAAATCCCAGTCTCGTACCGGCGCAGGTGAACCGTGCGACCTGCAACGCGGTGCGGGCCGAGTACGAGATCGCCCGGGGTCTCGATCCGCGCCCCAGCCTCGAGGCTGCGGCGACCGGGCTCCAGAGCATCCTGGCCGCCGGGCCAATGGTGATGCCTCTCCTCAACAACCTGGGCAATGTCTACTACCGGAAGGGGATCTGGGAGAACGGGCACGGCATCGATCCGCGACCCTCGTACACCCAGGTCGTGAGGGCCTGTGAGCAGGCCATTGCCGCCAGCTCCACGTTCGTGCAGCCCTACAACCTCCTGGGCGCGGCCTGGGCCGCGGTGGCCAAGATCCAGGCCAGCCACGGGATCGACCCGGAGCCGGAGCTCCAGCGGGCCCTCACGGCCTACGAGCAGGCGCTTGCCCGCAACCCGCAGTACGCCCTGGCCGTCAACAACATCGGCGAAGCCCACCTGATCCGGGCCGGCTTCCTCGTCGCGCGCGGCGAAAATGCAAGTGCAGAGATCGCTCTTTCGCTCGGTGCGCTGCAGCGAGTGCTGACCATCAACCCCGGGTTCGGCGAGGAGGTCTACATGAACATCGCCGCGGCCCACCTCCTGCGGGCACGGACGGAGCTCCTCGCGGGTCGGAATCCCGGTCCCCGGCTGGCCGAGGCTCGGGCCGCGGCGCGGCGGGCGCTCGAGACGAACCCGCGCTCCTATCGCGGCTTCGCCGACCAGGCGAGCAGCGACCTGCTCGCCGCGAGGTGGGCCGCCGATCACCGGCTCTCACCCGTGGCATCGCTCGACCGCGCGGCCGGGAGTCTGGTCCGGGCGATCGAGATCAACCCCGGTGACGCCGAGGGCTTCGAGATCGGGGCCGCGATTGCACAGCAACGCGCGAGCTGGCTCCTGCTTCAGGGGCGCGACGCTCACGTCGCGCTCGACGCCGGTCTTGCATCCGTCGAGCGTGGTCTGACCATCAACCCCTTGTCGCCGGTTCTCCTCGCCCGGAGAGCCACCCTCATCTGGCTGGCCAGCCGCGGTGCTGCCAGCGCAGAGACCCGCCGTGAGGCTGCCCGCCGGGCCGAAACCGCGTGGCAGCAGGCTCTTCCCCTCAATCCGCTCCTGGCCAGGGAGCTCGAGCCGTTCCGGCGGGAGGCGACGGCCGCACTCTGACTTCGAAGCATTCGTCAGGGAAGAGGGACGCCCAGGAAGCCTTCCAGATCGGAGCGCTGGTTTCCGACCAGGCGTCTGGCCAGTGCCACGGCCGCGGGGTCGGCCAGCGCCTGGCGGCATGCGGCGGCGTCCAGCCCGAGGTCACGCCATCCGGCCTGGTCGCCTCCCAGAAGAATCGTCACCCGTTCCACCAGGTTCCCGAGCTCCCGCACGTTCCCGGGCCATGGAGCCAACGCCAGGGCCGCCATCGCCGCCGGGCCGAGCACAGGCGGTGTGACGTGGTGGCGCTCGGCGGCTCGGCAGGCGAGGTGGAGGGCCAGCGCCGGGATGTCCTCGCGCCGCTCGGAAAGCGCCGGCAACCGGATCGGGAAGACGTGCAGCCGGTGGAAGAGGTCGCGTCGGAAGCCTCCGGCCTCGACGCGCGCCTCGAGGTCCCGGTTGGTGGCGGCCAGGATGCGCACGTCCACCGCCACCTCCGACTCGCCGCCGAGCCTGGTGATGCGATGCTCCTCGACGGCGCGCAGGAGCTTGCTCTGGGTCGCCGGCGGCACCTCGCCCACCTCGTCGAGGAAAAGCGTGCCACCGTGCGCCTGCTCGAAGCGCCCCAGGTGCCGCGCCGCCGCACCGGTGAACGCCCCCCGCTCGTGCCCGAACAGCTCCGACTCCACCAGGGTCTCCGGCACGGCCGCGCAGTTGAAGGCCACGAAAGGCCCACCGCGGCGCGGTGAAAGGTGGTGAAGGGCGCGGGCGAACAGCTCCTTGCCGCTGCCCGAAGGCCCCAGCAGCAAGACCGAGGCGTCGGTGGGTGCGACCCGTCGCAGCACGCCGACGGCGGCCAGGAAGGACGGTGCGGTGCCAACCAGCACCGGCATCCCGGTCTCCACCGGCAAGGCGGCCAGCAGCGCCCGACGCGGCTCCGTGGCGGCACGCAGGGCGGCCAGCACTCCGTCCATCTCCAGCGGCTTGGTGAAGTAGTCGCGGGCCCCCGCCTTGAGCGCCTCCACGGCGGTCTGAACGGTGGCGTAGCCCGTGATCAGGAACACCGGCAACTGCGGATCGGCGGCGCGGGCGGCGCGCAGGACATGCAGGCCGTCCGCACCCGGGAGCTTCAAGTCCGTGACCACCGCCAGCAGGGGCTCGGGGCTCTCCAGGCGGGTCACCGCCTCGTCGCCGCGCAGCACCACCTCGACCTCGTAGCCCTCGGCGCCGAGCGTCTCGGCCAGCATCTGGGCCAGGGATGGCCGGTCCTCGACGACCAGCACGGGCGCGCTCACAGCGCCCCGCCGGTCGGCAGCGTCAGCACGAAGCGGGCCCCGCCACCGGGCGGCTCCTCGAAGGTGATGTCGCCCTCGTGGAGTCGGGCCAGCCGCCGCGACACCGCCAGCCCGAGCCCTCCCGAAGGCTTGGTCGAGGCGAACGGGCGGAACAGTCGCTCACGCACCTCCGGGCTCACCCCCGGCCCGTCATCCTCCACCACCACGCGCAGGCGACCGCCACTCTCGACGGTCCGCACGGTTACCCTGCCTTGCGAAGCGACAGCCTCGGCGGCGTTGCGCAGGAGGTTCTCGAGGATGACAGCGAGGGCCATGCGATCCGCCTGCACGACCCGGGGAAGGGTGTCGAGCCGCAGGTCGAGGCTGGGGAAGGAGGCCCGCACCCGACCAGCGACCTCTTCCAGGAGCTCGCTGACCTCGCACGATTGACGCTGCAGCTCGCGCGGCTGGGCGAAGCTCAGAAAGCGGTCCAGAAGGGCCCCGAGACTGCCCGCCTCGTCTTCCATCGCCGCCACGAAGCGGTCACGGCGCGGCCCGTCGGCCTCTGGCAGCAGGCGGAGGTACCCCCGGATGGTCGCCAGGGCATTGCGCAGCTCATGGGCCATGCCCGCGGACAGCTCGCCAAGCATGGCCATCTGCTCGCGCTCGGCCAGCGCGCGCTCGAGGTCCTCGACGGAGGTGCGGTCGCTGATGAACACGACGTGACCGAGGCTGGCGCCGCTCGAGGCCAGGAGCGGGAAGCGCCGCACCTCCATCACGCCCTCGCCCAGGGCCTGCCGGCCGTCGTTCCACAGCGCCTCGGGCAACCACCTCCCCACCTCGAGCCCCCCACCGATCAACGCCTGGGCGACCGGGTTGTGCGCCCGGACGGCATTGGTGGTGTCGGTGATCACCACCCCGACCGAGGCCTCGCGGCTCAGCACCTGGGTCAGCACCTCCAGCTCGTCGGCCCGCTGCCGCGCATCGGCCTCGGACGTCTCGAGGCGGCGCACCGCGTCGCGGAATGTTGCCACCAGGAAGCGGTCCTCGGGCTCTTCCCCGGGTCCCCGGGTGACCCGCACGGCCTCGGCCAGCAGCTCTCGGTAGGGGGCCAGCGCCCTGGCGATGAGCGCCCAGGCAAGCACCGCGCCACCCATGCCCACCACTAGCGCCAGCACTGCCCCCGCCGTCCGCCAGGTGGCCGCAGTGCTGGCCCGCCGGGCATGCTGCACGACCCGGATCGCCCGCCCGCCCGCCAGGGGCTGGTAGGCCACCACCAGTTGCCGTCCTTCCCAGGCGTGCGGCCCGGACTCCGGCGAGCCGGCCTTCTCCCAATCCTCCCGCGACCGCCAGGGCCACCAGGCCGGCGTCTGGGGACCGTAGTCCCCGATCGACCACACCGGACGGTCGCCGGAAAACAGCACCGCCCCCCACCCCTCGTTCCGGAGCGCCGCGTAGTACCTCGCCGACTCGGCCGGCGAAAGGTGGCCGGCCATGAGCTTCGCCGCCGTGGCGGCGCCGGCGCGCGCCTCCTCCTCGACCAGACCGGCGACACTCAGGACACCGCCCATCTCCACCGCCACCATCGCGACCAGCATCAGCAACGACACACCGATCAGCAGCTTGGCTTCGCGGAAGCGGCGCGAAGGCAGCACCGAGGTCATGGCCCAACCCACCCCAGGATCCGCGCCAGCGCGGGGGCCCAAAACGCGACCGGTACAGCCGCCGCACACAGGAACGTCCCGAAGGGAAGCTCGGTGTCGGTCCGACCCCGCCCCAGGGCGATGAGGACCAGGCCCACGGCCCCGCCGGCCAGGGAGCCCAGCACGAGGGTCATGAGCATGCCGCGCCAGCCCAGGAACGCCCCCAGCATGGCCAGCAGCTTGACGTCCCCCCAGCCCATCCCCTCTCGCCCGCGGAGCCACTTGTAGCCGAAGATGATCGCCGTCGGGATGAGCGCTCCCAGAGTCGCGCCCACGGCCCCGTCGCGCAGGATCGGCCACCCCTCCAGGGCGGCGCCTGCCAGGCCCAGGGCGAGGCCTGGGAGCGTCAGCACGTCCGGGAGCAGGTGGTGCTCGAGATCGATGAAGCCGAGAGGGACCAGCAGCAGCATGAGCACGCCGACCTCGGCCGCCGGTAGGGTGAGCCCGAAGCGGTGATGGGCAAGCGTCAGCAGCCCGGCGGTCGTCAGCTCCACCAGCGGATAGCGCCAGGGGATCGGAGCCCGGCAGCGCCGGCAGCGCCCGAGCAGCCACACGTAGGCGAGGACCGGGATGTTGTCGAACCAGGCGACCTGCGCGCCGCACCCGGGGCAGTGCGAGCGCGGGTGCCACAGTGAGATCTCCCGCGGCAGCCGGTAGATGACGACGTTGAGGAAGCTCCCGAAGACGAGTCCATAGACGAAGACGATTCCGGTGACCAGCCAGCCGGGAATCACGGCGTCCTCCCCCTGGTGCCCGCTCCGGCTGCCACCCGCCCCGCCGCTGCCCCAGTGAGCAGTCGGCCATACAGGGCTTCCTGTTGGTGCACCATGAGCTCGCGGTCGAAGTCATCGAGCCCCTCGCCGGCATGGCTGGCCAGCTCGGCCCGACGGCCGGGGCTCGCCAGCAGCTCCGCCACCCGATCGACCAACCCGCCCGTGTCGCCGGGCGGCACGGCAAACCCGTTGACCCCGTCCTGCAGGATCTCCAGCACCCCGTCCACCGCCATCGCCGCCACCGGCTTGCCGGCGGCGAGCGCCTCGACGATGGCGCGGGGCAACCCCTCGAAACGGGAGGTCAGCGTCACCACCGTCGCCGCATCGAGCACGGCCGGGATGTCGCGCCGCCAGCCGGGCAGGTGCAGCCGCGCGGCGAGCCCGGCTGCCCGGCGCTGCGCCTCGATCTGTCCGCGCAGCTCCCCGTCGCCGACCAGAAGGAAGTGGGCCTCCGGAAAGCGGGGCGCCAGTGCCGCGGCAAGGGCCACAAACCGCTCGGGTGCCTTCTGGGCTTTGAGGCAGGAGACCTGTACGACCAGCGGCGCCTCATCGGGAATCCCAAGCTCCGCGCGCACCCGCCCGCCGCCGGTCGGTTGGCGGAAGGCTCGCAGATCGATGCCGGAGCGGATCAGGGAGACCTGTTCCCGCCCGAACAGGCCGAGCCGCAGCCCCTGCTCGAGGTTCTCCCGGGAGACGGCAATGAAGGCGGTGGTCCAGCGCGAAGCCAGCCGCTCGGCGGTCAGGAACGCGGCGCGGAGCGGGGCCGCCTGGTGCGGCCCGAAGCCCCAGCCGTGGATCGAGTGCACCACCACCGGCACCCGCTCGCGATGCGCCGCCAGCCGTCCGAGGATCCCGGCCTTGGAGGAGTGGGTGTGCACGATCTCGGGTGCGAACTCGCGGATGGCCCTTCGCAGCTCGCCGACCGCTCGCGCGTCCAGCCACGGCCGCACCTCCCGGCGTAGCGACGGCAGCTCATGGAGCCGCACGTCCCCGAGGCGCCGGGCCTCCGGGAGGAGCTCCCCGTCGTCGGCGCACGCCAGGCCAACCACGAACCTCTCGCGGTCGAGCCGGGCACAGGTGTCCAGCGTGTTCTGCTGTGCGCCGCCGAGCTCCAGCATGGTGATGACGTGCATGACCCTGACCGCGCTCACCGGCACGCCTCCGCCGCCGCGAACCCGTCGTGGAGGGCGTCTTCCATGGAAGCGTACTTCCACTCCGCCCAGCGACCCGCCAGCACCACCCCGGCCGCGGCCAGGCAGCGGCGCAGGGTGTCCACCGCCCACGCCCGCGCCCGGTCGAAGACCACGTAGCCGGGATCCACCCGCACCTCCACCCGCACGGCAACGCGTTCGCGACGCAGCAGCCCCAGCTCCTCGAGGCCGTCCAGGCAACGGTCCCACAGGCCCTCGGGGGCCGGCGCGCCCATGGGCACGCTCACCTCCACCGACACCGTGTGGCAACCGGCCGGGGCCACGCGGCCGTGGTTGGAAGGGAAACCGACCCGGTAGAACGGGTAACGCTCCTCGGGCACGTACAGCCAGTGCTCCCGCCGCGGCGGCGGGCCGTCGACACCCAGGTTGAGGTTGCACACCGCCACGGCGCGAAGCTCCCGCGCGGCGGCCCTTGCCTCGGTCGGCAAGTCGACGCACAGGTCGGCGAGGTGGAGCAGGGAGGCCGTGGCGATCAGCCGGTCCCAATCAAACCCCTCGCCCGACTCCAGCTCACCGCGCCGCTCCCCCAGGTGCAGGGCCCGGACCCCGCACCCCAGGCGCAGCTCCCCGACGCCCCGGGCCATCGTCTCGGCGAGCAGGCTGATGCCCCCCCGACGCGGGTAGAAAAAGCTGGCGTTGTAGCCGACGGGCTGGTGGTAGCGCCCGAAGGCGCCATCGACCACGTCCTCGAGGCGCGGCCGGGGCACGAAGCGCCCCACCCAGTCGGCTGTGAAGTCCTCCGGGTTGGCGCAGAACAGCTTGCGGTTGTACGGGTAGAAGAAGTGGCGGCACAACCCCTCGCCGAAGCGCGAGAGCGCCCACGCGGCGAAGCTGCCTGACTCGGGTGCCTCGGGCCTGCCCTGGGCCTCGAGGAAGCCCAGCAGGCAGTCCCTCCGGACCGCCGGTGGCAGTCTGAAGGTGTTGATCTGGATCGGGTACGGTGTCACGGTCCCGGCCAGCGCGACTCCCGATCGGCGGACGTGGCGCCGTAGCTTTGGGCGCAGCCGCAGGGCCTCGATGCGCTGGAGGCTGTCCTCGCGGCTCAGGTGCAGCAAGTGCCCGGTGAGGTCGAAGTCGAAGCCGTCCCGGTGGAGCGTCCGGCAGGCGCCGCCCACCTCGGTCTCCCGCTCCAGCACCGTGCAGCCTTGCCCCCGGCGCCGCAGGCCCGCCGCGGCCGATAGGCCGGTGAGGCCGGCCCCCAGGACGACGATTCGGCTCATGGCGTCCGGCTCATGTCGAGGCGCGCCAACCAGCCCAGCAGCGCCAGCATCCCGACCCCGAAGGCGCCCAGCAGCCACAGGCTGAGCTGCCAAGACCAGAGCAGTGCGCTCCCCATGCCGATGCCCGCGCCCGCGATGGCCAGGGCATAGCAGATCAGCACCGTCGGCCGCACGCGGCCGCCCAGGGCGCGCCGCAGCCGCAGCGGGAAGTGGTCCGGGCTGCCGTACCAGAACGGCCGACCTGCCCGGGCGCGCAGCACGCTCACGTAGACCGTGTCGGCGAGTGGAACGACAAGGATCGCCAGCGGCGCCAGGAACCCGGCCGGGCTGCGGTCGGTCCAGCGGATCGCCAGGGCCAGGGCGCCGAGCGTGATCCCGGTCGCCAGGCTCCCGGCGTCTCCCATGTAGATTCGGGCCGGGTTGAAGTTGTAGACCAGGAAACCGAGGAGCCCGCCGGCCAGGGCCAGCGCCGCGGCGGCCTCCGGGTACTCGCCGCCCACCAGTGCCACCACCCCCATTGCGAGCGCCGCGACACTCCCCACACCGGCCGCCAGCCCGTCCATGATGTCGAGCAGGTTGAAGGCGTTGCATACCGCCAGCAACCAGACCGCGGCGACCGGCCAGCGCAGCGCCTCGGGTACCTCGGCCAGCTCGATGACGGCGCCCGAGCGCACCAGCACGAAGATCGCCACCCCCTGCCCGGCTACCTTCGCGATCGGGGTCAGCACCCCGAAGTCGTCGATCAGGCCCACCAGCAGCGTCAGGGTGCCGGCAAGCAACAGTCCGAGCAGCAGGTTGTTGAACGGGAGCACCAGCCCGAGCGCCACCAGGTAAGCGAGGAAGATGGCGATGCCCCCGAGGTACGGCACCGGCTCGCCCTGGGTCTTGAGTCGTCCGTCCGGATTGTCGACGATGCCGAATCGCATGGCCGCCTGCCGCGCCACCGGCGTGAAGTACAGCCCCAGCAGCACCGCCAGCGCGAAGACCAGGAGCAGGAGCAGCGCGCTCATGGCAGCTCCCTCAGCCGGCGTCGCCGTACCACCGGCCGCTGGCGCCACGCCAACAGCAGGCGGGGCATGGCGCGGGCCAGCGCGGGCAGCACGGTCGGGCGACGCAGGGCGACCAGCAGGACCAGCATGGCATCTGCCGGCAACAGTACGGGCAACCGCAGCCAGAAATCAACCGCCGCCAGGTTGCGAAGCCAGGTTGCCCAACGGTTGACGAGGATCCCGGCCGCCACCGCCGGCGGGCGCCGGAACACCAGACGCCCCGCTCCCGGGGCCGCCGTCCCGCCGCGCCGGTGCGCCGCGACGGCCGAGGGCTCGTAGACCACACGCCACCCCGCCGCGCTCACCCGCCACCCCAGATCGAGATCCTCCCAGAAGGCGAAGAATTCATCCGGGAAGACCCTCCCCGCGACCGCGACACCCTCCAGCGCCGCCCGCCGGTAGACCATCCCGGCGCCACACGCCGCCAGGACCACGGCGGGCTCGCCGAACGCACCGTCCGCCGGGCACCCATAGCCCCGGTCCCGCACCCGCAACACCCACGGAGTTAGCACCTGCCCGCACGAGTCCAGCACCGCGCCGCCGGGCCGCACGAGCCGACCCGCCACCCCTCCTATGACCCCATCCCCCTCCAGGCGCGCCAGCGCCGCCTCGTAGAACCGCGGCTCGGGGAAGCAGTCCGGATTGAACAGCCCGACCGCCTCGACGCCCGCGGCGAGCGCCCCGAGCCCGGCATTGGCACCACCAGCGTAGCCGCGATTCTCGCCCAGCGGCATCCCGATCACCCCGCCCGGCGGCCGCTCGGCGAGCCCCCGTGTGCCGTCCGTGGAGGCGCAGTCCACCAGCACTACCTCCACCCCTACGGTCTGCGACCCGAGCGCGGCGAGGCAGCGTGGCACGTCCTCGCCACCGTTGTGGTTGATGACCACCGCAGCGGCTCTCATGCGTCCTTCCAGCCACCGGAGAAGCCGGGGACGGGAAAACGGGGACGGCGTTCATGGGGCCGTATCCAGGCAGCACAGCCCGAGTCGTCCAGGAGGCTGGAGGTCGGCAGCAGGCGGAGATCCCGGCAGCGCACGCCCATAGCCTAGGAGCCTGTCGGAGAAATGGGAAGGTCCGCGCGCCGGGGGCTTGCCGGGTGCAGGCAAGGCGCGAGGAGGCAGGCGATGCAGGAGCATCGTGGCCGACGAGCAACGCCGCATGCGTCCGGCAACCCCCCTGCGCCCTTCGGGTTGCGGGCGGCGAGGGGCCATCTGCGGCGTTGTCGCGCCTCACCTTTGGACCGCATCGCTCTCGGCGCGCCTCCTTGCGGCCCCTGCCCACGGTCCGAGCAGTGGGCGTCGCGCCCGGATCGGGTACTCTGCGTGACGGTGAGTGGATGGTCGATTCGTGGGTAGCTTTTTCGCACTGCTGACGGCCCTGATCTGGGCTTGCGCCGTCATCCTCCTCAAGCGCTCGGGGGAGACAGTCTCGCCGTTTGCCCTCAACCTGTTCCGGGTCGTCGTCTCCACGGTGCTCCTCATTCCGACCGTGCTCGTCGCCGGGCAGGCCGCCTGGGCCCAGGCGTCGGCGCGCGACGTCGGCATCCTCTTCGCCTCCGGCATCATCGCCATCGGGATCTCCGACACCCTCTTCCACGCCAGCCTCAACATGGTCGGCGCCGGGATCTCCTCGATCGTCGACTGCCTCTACCCGCCACTGACGGTCGTTCTGGCCATGGTGCTACTCGACGAGCGACTCTCGGCGCGCCAGATGGTTGGCATGACGCTCGTCCTCGGCGGAATCCTCGCCGCCGCGCAGCACGCCCCCCCGCACGGCGTGCCGCCGCGCCAGATTGTCCTTGGCGTCATCTGCGGCGTGGTCGCGATGGCCTCGCTCGCCTTCGGGATCGTGATCGCCAAGCCCGTGCTCAACTACTCGCCGGTGCTGTGGGCAACCGCCGTCCGTCAGGTCGGTTGCCTCCTCGTCATGGCACCGATCGCCTTGCTGTCCCCGCGGCGGCGCCAGCTCCTCCGCGTCTTCCGTCCCTCGCCCGCCTGGCGGTTCTCCGTGCCGGGGGCCGTCCTCGGCTCCTATCTGGCGCTCATCTTCTGGATCGCCGGCATGAAGTACTCGCAGGTGGGCGTCGCCGCGATCCTGAACCAATCGAGCACGATCTACATCCTCGTCCTGGCCGCCATCTTCCTGGGGGAGCCTTTCACGCGGCGCAAGCTTGTGGCGTCCGTCCTGGCCGTCGCCGGCATCGTCCTCGTCACCATCTAGCGCATGGAGGAAAGACGATTTCGCGCTCTTCGCGGCCGGGCCGAGGAATCTGAATACTCGCTGTCTGCATGCGCTCCGACCTGCTTGCCGCGTACACATATTCTGGCCACGTGCCCCGCACAGTGTGGCGCGGTCGGCTATCATGGGCGGGTTGGCAGAGCATGGAGGCGGATATGGGTTTCTTGCATCTGCTGTGGTCGCTCGTCGTCGGGTTCTTCGTCGGTCTCATCGCGCGGGCTGTCGTGCCAGGAATCGACCAGATGGGGCTCATCCTCACGACCGCTCTCGGCATCGTCGGCTCACTGATCGGCGGGTTCATCGGTGGGCTCATCTCCAAGCCGAAGGAGGGGGCGCGATTCCATCCTGCCGGTTTCCTGCTTTCGGTCGTCGGTGCAGTCGTGCTCCTGCTTCTCTGGCGGTTCTTGCAGCACTAGCCCTGTCAGCATCTTCGACGAGACCGAGCGCACCTTGCGTCTCGTAGCTCGCGATGAGCTGGAATAGGCCTGTGAATGTGCTTCCTTGGCTGACCTGGAGGTCATCATGCGTCTGAAGACCCTGGTTGTCATGTCGCTCCCTCTCCTACTCTGCACCACGCTCGCGTCGGCCGAGGACCAGCCCACGAAGCTCTCCCTCGGGCTGTCATACCTGGCCACGAGCGGAAATGCCAGCAGCAAGACCGGTGGTCTGGACTTCCTCTACAAACAGAAGCTCGACCCCTGGGGGCTCGAGGTCACGGCCAGCTACCTGCGCGCCGAGCAGGATGGCACCGTGACGGCCAAGAAGCTCTTGGGGTCCGTCCGGGGTACCCGCTCGCTCAGTGCGGATCTGGACCTCTTCCTGTCGGGGAGCTACCTGCAGGACCGGTTCGCGGGCCTCGACCCACGGCTGGTCGCTGCCGGCGGCGGCACCTACGCGTTCCTCAGGGGGCCCGAACACGAGCTGGCGTTCGACGCCGGCCTGACCTGGACGAGGGACGAGCTGGTGGGTGACGGCTCCACGAGCTATGCCGGCGCACTCGCCGCGGCCAGGTACGGCTGGAACATCAGCAAGACCGCGAAGCTCACCGAGAGCCTCTCGTTCTTCCCGAGCTTCGAGAAGGGAAGCGACTGGCGCGTCGAGTCGCAAACCGGCCTCCAGGCCGCGGTGTCGACGGCCGTTGCCCTGAAGCTGGGCTACGGCTTCCGCTTCGCCAACCGCCCGGTGGCCGGGTTCGGCAAGACCGACACGCAAACGTCGGTCTCGCTGGTGATCAACTTCCAGTAGGGAAGTGCGGGGAGACCCGGCCGGCCGGTCGCCAGCTTGACCGGCCGACGGCGGTTGCTACTCCTCGGCCAGAGCCCGGTAGACGATCCCCGCCATCACGGCACCGACGATGGGCGCCGCCCAGAACAGCCAGAGCTGCCCGATCGCCCAGCCGCCGACGAAGACCGCGGGACCGGTGCTGCGAGCCGGATTCACCGAGGTGTTGGTGACCGGGATGCTGATCAGGTGGATGAGCGTCAGGCCGAGGCCGATCGCGATGGGGGCGAACCCCGCCGGGGCGCGCCTGTCGGTCGCCCCGAGGATGATCATGAGGAACATGAAGGTCATCACGACCTCGCAGACGAGGCAGGCGACGAGTGAGTAGCCTCCCGGCGAGTGGACTTCGTAGCCGTTCGACGCAAAGCCGCCGGTGAGGTCGAACCCCGCCTTGCCGCTCGCGATGGCGAGCAACACGCCCGCCCCGGCGATCGCCCCGGCGACCTGGGCTCCGATGTACGGCAGCAAGCCGGAGGC
>Ga0116171_10004416_pt1 | contig 12673 bp, 10 predicted proteins | sample AD_JPNHW2_MetaG_FD_89798 | JGI IMG/M metagenome (GOLD analysis project Ga0116171, IMG submission 89798) | Active sludge microbial communities of municipal wastewater-treating anaerobic digesters from Japan - AD_JPNHW2_MetaG | ecosystem: Engineered > Bioreactor > Anaerobic > Digestate | place...
CTAAAAATACAAAAGCAGTGTTAATTGTTCATTTTGCTGGCATTCCATGTGAAATGGATAAAATTGTTAAAATTTGTAAAAAAAATAAATTATTCTTGATTGAAGATGCGTCACATGCCCATGGATCTACGTATAAAGGACAAAAAGTTGGATCATTTGGCGATTGTGCGTGTTTTTCACTATATCCGTCTAAAACTTTTGGAGCTCTTGGTAACGCTGGCGTCATTACTACCAACAACAAGAATATTTTCAAAAAAGCCCGAATGTATGCTAATCACGGTCTTTATGGGGAAAAATATAAACATCATTTAGTTGGTTTGAATGAGAACATAGATAATATGCAAGCTGCTTTTTTAAATATAAAGCTGCCTTTTTTACAGGCCTGGATAGAGAAAAAATTAAAAATTGCAAAAAAGTACCAAAGTGTTTTTGCTGAAAAAAAAGTTAGAACAATGTTTTGGCCTGAATATACTCAGCCATCTCTATATGTTTTTTCCATTTTCATTAAAAACAGAAAAAAATTTGCCAAATATTTATCTGACAATGGTGTCCAAACCGGTATTTATTATCCAATTCCTCTCCACTTACAAGAATCATTACGCTTTTTAGGGTATAAAAAAGGCGATTTTCCCAATGCAGAGCTTTTCGCAAAACAAACGTTAGCAATTCCACTTTATCCGGAACTTAAAGAAACAGAAATAGATTTTATTTGTAAACTAATTAAAAAGTATAGCTTTTAATATTTTTTTGATTTTCTTTTTTAATAAATATTTTTTTGATTTTTGATCAAAGTATTCTTTAATAAAAATTTTTGTTTCAGGAAGTAGTTTTTTGTCTTTTAAAGCCCCTTTTAGTATTTCCGTAAATTGATTTTCAATTGGTTTTTCTAAATTTTTCAGCCAATTCATATCGATGATAAATAATTTATAGAATTCGTCTAATAACTCTGGTTTTTGTTTTTTGATAATTTTTATAGTTAAAGCTCTCACGTTGAAATATTCTTGCTGTTTAATGTTGTAGCATGATGAGCCAACTCTATTTAAACGATAGGCGTACAACTGCTCGCGAATGATGGCTATTTTAGAAACTTTTGAAAGAACCAACCAATGAAATGGAACATCGTTATAACTAGTTTTCATTTTTGGAAACAAAATCTTTTTATTTTTCAGCCATTTTAAATCGTAAATCTTATCCCAATGTCTCACACTTAAATTACTTGCGTATTTAATAAGATCTTCATTCGTCAAGATATCTTCATTATGTAATTTGGGAATTCTAATTAAAGCGTGATAAGGATCGATCGAGACTTGATTAGTGTTGCTATCGAATGCATAAGCAGCGCAAACAGCTATTTTTGTGTGGGTTTTTTCTATGGTTTCAACAAATTTTTTAATAGTGTGTGGAAAAAAATAATCATCACCGTCACAAAAGCAAAGGTATTTTCCATTAGATTTTGCAATACCTGCATTACAAGCTAGTCCATGGCCTTTATTTTTTTGGTGAATTATTGTGATTCTTGAATCTAATTTTGCATAATTGTTACAGATTTCTTCACTTTTATCAGTAGAACCGTCATTAACTAGAATTATTTCAATATTTGAATATTCTTGGTTTAGGATGGATTGAATACATTGATCGAGGTAAGATTCAACGTTATAAATGGGAACAACAACGCTCACTAATTTCATTGTCACAAGTATACTATAAGTGATGATAGACTATGATCATATGTTCTTTGCTAAGATAGAATCTCTTTATCGACACATATTTAACTCAACTTTAAGTAAAGAAATTGCTATTTTTGCATTGTTTATTTTAACTAATTTCCTTACCAATCGATTACTTTTTCAAGCAATAATTATTTTAATTTATATTTTGGTTTTGTATTTTATTAATAGAAATCTTACAAGAACGCTGTGGGAAGTTTTGCTCGCAACAATTCTTTTTAGTTTAGGTCGATATTTTCCCTTTAAATTCACGACACCTTTTTCTGGGGAAGTGGAGGCTTACAAAGTATTTGGAGTTAGTTTTACAGACGCTGTCCTTTTAGGATTGCTGTATTGGCTCAAAAAAAGCAAAGGACATATTAAGGCACGTTTGTCATTTCTAGATTTAATTGTTGGAATCATTGTTATTTTATCAATTGCGTCTTCATATTATTCGCCTCACAGTGAAATAGCTTGGTTTAATTTATTTCAGTTGTTAAAACTTATCTCTTTATTTTATCTATCAAGAATTCTTTTTTGGAAAACAGATTACGCAAAAATAACTATCTATTTTATGTTAATTTATTTAACTCTAAATTCATTTATCATGATCGCTCAAAAACTGCACAATGGTTTACTTGGACTTCTAGTTGAAAATTATTTGATAAAATATGGTAATTATGCACAAGATTCTCCAGGATTATTTCGTCCCGGAGGGATGTCCTGGGATGCTAATTATTCAGCAGCTTTTTTGTGCATGGGTTTTGTGTTTTTAGTCACCTTATTGGTTTATGACTCTAAATTTATTAATAAAAAATTTATTCCGGCTATGCTTTGCTTATTTGCCACAGCCATTGTTATAAGTGCCAGTCGTGGTAGTTGGCTTGTGACAATGTTTGTTACGAGTTTAATTATCATGGTGGGTTTGTTTAAAAAAAAGAAAAAACCTAGCGAATATTTGAAACTAAAAATTATTATTCCTGTTTTATTATTTATTTTAGTTTCTGGTGGTTTTATAGTTGATAGATTTTATCAATTTGCTTCGGAAATGGGACAAAGTACCATCAACACCCGTCTGATTCATCTCAAACTTGGCTTTCTTCTTTCCTTAAATTATCCACTTGGCACCGGACCAGATACTTTTCAATATCAAATTATGTCAATGTTTGAACCAAAAGAATATCTTTTTGATTCCACGCCAGCTCACATGATGCTTGGTGAACTTCTTGGAGACTTTGGTGTTTTAGGTACACTTGCTTTTATTGCCCTATTTTACATAGTTCTAAAAAAATTTTGGTTTTCTAAAAATCAAACTCCTTCTTCTAATGCAGCTGTTAGAACAGGTGTATTTTGTATGGTCATTACATATTTATTTTTAGCTCAAATTTATCCACTATTATTTTCTTTTCAGATTAGTGCTATATTTTGGATACTACTGGGAGCCTTATATGAGAAAGCTTAAATTGTCGTTAAAAAAGTTACTAAAAAAGTTGTCATTACTTGATTATTTATTAGCGATTTTGTTTGTTGCTGCAATTTCTTTTTATTTTATTTTTTTCAAACGAAATGACAATATAATTTATATTGACGTATTTTCACCTAGTCCAGAATGGACGGAAGATTCTTATCCAGTGAGTCGTTGGCAAACTAGTGCGCTGAAAAAAGGAGACATACAATATAATTCTTTTGGGCAAAAAATTGCAGAAGTGATTGATGTTTATAAAACTCCGTGGAACGGTGGTAAGCAAGAGTATATGTTTGTGACATTGAGATTAAAAGCAACTTATAACAAAAATGTCAAAACTTATAGTTTTAATGGAAATCCACTCTCGTTTGGCAATGATTTTTTATTGGAAGCTAACAATGCGGTATTAGAGGGCAAAGTTATTAATATCTATAAAACAATTGAAGAAAAAAATGCTGGATTAAAGCACAAAAAAGCATTACTTACGGTTAGATATAAATCTCAAGAGCCTTGGATTGTAAAGAAACTACTGCAAAAAACTGAACTTCGCGATGATACTCAACAATTAATGTTTAGTATTGTTGATATCCAAGTTTCACCAGCAAAGGAATTCTATCCAAATTGGCAAGGGCAAATAGTGGCTTCTATACATCCTGAGAAAAGCGATATTGTGGTGAAAATGGAAATTCCAGATGTTGAATGCTCTGAATATAATTGTTTTTATAATCACTATTTTCCTTTGGCCATAGGTTGGGATTTTCCGCTAGAATTTGGGGATCTCACGGTAACTGGTAGTACTATAATTGATGTCCAATATAATGATTAAAAAAAAGCCATTGCAGCTGGCGATTATATATACAGATCTAAGTTTAGGCGGAATTCAGAGAAAAATAATTGACTTGCTCAATTATATCCATAAAACTAAGCTGCGCCAGAGGCTAGACACAGAAGTGATTCTTAGATGGAAAACAGATTTTGATCTTATTCCAAACTTAACTTCTAAAAAGCAAAAAATTTTTTATCCGCCAAGAATTTTTCCTTTTCCCCGCAGAAGAATGCCTTTTTTCTTTAACATTTTATTTAGATTTATAGTTAATCCTCCGAATATTATTTTAACCCATGTTTTTTCTTCATCAATGAGATCTGTTCCATTAGCGAGACTAATGTTTGGTAAAAAAGTGAGAATAGTAATTAGTCAGGATAATATTTTTAGTTATGAAAATAATCAATGGTACGCAAGATTACTTGTTTCAACTATTTATCCAATGGCAGATGCCATTATTGTTCAAACAAATATTTCTAGGGATGATTTAGTTAACAATTGGAACATTCCAGCAAGCAAAATATCAGTGATTCCTAATTGGTCAAGAAATATTACTTTAAAAGAAAAAAAAGATAGAGACATTGACATTATTTATTGTGGCAGATTTGAGGATCAAAAGAACTTACTTAGATTATTAAAAATTTGTAAATTTTTGATAAAACAAAAATCAGATCTTAAAGTTGTAATTATTGGTTCTGGTCGTCAAGAATCTCTTCTGAAGGATTACGCTTCACAAAATGGTCTCAATTCTAATGTTTCTTTCTTAGTTCCAACGAATGATATTGATAATTATTTGGGTCGTGCGAAGATATTTGCTTTGACTTCAAAATTTGAAGGTCAACCCATGGCATTGTTAGAGGCAATGAACTATGGGTGTGTACCAGTTTTAATTGATTTTCCTGGAGCAAACGAATACATCTCTCACAATGTCAATGGATTAATCGCGAAATCAGATAAAGTTTTTGCTTCTTATGTTTTTGACTGTTTGAATGATAAAAAATTAAGCGCTAGGCTAGCATTAGCTTCCAAAAAAACTGTTGAAAAAAAATATTCAGAAAAAAACATTCAAAAATATCTTGATTTAATGTTGCAAGATTTAAAACTCTAAATTTAAATTTTTGAGATCAATTTATTAAGTGGCATTTTATCTAAATTTGAGTTTTTGAACTTAGATAATATTTTTTTAAAGTAATTACAGGGATTCATCCGAAAGCTGTATACAAATAATTGAATTGCTGATTTGTAAGCGTGTTGACTAAAAGACAATTGTGCGAGATTTAATAATAATTTTTGATACATAAGACAGTAGTCAATAATGTAGTTGACTTTTTTGTATTGCCAAGTTGAGTTCTGGTATTTTTTTGTTAATTTCTTTAATTTATCTAAATCTAGTTTATTAATTAGTGTTTTTGCTAATTCAGCCCTCTTTTTTTCCATAAGGGGAAGATGAAGGGCAGTGATTCCGTTCTTTGAAATAGTCCACTGGTAAAGTGGCTCTGTAAGAATTTTAAACTTTGTGTGGGCAGACATTTTTATCCATAATCCGTAATCTTCACAATGTAAATCATTTTCTTCGTAATGCAGATGAAAATCTTCAAGAACTTGTTTTCTAAGCATAACTGCACCATGAGTGATAGGATTGAAGAAAAGCATGCTTAATTTTATTTCGTAATCATTAATTGGCAGAGCTGTTATTTTGATTACGGAGCCATCTTTTTTAACCACCATAAATATTGAACAAACTAAGCCATATTCTTGATGATTGTCCAGAAATTTTACTTGTTTTTCAATTCTATTTGGCAAACTAATATCGTCAGCATCCTGGCGAGCAATATATTTTCCTTTGGCAAGTTTGATACCTATGTTGAGACTTTTAACTAACCCAAGATTTTTTGGATTATTAATTAATTTAATTCTTTTATCGCAATTGACAATTTTTTGACAGGTCTCTAAAGTATTGTCTTTTGAGCCATCATTAATGATTAATAATTCCCAGTTTTTGTAGCTTTGCTTTTGAATGCTCTCGACAGCTTTTTTAAGATGCTGGTTACCATTGTAAACCGGTAAAATAACTGTTACTATTGGGGCTGTCATAGGATGATTCTAACATCAAATTACTTTTCAAATTGTGGGGATTTATGGATTTAAGAATGCAAACTTTTCCAAAAAAAATCAATTTATTACATAATCTTTCCAAAGGCTTCTTTTCATATAATTTTCCATTTCTTTTTTCTAATCAGTTGCCAGAACGAGTGCTGATTGCTTTGACTTATCAATGTAATTCTCGCTGTATTATGTGCAATATTTGGAAGATGAAACCAAAAAATGAGCTTACTTTTGATGAATGGGAGTTCATGGTTAGCGACCCTTTGTTTTCAAATATTAAAGCACTTGATATCACTGGAGGAGAATCAACTCTTACAGCTGATTTCTCTAAGAAAATTGAATTATTTTTGCAAAAAATGCCAAAGATTCAAACTATGACCATAGTGAGCAATGGTTTTTCTACTAAATTAATTATAAAGCGCGTTAAAGAAGTTTTAAAACTCTTAGAACCAAGAGGTATAACCTTAAATGTAAGTATTTCTGTTGATGGTACAGCAAAAATGCACGAATCCATTCGTAGAATTCCAAGAGCTTTTGAAAAAGTTAAAAATACCATCTTTGAGCTTAAAAAACTTAATCTTACCCATCCAAATCTTAGTATCTCTGTTGGTTCTTTGATCATGCACCAAAATATTGATTATGTGGATAAGATTACTAGCTGGTTAGAAAAAAATGATATTAAATATGGCTTGCAAATCGTTGGTTATCATGACACCTATGTGCGTAATTTAGACACTGAAGAATCAACTGATTTTAATCGAAGCGACAAACCAAAGCTTATAAAATTATTAGCAAAACTAAGTAAACCAACTTCTTGGAGAGATGTACGAGCCTATTATTGGCGTGATTTATTAGCAATGTATAGAGATGGAAAACGAAGAACAACTCCTTGCCCATTTTTACATGATCAACTGGCAATAGATAGTTTGGGCAATGTTTACAATTGTTTTTCATCGCCAGCTATTGGCAATATTCGCGATGGAAAAACTCCGAGTGAATTGTATTTAAGTGAAAAAAATCAATTAGAAAGAAAAAGAATGTGGTCAACGGCTTGTGTTAAATGTAATAGTGGTTGCAGTGCCAGTGAAGCCACAGCAAAAGATTTCAAAAGTTATTTTTATTTTCGTTTAACAGGTAAACCTTACTATGGTTTAAAGAATTTACTTAAGTAATTATGAAGCTTTGTTTAGTGACTTCTGCTGGTGGACATTTTTTTCAGTTATATCAGTTAAAGAAGGTTTGGAGTAAACACGAAAGATTTTGGGTTACTTTCAATAAATCTGATATAGATAGCACCATTCCAAATGAGCAAAAATATTATGCTTACTATCCAGAGAGTCGTCACGCTCTTAATGCGATAAGGAATTTCTTTTTAGCTATAGAAATTTTATTAAAAGAAAAGCCAGATGCCATTATTAGTGCAGGAGCGGGAGTAGCTGTTCCTTTTTTTTTAGTTGCTAAAATGTTAAATATAAAAACAATTTATTTGGAACCAATAGATTTCATCGCATTTCCAAGTTTAACTGGCAAACTTATTTATTTTTTTCATTTAGCCAATTTATTTCTAATTCAGAATCCAGTTCAAAGAAAATTTTACAAAAATAGTAAATATTGGGGAGGTACACTGTGATTTTTGTTACTACGGGTACTCATTATCTACCTTTTGATAGATTATTAAAAATGGTTGATTTACTGGTTAAAAATTTAATTATTACTGAAGAAATTGTTATTCAATCAGGAACATCTACAATGCAAGTTCAAAACGCCAAACTAATTCCATTTTTATCTTATCAAGAGATGATAAAACATATTGCTAAGGCAAGGTTGGTAATAACGGCGGCCGGTCCAGCCACAGTTTTTCAAGTTCTAACCTATGGTAAAAATTTGCCAGTAGTTGTTCCAAGAATAAAGAAATATGGAGAGCATGTTAGCGACCATCAGTTATATTTTGCAAAGTATCTATCTGAGAGATCACTTTGCAAATTAATTTTATCTAGCGACGATTTAATAAAATGTTATAAAAATGCAGAAAAAGTTATGGACAAGAGATCTTCTTTTCCGTCCGAAAAATTAATTACTAATTTAGATAAATATTTATCGGTGCAATGAATGATTTTTAGATAGAATTCAATATTTGTTCATACAGTCGAAAAGATTTATCATCGCTGTATTTTTCAATAATAGTTTGTCTTGCGTTTTTTCCCATTTTAATCAATTGTTTTTCATTCTTTAAAATATTTGCTAATTTTTTGATTGCTTGTTTTTGATTATTTAATGGAAGAATTAAGCCATTTTTCATATCTATTATTAATTCACGATTTTCTGGGATATCACTAACCACGCACACTAGACCACAAGCCATGGCCTCTAAAAGGCTTAAGGATAAACCTTCCATTTTTGTTAAAAATAAAAAAATGTCTGCTTTTCCTAAATGTTCTTTTACATTTGCTACATGTCCTAAAAAGTTAACTTTGTCAGTCATTTTTTTTGTTTTAACTAGGTTAATTAGTTTATTTTTTTCTGGTCCATCACCAAGTATGGTAAATGTAAAATTATTTGGCACTAATTCAAGTAGTTCTATTGAATAATCTAAATTTTTCCTTTTTTCTAAGAAGCCAGTGTAAATAAAATTTATTTTTTTAATGTCTAATAAGTGGTGGGTATTGCTTGCCAAGAATTTTTTACTCAAGCTATTTGGAATGCAAACAACCTTTTGTTTTTTTACGTTTTTAATGGCTCTGATTCTGTTAGCCACAGTTTCTCCAACAGTGATATTTAAATCAACTAAAAACAAAGAAAAGTAAAAAAGAATGTTTTTTATTATTTTCCACCAAGATTCATTTAAAAAACCAAAGCTGGGACGAATAGTTAAATGTTTATATTTTGACCACCCCAAAAAAAAACGGACAATAAACACAAAATATTCTGATCTTAATTCTTTAGTCAAAATAATTGTTTCTGGATTTTCTTTGAGAAAGTGAAATACGTCTTGAATTTTTACTCTAGTGACCTTTGGAACTGAATCAAATTTGGTTTTGAGTTCACCATTGTCCGTTAGCGATGCTAAAGCAATTACATCCCTTTTCTTCGATAAAAATTTAATCAAGCGTAATAAGTGTTGATTGTGAGAAACATCATTAAAATTGTTGATGACGATCAGCATTTTTTTCATGGAGATTTATATGCTCCTTGTAGTGTAAATGGACCATAGCACATTCTATTTTGACATATTTGTGCACTGATTTTACTTATTTCATCTGATTTATTTTTAATTTGGTCTGGATCAGAAATAAAAATTATGTTGTTTGCGTATTGCATCGATTGAGGCATAATCCAATTATCAACTTCTTTAATTTTTATCCATTGTTCATTGAATTTTGTAATTTTTGTTCCATCATAGTACCCATCAAAATAATACTCATGAAGTGCATCTAACGCATATTCTTTATCAGAGATAATGACGAGTGTAAAGGGTCCATTAATTTTTTTGGCAGTTTCATGTATTTCTGACCACTGGTCTAGACCTTGAAAGCCATCTTTTAGTTTAAGAGAAATTTGCAGAATACGGGCAATGTGTAAAAAGAAAATGACGATGAGAATTATTTTTAAGTATTGATTTTTGCTTTGACTAATCACGTATGGTACGAGAAAGATAAATAAAAATGAGGAAACTAAAAGATTACGAGGAATAAATATTGGATGGGTTTGAGAAATAAAATACGAAGTTGTTAAGGTTACATAAAAACAAAGTAGTGATATTAAGGTTAAAATGATGGCATTTTTTTGTTGACTTTTGATTGTCAAAAACAACGCACTAACACTAATAATAATGATAAGTATTAAGTCATACGGCAGCAAATTTATTAAACCAGCATAATTGGCAATTGCGTAGCGCACAGTTTCATAAATGGGAATTCCAGAGTATGCTTCTAAGCCAAGTGCCGCCGTTAATGAACGAAGAACTATTGGTACTTGCGGTAACATGAAAAGAGTTGCGATAAACAGGCTCTTGAAAAACTTTCGTAAAGCGGTCTTTTGTATTGACTGTGTTATGTACAAAATTATGGCTGTTAACCATATTGATGCCCATAACCACACAAATGAGTAATCTGTATAAAATCCAAGAACCGCAAAGACGATAAATAATAACTGAGATTTTTTACTTTTTGCAGTTAGCGTCATTTGCATCCAATAAATTGTTCCGAACATGAACATCATTTCGAAGGCATACATTTTTTGTTGGAACCCAAGATTAACAAAAAAATGATTGGTAGCAAAAAAAATTGAAGATAAAATTCCCATTAACCAGCCACCAGTTTGCTTGCCAATTTTATATATAAAAAAAATAGTTGGAATGAAAGCCACTAAAGTAGGAATTCTTAAAAATAAGATATTAGTGCTAATTTTTTGCCAAAAATGTAAGAAAACATAAAATAATTGGGGATGACACTTATCCCAATGCTCTACAAGAATGAGTGATTTTAAGGAGTTTCTCATGGAAACGGTAAATATAGACGACTCATCTCCCCAAAAGGATTGCAGCCAAGCTGCTCTGACTCTGAGATACAAACCCAAAACAACGATCGTAAATAATAATAACTTTTTCATTTATTCTTTGTCTAAATTACAACAAAATAATTCTATCTCATAAATTGTTAGATATTAGTTGAAAAATTTCAATCACTGCTGTGATTAATGATACATTTATCCATCATGTGTTATAAAATGTTTTTTAATGCAGTTGCGTAACAGAAATTTCTTTATTGGATCCATTTTATTTTTGTTATCTATTGGTTTCTACACTCTTTATAAAATTAATCAGCAGTCATCTTGGTGGCAAATTTCAACTCATGGGGAAATTTTTCTTTCACCCATTGTTACAAACAATAAAGTTTATTTTGCTAATAATCTTGGAGAAATTTACGCAATCAATAAAAAAACTGGTAAATTGTCGTGGAGTACGCAACTTTCCGCCAGAGATCCTTACAATATTTCTGGTTACATGGACAAATTATTTGTTTTGACGCCGAGCGGTAAGCTATTTTGCCTTTCTATGCAAAATGGTCAAATTCTATGGACATTTGCTACGGATAATCAAATGACATTGTCAGCATATTTTCATATACAAAATAATGTTATGTATATAAATAGCAGTGATGCTGCAATTTATGCAATCAATATCAAAAATGGATCTTTATTATGGAAATTCACCAGTCAATCAAGAATTAATAATAAATCTGAAGACTCGGAGAAGGAGAGTTTAAATCTATTTGGTAGATTAGAATTTTATAAAAATAAATTAATCTACTCGAGTATTGATGGATTTGTTTACATGATTGAGGTAAAAACGGGAAAGATTGTCTGGCAAACTTCAGTTGGGCAATTAACCACAACAATACATTTAAAAGGAAATATTCTATATGTCGCAAAAGAAGACGGGGCAATAGTTGCTTTGAGGTTTCATGATGGCAGAATTATTTATAAAAATTCTGAAAATAAGAATCAGATAATGTGTTTTAGAAATACATCCATTCTTCAAGATCTGTTTAAATCTTTTTCTTTTAGCAATATTAAACATGTTATAAATTATCCTTTGTTAATTGTTACCAAAAATGGCAAATTTATTGCAGCCTCAACTAAATTAGATTCTTTTGACGAAATGTTTGATTTAAAGACTAAATTAGTTGATTGCCCACAAATTATAAATAATCATGGTTACGCGTTTACAACCGATGGAGCAGCAATTTCATTTAATCCTCATGAAAAATTATTTAATCAATATGGTCAAATTTCTGAGATCCTTCTTTTCAATCCAAAACTTGTTCAATATTTACACTTACCATTTGAAGATCTATTTACTAAATATGAGTTAGGCACAATTAGTAGTGATTCTGATGGAGGATTTTCTTTATTAAAAAATTCCAACGGTGAAAAAATATGGTCATATTCTTCAATTGGTAAAGTTGTTTCTGCACCGACTATTGATAATAAGTTTATATATTTTACTGATACCGATGGTAGATTATCGCGAATTTTGCTTAAAGATGGCAAAATACCAGTTGTGAGAGCAAAAAAGAATTTTCAAGTAGAACAGAAAAATATAAATATTGGCAGCAATCAAGCTTATGAATTTACTATCAGCTATGATGAATCTAAGTTTCCCAATCCATGGAATCAGATTGGAGTTCAATCAGTATTTTCACACAAAGAAACAGGGACAAACATAACAATTAATGGTTTTTATTATGATCGAAACATTTGGAAATTAAGATTTAATCCTCCTTTAAGGGGTGATTGGGATTGGAATCTTAGCATGAAATTCCCTGACGGATTTGTTTACACAAAAGCTGGCCACTTAGTAGCAAATACTGACACAAAAGAAAAATATATTAAAATTAATGCTCAGCATCCAGATAAATTTACCTTAGATAATAAAACAGAATTTATTCCAATCGGAATTCAGGATGCTGTTAGCGATACCAATCATAATGGTACCAATTTAGATGATTGGTCTTTAGAACAAAGAGCTACCGGTAGTTCAGAAATTGTTGATCTAAATCAATATTTGAATGA
>Ga0116171_10004418_pt1 | contig 12671 bp, 10 predicted proteins | sample AD_JPNHW2_MetaG_FD_89798 | JGI IMG/M metagenome (GOLD analysis project Ga0116171, IMG submission 89798) | Active sludge microbial communities of municipal wastewater-treating anaerobic digesters from Japan - AD_JPNHW2_MetaG | ecosystem: Engineered > Bioreactor > Anaerobic > Digestate | place...
ATCCATCTGTTTAGACTACCCAGAATAATAACTATTGTTTCATTGCTGATGAACGAATATGAGAACTGACGAACTATTTCACATGCAACTCCGGTTAACAAAAAGAGGAATGTGTATTTATCTATTGTATTTTGAAACCTGTCGTCCATCATAAACAAATACCCGCAAAAAAACATCAGAAAATAGTAAATGGGGTTTTTATCCCCCAGGATATTCAGGCTTGCCGCTGATGTCAATATGATAAATATTACAAGGATGATAACCGGGATCCCTGCTTTGTTAATTATCCTTTTAAATAATTCCGCATTCCTGTCCTTTTTCAAAATGGAGAAAAACGGCAGCCCTATAAAAGAAAAAACAAAAAGGAATAAAAGAAACCATAAATGAGCAGGTGTAAATTTGCCATCCATTCCTGTTAAATCAGCATTTCCAAATTGCCAGAAATCAATAAAGTGCGTCCGGAAATTAACAGAGCCTCCTTTTGAAAGCAGAGCTATGTATGTTATAACAGGTATTATAATAATTAACCCTGAGACAGCTGGTATTAATAATTTGAGAAAGCGCTCTTTTATATACTGTCCTCCTTTGCGTTTTTTTAAAGAGAAATATGTAGCTGCCCCTGAAACATAAAATAAAAGCGGCATGTGAAACTGATGAATCCATCCTGCAAAACGATTGAGAAATGAACTGTTTACTCCATCTTTTACATACATAACCACATGAGGATCAAGGATAAAAATCAATGCGCTATGGAATGGTACAAGTAATAGAACAGCCAGGACTCTTAGCCAGTCTAAATCAACACGGCGCGTGTTTTTAATATCAGAAGTTGTTTCAGTTGTCATTTCTTAATTAAGCTTAATGTAGCAACGTATTTATTTGGTTATACATGGCTATATTATTTTATACTTCCAGAATAGGGTACAGAACCCAATTTTTCCCGTTTTTTAATGCTTTTGTTCAATCAAGTGACGATTGAAATGGAAACTTGTTACACGTAAAATGTTATTTAGAATGGATCTGAATGTTATTTAGTGTGCATTATGCAAATGTCTCAGGTAAGCTATACCGGTTGTTATGGCTGCTTTATTTCTAATCCATACTAATTATCACTTTTTTACCGGTATAGTTTACTACTTTATCATAATTTTCAATTAATTCATTGCCAACGCCTTTGCTATTTCCAACAATTATGATGTTAAACCTGCGTGATTTAACCATGCCGGGAAAAGACCCTTTACAGTCACCAATGGTTAATGACTTATTTTTATCGTTCCAGAAAAATGAAATAGTCGAACAGGCGCCTTTTTCATAATTGTAATTGTCAAATTCATCTTCATACAATGTAAATCCGCCATCAGCACCTTCATAAATGCGGATTTCAAGATTATCCCATTTCTTTTCGGTTGCATACTGAACTTTTGGACCGATAGGCAAAATGGTTCCAGCCTTTACAAACAAAGGGATTATATCCAAAGGAACCTCTTTTTTAATTGTCTCTCCGCCATTGAATCTCTCACCGGTCCAGAAGTCATACCAGTCGTTTCCTTTTGGCAGGTAAACATCTTTTGCTTTAACAGAACCGAAATCTTCAACTTTAATTGAATCTCCACCTGTCACTTCAGTTTTTGAATACATAGGTTCTGTAACAGGATTAACCAGCAATGAGCTGCCAAACATAAACTCATCGTTTAATTCTATGGCTTGTTTATCCCCTGCAAAATCCATAACAAGGGCTCGAATCATACTCGACTGATGTGCTGTTACATTCCAGGAAGTTGAATAAATATAGGGTAATAAGCTGTAGCGAAGGTTAATGTATTTTTCAATAGCATCGTATGTTGGATTTCCTTTTTTACCAAACTGATAAATTTCTCTTGGCGCACCTTCACCATGTGATCGCATCATTGGACAGAATGTGCCATATTCAATCCATCTTACATGCAACTCCCGGTAATCAGCATTTTTAAGAGGGTTTTTAAAATTCCACAAAAAGAAACCACCCAAATCGCAGTTCCAGTATGGGATGCCACAAAGTGAAAAGTTTAAGCCTGCTGAGATCTGGCTTCGCAATGCTTCCCATGAAGCTACAACGTCACCTGACCAGGTATTTGCTCCGTAACGCTGTTGGCCGGCAAAAGCCGAACGGGTAAGAATGAACACCCTTTTTTCGGAAGTCTGTAAGCGCTGATGCTGTGAAACTCCGCCAACTGTCATTAGAGGAAAGGCATTGCGTACTTTTCTGAATGAACCCAGATAGGTTTTAGAATCAAAATCAGAAGGTTTTTGATTAAAATGGTCGGGTTCCGAAGAATCTATCCACCATCCATCTATCCCCAAAGAGAATAACCCTTTGTCCAGGTATTTCCAATAAATATCACGCGCCACTGGATTATATGCATCATAAACGCGTACGCCAGATGGATAATCCATGCGTGGAGGCCATTTTTCCGAACCCGATTGTGGCCAGGTTTCAAAATTGAAAAGTGCATCAATTTTATCAAGTTCTTTGTATTGCTTTGTCATCGGACCAAATGAATTCCAGATTGAGATAATCATGTGTGCATTTAAACCATGTACATCATTTACCATCTTTTGAGGATCATAAAACCCTGGATTAAGGAATTCCATTGCATTCCAGAGATAATTGTTACCCCAATATTGCCAGTCCTGAATAATTCCATCTATCGGCACATTTAGTTCACGGAATTTTTTTACCACATCAACCAATTCGTCCTGGCTTTTGTATCGTTCACGGCTTTGCCAAAAACCATATGTCCATAATGGGAACATAGGAGCCTGTCCGGTCAGGTCACGCATACATGCAATCACAGAATCGGCGTTTTCTCCGCACATAAAATAATAATCAATCGCATCGCCAACATCTGATCTGAATAAAGTATGTTCGGCATTATCTTCAAAAACTGTTGGGGAGTAGTTATCCCAAAATAATCCGTAACCTTTTACCGACAGGAAAAATGGTATATAATCATCAGTATTGCCCTGAATCATATTAAGTTTCAGGTTACGTTTTGACATCCTTCCTTGTTGTTGTTGTCCTAAACCATAAATTGGCTCGTCTTTATCAAGGACGAAAGACTGTGATATCGAATATGTGCTGACACCTGCATCGTCAAAATAGGTAAACGTCGCGCCTGATTCCTTTTCTGTTAAAAGCTGAATGGACTGGTTTGCAAATGCAATTTTCCCGGTTTTCAGGTTTAACAGAACGCATAGTTTCCCGCTTTTCAATGATAGTTCGTCTCCCTGTTGTTTTAAACTGAGTTTAATCTTCTGTGGAGCTGAAACAACAGAAAGGCTCTGTTTTTCAAAGGTTTTACCTTCTGGGTATTTTATTACTCTGACAACAGAGGGGCTATAAAATTGCAGCTCAACCTGAATATTATTTATTTTTGCCTTTATCCCAAAATCTGTTTTCTGGTAAGTTTGAGCCGTACTGGCAAGGTTAATGACAAACGACAGGATTAAAGCCAAACTAGTTCGTAACAATCTCATTTTTTCACTTTTCCTATTTTTCAATATGTTGCAGGTAGTATTATTTTAACTTCTGTCTCTTCGTTTTTTTATGCTGACTTTTATCTTTAAAAAAACTTACAGACAAATTCTTATCCCAGATTACTTTCATTTGAGACATCTCTTCCACCGTTTGTATATAAGTATTAATGGGATGTAACCCTACAGAAATTCTTAGTTCATCAACTTTTTCAGGATCTTCAACTGGCCACATATAAATCACATTTTCTGTTCCATTATTAGCCAATCTTGTTTGTGTCCCATACTTCTGTGGTTTATATGCTTCCATTAATATCCGGTCTTCAAGAGTTGCAGCATCAGATTTCGAGATCACTCCCTGATCAGCTTTTTCTTTTACCATTTTAAAATATTTTTTCTGAAAGCATTTATCGCCATGATCAATTACAAGAAAAACAGCTCTATTTGCACTGTCAGAAAGATTATCCGGCCAGCCATAATTATCCAATATATTTGATACATATATCTGATCCTTGGCATCAATTGAGTCCATTTCATTTTGAATTGAAATCAGCTCTATCGAAGGTTTTTGCATTGCTTTAGCTAATCTCCTTCTGATTTGCTGATCATCATTGTAAATTCTGCATAATTCAATGTCAATATTTTTTAAATCATACAATTGAGCAAACAGATTACTCATACTAAAAGGCAAAAAATTCACTGCCAGAATTAGCATGTATTTACAGATACGGTTCATATTATGATTTTATATACCAGCACATCATCAGTAAAGTTTTCCGGTGTCAGGTCTGTGATTTGAATATCCATTCTCTTGCCTGTCTGTTTTGCCTTGCATTTCATCTACCGGTTGTTGTGTGCAGTGCATTTATTTCATTTTGTATATCGATATTCTCCTCCCGGTTCCATCAGCTGTATATAGATTATTGTTAGAATCAATCACCATACTGGTTACGGTACTAAAATCACCTTCACCAATTTTGATATCTATATCTCGATTTTCATTAGTCTTTAGTACGTATTTTCCACAAGCCAAATAAATATCATCTCCTTTTACTCTTATATCATAAATTTTTACCCCCAGGTCCCATTGTGTTAAAAACTCTCCGGTCTTTGTAAAAAATTGCACTCTTGTACCTGATGATACCAATATCTTGTTATTAATGTACGCAATGCCCCATGGATAAACAAAATTTCCGGCAGTTTCTCCTTGACTTCCCCACTTTAAAATAAAATTCCCGTTTAGATCAAATTTTTGAATTCTATTGTTATTATGATCAACTATATAAATTTTATTCTCATTATCAATTGTAATTTGCCTGAAGTAATTGAACTGCCCATCACCTGTACCTGAACTACCCCAATCCCTGAGAAACTGTTTACTATAATCCATCTCATAAATTTTATTGTCCGATGATTTTGCAATGACAATCATATCTGATAAAAACAAAACAGACCGGGGAGAAGTACATGAATAAAAATTTTCCAGGTAATTCCCATTTTTATCAAATTTTTGAATCCTGTTATTATTAGGATCTGAAACATAAATATTATCATTTTTATCAATTGCTATGTGTTCGGGGAAACTAAACTGACCATTTCCACTTCCTTCTGATCCAAAATAGTTAATTAAATCATATGCTTTCCCATTGATATATCCATAATCAACATCTGTAAAATTGCTATATGCTGAATCCGAATCAAAGGCTCGGATTTTGTAAAAAACCTTTGAATATATAGTTGTTATTGTTTTATCTTCGAATACTGTGTCATAGGTAGAGGTGAACAAATCATAATTATTTGAGCTTTGGTTGAGTTTGTAAATCTGGAAAGTTATGGCCTTAGGAGGTCTTGCCCATGTCAGCATAATCTTATTTTCATAAACCCCTTTAGATACTTTAAATTGGGTAGGTTCATCAATTAATGGATTGTCTCCAATATACAGATTAGTATAACCGTAATTTATATCACTAAAGTCCCCGAATGAACTTTCTGAATTAAATATTCTGACTTTATAATATTGTTTTGTACTTAATGAAAAAACAGAGTCTACGTAGGCACAGTATTTTGTTAAAGAAAGTAAAGCATATTCTCCGATATCCGGATCAAGTCTGAAAAGCTGGTAGCTTTTCGCATTCTTCATTGAATCCCATTCAACAACTATCTTGTTGGAAAATGACCCTTTCGAAACCCTGAGATTGGTAGGTACGTCTAAAGCAACTCCTGACTTTTCTTTAACACACGAATAAAGGCTTATTAATACAAACAGAAACAAAATATTTCTCATATTTCACTTTTTTAATTTGGCGATTCAACTTCCATAGGGTGACTTAATGTTTTGGCTAACGAATGCCGGTATGTTTTGTTGGCGTGCTCTACGCAAGGACTAATGACACGCTTATTGCCATCCCGATACACCAATAGTTTCACGGCTTTTTCTGATTATTTTATATACGTTGTTATCACTCGTTTTTATAATTTTGAATTTATTTTGTAGAATAAACTTGTATAATCTTCTAAGTCTGAATCATCACCAAGCCGAACAAAGATGGTGTTTTTCTTTGGGTCTATAAATAATATCTGTTTCATTATCCCTAAAGCGTAGTATTGTTCTGTATAAATTTTCAGTATCCATTTATAATCTGTGTCGAATTGCCAGTACTTCTTCCTGTATTTTCTTTTATAATCGGTTTTTCTGATTTTAATTACTTCATGAAAAGGATATTTCTTACAGTATTTACTTTCCCACTGTTTTTGTGCAGAAATCGAATCATTGAAATACCTGTTTCCTGCGGAGTCTACACCTGCAGCACTAAAACTATACCATTGATTTTGATATTCGTCATTTTGCAATTTTGGAGTCAAAGTCTCGTGAATCCATCCTTTTGAAATTATTTGCTTCCCGTTCCATTTTCCCTCATTGAGATAAAGCCTTCCAATTTTAGCCAGATCAATTGCGGAAATACTTAAGCCGCCAAAAGCTTTTGCCGATTTATTTTTCTTATCGTCAAGACTCCATTTACCATCATTTTCCATACCTAAAGGTTTCCATACTTTTTCTTCAAAATATTCAGCAAAACTCTGATGGGTTGATTTTTCAATAATTACTCCAAGTATTGCAGTAGAAATGCTTTGATAGTTGTATTTAGTTCCGGGTTCACATTCAAAATGCAATTTTCTGATTTGAGATAATTGGTTTGTTCCATAATACAGGCGGGCAATTTTTGAAAACGGATTTAAACCATAGTCTTCTTTAAACTTTATTCCGGACCGCATATCCAATAAATCTTTGATGGTAAGTTTTTCAAACATTGGGTCTGCGGATTTAAGTTCAGAAATATATTTTTTGACAGGGTCGTTTACACTTGAAACATAGCCTTCGTCAATTGCAATTCCAATCAGTAAAGAAGTAACCGATTTTGAAACCGAAAATACTGTCGAAAAATCTTCTTTTTTGTATCCCCTTAAATAATTTTCATAAATTATTGAATCATTCTTTATGACAAGAAATGCCCTTGTAGTTGTGGTTTTAAGTAATGAGTCAAGGTTGTCAAATTTGCAGTTATTGTATTTCCAATTAATGTTTAAAGTGTCAACCAGGTTACTGTTCGATTTCTCAAAAAAGAATTTGTTATTATTATCCTTAAAATCATAGGTTGGAAAAACATTATAATCGTCAATATCCTCGCCTCCATATCTTATTGTACGATATAAAACTGTACAGGAAGTCATTGAGTAAAAAAGAATTAGTAGAAATATTATACGTTTCATCTGCCAGGTATTCTGAAATGAGTGCTAAGGGTCGTTGTTATTTTGTTGTTATAAAGCCAGTCACTTTTAGGGTTAATTGTATTTCTCAATTCCACCAAATTCTGGCATTAGTTTATTGTCTCGTGTCTTTTAAATAAAGTTTGTCAGTCGTTTGGCAACATTGTATTGAATACGTTGTTCGCCAGTCGATTTTTTAGCATAAACCAGCCAAATTTAGTTCTCAATGTTGAAATTCAATTGAAGCCAGTTTCTCCATTCAGTTCTTGTTTTTATATTCAGAATACTTTCCTTTTTCATATTACGTTATTGTCTGTGACTGAAAATAACTTCCATATCTGTCACTTTACACTGACAGCAAACATTTTATGGTTACGCACTGGCACTATTTTCTTTCATGATGATGACTTTCTTTATTTATGAAAAACACGCTGTTTAAGCCCAACGTCAGGAGGATTGCTGATAACTTGCCCCGCACGCGGGAAGCAAATAAAAGATGTTGCCTTTTTAAGCTCAGGCGTTTATTTTGATCTTGTGATCCATTCAATAGTTACAATTTTTTCAACTGCTAATTCTTCCTGATTGATAGACATTTCATCACTTTGAGGCATCATAATAGCCAAAGGAACATTGTACCGTATCCTTTGATTTACCAGGCTGATCACATCATTGTCAGTTTCATAATTGAAATAGTCTTTTGAATACTTTATGGAGTTAATTCTTACCAATTCAAGATTTGAAGCTTTTGCAATAAGATCAGCCTTCAGTTTAGCGTCGGCAACGGATTTTTCTATAGCATAATTTATTATGTCTTGTTTCTGCGACTCTGACAAAACGAAATTGACAGTATATGAGAATTGATATGGATTCTTTTTAATTGTTTCCATAACAGCTGAAAGAACCTTATAGGAAAAAGGACTTTCAATTGAGAGGTACACAGTTCCTTTATATCCGATTTTTTTTCGGGTGTTGTTCTGATAATCAATTTCTTCTTCAATGTTAAAGCCACTGATCTTAATTAACTTTGCATCAAGCCCCTGATCAGTTAATGCTTTTTGAAAGCTATTTGAATTCCTTGTCAGGTTATCTGAACAGACTGAATAATCAGGATCATTTGAAGACAATGTAACAGAGAACAGAACATTCTCCGGAACCTCTTTTATGATTGCTTTACCTTCAACAGTAAGTGTAGAGTACTCCTGAGAAAAAATGTTGCATGAGAATAAAAGGCAAGTTGTTGCCAGGACTATCTTTTTCATAATCTAAGTTTTATGTAATGATTTTAGTATTATGCAATTAGATTCAAAATCCATGCCAGTTGAAGGCTTTTCCTCAGGCACTATTTATCAAAACATATCAAATCATTGCTAATCTGTCTTGGTAAAATACAGGAATTTATTATGTTTAAGCATATCGTCCTGTACTGATTATTCATAAAATTCAATAACTACTATAACGACTATTCAATGGGCCTGATGAAATTCATCAATTCTCTATCGTGGTTATTGACAATTTTACACTCATTGTCAAAATACATCGTTGCGCCATTCTCCTTTGTATAACTCTTCCATTCCGGCAGTTTGCTCTCTACATTAGGATTGCCTGTTTTTGCGAAGTTTATCCATGCATCGCTCATTTTATCAGCTAATTTCCATGCTGCGTCTGTATTTCCTGTCCAGTCTGGCCTCAGATCAACATTGTTGAATACCAATGGAATGTCCAGACCATGAAAAGAACCTTTTGAAGCATTATCTACCTGACTTTTCCAAGCCAGAAAATAAACATACAGGGGGGCACCTGATTCTATGGCCCTGGCATCAGCGGTTCGTATAGTATAAGGCCTGAAGACCTTATCTATAGAAAGAAGATCCTGCGGTGTATAATCGGGATATGCCTTTGCGAATAGCTTAATGTATTGGCCGGTTTTGTCTCCATATTCTTTTGCCAGGCTGTCTTTTGCCTGTTCCAATGTCATCTCCTTTTCACCATAATATGTTCTCATTAGTTCATTCAATGTTGAACCTATCATCAGGGGTATATCTTTTGAAATTCCTGCAAATCCGGGACTGAACGGTTGCTGTAACAAAACAACACCGTCTGCAGAAGGTGCAAAACCAAACATTGTTGGGGACCCGGCCTTTCGTGGACCTGAAATTTTTAATATTGCGTCGTTTCCAGCTTTCACAAGTCGCATGTATGAGACAGTATCGAGTTTATCTGCATCATTTGGAGTAAGTCCAAGATTTTCAAGTACGGCTAACCCCAGTGCCTGTGATTTTGCTTTTGTCATTGTATTTAGCAGTGTGCCACTTTGGATTATTGCCTTATGGAACAGTCCTTTTGCCGATGGCATGCACATAAGTGTACCAACTTTGCCGCCGCCACCCGATTCACCAAAAATGGTCACATTGGAAGGGTCTCCTCCAAAATTTTCAATGTTTTTGTTGATCCACTCCAACGCTTTTACAATGTCTAGCATGCCTACATTTGCCGATTGTGCATACTTCTCGCCACAAGCTGATAAATCAAGAAAGCCAAGAATGTTCAAACGGTGATTTACGGATACCATAACAACATCCCCTTTTTTTGCCAGAGCTTTACCATAAGTCATAGGATCATTGCTGCTGCCAACATGAAATCCACCTCCATGCAGCCAGAGCATTACAGGGCGTTTTTTCCCATCTTTGATACCTTGTGTCCAGACATTTACACTGAACAACTTTTTTTCATTCTGGGTCGAATCCGGAATCCATGGCACTATTTGTTTAGCCACCATGCCAAACTCAGTGCATTCAAGAGTTCCTTTCCAGGCATCAGGATCCTGTGGAGGCATAAACCTTTCAGCTTTGGCATAAGGAATACCCTTGAAAGTAAAGATGCCATCATCAATAATACCGGATATTTTGCCTGAAGCGGTCTTAACAACCGGATTTTGATTTGTTTTTGGGTTACACCCCAATAAACAAAGTAAGGTTGTAAATAAAAAAAAGAATAAAATGTTTCTAAATAGTCTCATAGTTTATAATTAGTTTATTTATTAAGAGGTAAACGCAATAACAAATGATAATTATTTCGATTCCATCCTGTAATCCTCTTAAGCCCGCATGAACTATACACGTGTTGTAGCCGGTTGTTGTTCCCCGACATAGAGCAGCGGAGACAGGGCCGTAATTTTTGCAATAATGGTGCCGGATAAAGCACTTTTGGAATTGCAGTTTCTCTTTTATACATCGTGATACAGGCGCAAAGCACTATTCTATCTTCAAATGCTTCTTAATTGAATCAGCGTTTCTGATAAAATACTGACTTGATGGTATGGATCCACAGTTCTTGCATTTGTAATAGTATGGCGAATTTATTGTTCCACAATTGGGGCATGAATAGTCATTTTTCATTTTTTCTACCCACTTTTCTATTCCATTCTCTTTTCTGTATTTTGCAGATACAAGTAATTCATTTCTATGAGGAAATTGTTCTTTAAACTCCATTAATTTCTGACAGGGGAAATCACTACAATCTTCACAATATTCCAGTCCTTTTTCTCTTGCACACGATTTGAAAAAACATGATCTGCAATGTGGACTTAATCTGTCTGATTTACAACCTTCACAATGCATCTCTTCAACAGTAGTATTCATTTTCTCTGCTAATACAGCTAAATCATTTTTACTTGTTTTTGAAGCTATATAAACTGCACAGGATTCACAAAACAATCCACAATATGCACTGGTACAATCTTCTTTCATAAGAAACACTTATTAATTAACTATTATGTAATTATTGCTTTCTCAAGATACAAATATAAATAGGAGATTTGGGCTTTATTCTGTTAAGCTCTATTGTCTTAAAGGATTCCTTTATCAGCATATGTTCCATATCAGAGCTTGTAAACGGATTTAATTTCGGAGTCAAACCAATAAAAGAAAAGACCTTAAGTACACTGTTCAATAAAACTGCTTCGCTCATACAAGGAGTAGATGAAAGTAATACACACCCAAAATCCAACACTGCATCATCCGCTTTTAAATAGCCTCTTGCCTTTTCAATAAAAATCTTGTATGAAATATCATTTGCTTCAATCTTATCAAAGTTTGAAGCTATTCTATCCCAGAATTTCTCGTCTTTATACATAGTTACCTCATTTTAGAATTTAAAGCCGATGTATAAATTGGACTACCGTCCTGTCAGCGCACATTATTTCTTCATTCAGTGGCATATCCAATATAAAAATCAATTCTTATCTTTTTATTTTTTGCAATTTCAATACCCTTCATTTCTTCCACTAATTTGTCCCAACTTTCTGAACTGCTTTGGCATTTTATCGTATAATTTCCGGGAAAGGTCTTCACGAAATAGTATCCATTAGTGCCTGTCGAGGTTTCATAAGTTGTATTTTCAATCCAGATCCTGAAAAAATCTGAAGAATAGGGTCCATTCCAATCAATTTGATGTACATATCCGACAAAAATTGATGAGTCATTCAATGTTGTATCTGAAATGGAAATAAGTTCTGCTCTTCCATCTACAAATTGGCTATCCAGACATGAATAGCTTAGCACAATTAGTACTAATATCAGAAAAAGTGATAGTCTGTTTTTCATATTCACTAAGCAATCGGTTCTAAAAATAATTTGCGCGTAACGTTTGCAGGTATGGCCGTTAAGGATTACGGGAGATGTAACTATCTAGCTGCACCGTTGTTTTAGAGGGTCACAGACACCGGCGCTTGCTTGAACCCCGTATTGCACGTACCGCCCTGTTATAGCCTGGGCTATATTGTTAACATACTATGATGGTATGTATGATGATATCTTGTTTACTAAATCTGCCAGGGTTTCAATCTTATTTATTGCATTAGGAGATGTATAGCTTCTAAGTCGGAAAATATGGTTGTCATTTTCTTTGACTGTATTAAGCACAACATCTTTATTGTCCTGGATCGCTTTTCTTATTTCAGGATTTTGAAAAACGCTAAAAGCAATATTTTCATCAGAGCATTTGACGGTTATAAATTGATCGAAGTCTGCGAAACCTGTAGTAATTCTTTTGTTCTTGAATAATCTATCAAACAGGTCACTCCTCCAAAGATTTAATGAGAAGTCTTCAGTGATCAGCTTAGTGCTAATTTCCAGATAGCGAAAATCTAATCTTCCTCTGTTGCTTTCATAGATGGCTTGATTGATTTCAATTGATCTTTCTTTATACAAATAACGAATCCTGGCTGTGACAATTCCGGCTTTCACATATGCTCGTTCATACTCACTAAAAGTAAAATTGCCATTCAACTTTTTGGAGAGGGCTGCCCAATTATCATGTATAGAGTCTAAAGTAAACAATTATGTACAATTTTAAGCCTTGCTTATAACGGTTGGCGGTTTGTTTTGCCCGCCAGA
>Ga0116171_10004421_pt1 | contig 12667 bp, 13 predicted proteins | sample AD_JPNHW2_MetaG_FD_89798 | JGI IMG/M metagenome (GOLD analysis project Ga0116171, IMG submission 89798) | Active sludge microbial communities of municipal wastewater-treating anaerobic digesters from Japan - AD_JPNHW2_MetaG | ecosystem: Engineered > Bioreactor > Anaerobic > Digestate | place...
ACTTGTGGGCGATGCCGCCGAGGGTCTCGATGCCGAGCGAGAGCGGGGTGACGTCGAGCAACAGGATGTCCTTGGACTCCCCGCCGAGTACGCCGCCTTGCACCGAGGCGCCGGCCGCGACCACTTCATCGGGGTTAACGCTCTTGTTCCCCTCCTTGCCGAAGAACTGCTTGACCAGCTCCTGGACCTTGGGGATACGGGTGGAACCACCGACCAGCAGGACCTCCTTGACGTCGCCGACCTGTACTCCGGCGTCCTTGATCGCTTGGCGACAGGGAGTGAGCGACCGTTCCAGGATGTCGCCCACCAGCTGCTCGAACTTGGACCGGGTGAGCTTCATCACCAGGTGCTTGGGGCCCGAAGCGTCGGCGGTGATGAAGGGGAGGTTGATCTCGGTCTCCATGGTGGAGGAGAGCTCGATCTTGGCCTTCTCGGCCGCTTCCTTGAGCCGCTGCAGGGCCATCTTGTCCTTGGCCAGGTCGATCCCCTGGTCTTTCTTGAATTCTTCGGAGATCCACTCGATCAACCGCTGGTCGATGTTGTCGCCGCCGAGGTGGGTGTCGCCGTTGGTCGATTTTACCTCGACGATGTTCTCGCCGATCTCCAGGATCGAGATGTCGAAGGTGCCGCCGCCGAAGTCGTAGACGGCGATCAGCTGATCTTCCTTCTTGTCGAGCCCGTAGGCCAGGGCGGCCGCGGTGGGCTCGTTGATGATGCGCTTGACGTCGAGGCCGGCGATCTTGCCGGCGTCCTTGGTGGCCTGGCGCTGGGAGTCATTGAAGTACGCCGGGACGGTGATCACCGCCTCGGTGACCTTCTCGCCCAGGTAGTCTTCGGCCGCCTCCTTGAGCTTCTGCAGGATGAGGGCCGAGATCTCGGGGGGGGAGAACTGCTTGCCGCTGATGTCCACGCGGGCGTCGTCCTTGGGACCCTTGACCACCTTGTAGGGGACCATCTTGATCTCCTCGAGCACTTCGTCGTAGCGACGACCCATGAAGCGCTTGATGGAGTAGACGGTGTTCTCGGGGTTGGTGATCGATTGCCGCTTGGCTACCTGGCCGACCAGACGATCCCCGTCCTTGGCGAAGCCGACGACCGACGGAGTGGTGCGCCCCCCTTCGGCGTTGGAGATGATCTTGGACTCTCCCTTTTCCATGATGGCGACGGCCGAGTTGGTGGTTCCCAAGTCGATGCCGATGATTTTTCCCATGGTGTTACTCCTTATACTGGTTTCGCTATCAATATAATTCAAGCCCCGGGGTTTGTCAATGATTTATATTTTTATTATCAATATTATTTGAGTGTTATGTTGTCACATGTGGCCGATGCGGGGTGGCGGCGCCGGTTGTCGTTCGCCTCCGGGCGTGGTATAACGGGGCGTGCCGCGCGGCGGCGGAGGGACCGACATGGAATGGTTCGAAGAGCGACTCGAGACGGCGGAGGGGCGGACGGTGCGCATCGGGGTGACGGCGAAGCGGGCCTGTGTCCGCTCCCCCTACCAGACGATCGAGGTGTTCGACACGGTCTCCTTCGGCCGGATGCTGGTCCACGACGGGGTCATCATGGCCACCGAGCGGGACGAGGCGCACTACCACGAGATGATCGTGCACGTACCGCTGGCGGTCCATCCGGCGCCCCGGCGGGTGCTCGTGATCGGCGGGGGGGACGGGGGGACGGTGCGGGAGGTCTGCCGCCATGCCGGGGTGGAGGAGATCGACCTCTGCGAAATCGACGAACAGGTGGTCACGGTCTGCCGGGAATACTTCCCCGGCCTGACCGGCGGGTTCGCCGACCCCCGGGTGGCGCTGCACTTCGCCGACGGGGCGAAGTGGGTGGCGGAGCACCCGGGGTACTACGACGTGATCCTGGTCGACTCCTCCGATCCGATCGGCCCGGCCGAGGTCCTCTTCCGGCGGGAATTCTTCGCCAGCCTGCACGGGGCGCTGCGCGAAGACGGCATCGCCGTCACCCAGTCGGAGTCGTTCCACTACCACGAGCGGATCATCGGCCAGATCTCCCGCTTCGGTCGGGAGATCTTCCCCGTCTACCGTTACTACTACACCCTGATCCCCACCTATCCGTCGGGAGTCATCGGCTTCTCGTTCCTCTCCAAGAGGTTCGATCCCCTGCGCGACGGCGATCCCGGGCGGCTCCCCTTCCTCGCCGATTTGAAGTACTACACCCCCGAGATACACCGGGCGGCCTTCGTCCTGCCCGCCTTCACCCGGGCATTCCTGCCGGACTGACCAGGGTAAGGGGGTTCAGGGCGGGCAGAGGGCGCAGAACGAACGGAAGACCTGGGTGGAGAGGTAGCGTTCGCCGCGGTCGGGAAAGATCGTCACCACGGTGGAACCGCGGGGCAGGGCTCCCGCTACCCGGATCGCTCCGGCCAGCGAGGCGCCGCTGCTCATGCCGCAGAAGAGCCCCTCCTCAAGGGCCAGCCGGCGGACCAGTTCGAACGCCTCCTCGTCGGTACAGCCGATCCGGTCGTCGAGCAAACCGGGTTCGAAGATAGCCGGCACGATCGCCTCGCTCATGTTCTTGAGCCCCTGGATGCGGTGGCCCAGGCTCGGTTCCACCCCCACCACCTTTATCCGGTAGCCGTGGTCGCGGAAGAAGCGGGAACAGCCCATCAGGGTGCCGGTGGTGCCCATGCCGGTGACCAGGGCGGTAACTCCACCGGTGGTGTCGCGGACGATCTCCGGACCGGTCGTTTCGTAGTGGGATCGCCAGTTGGCGGGATTGGCGAACTGATCCGGCATGTAGTAGTGGTCGGGTTGGTCGGCCAGGATCTGTCGGGCGCGGCGGATCGCTCCATCGGTTTTCTGGTCTCCGGGGGAGAGCTCGAGTTCGGCGCCGAGGGCGGTCAGGATCGCCCGCCTCTCCTCGGAGACGCAGGCGGGCATGACCAGCTTGATGCGAAAGCCCATCGCCGAGGCGATGGCGGCGAGACCGATGCCGGTATTTCCGGAGGTCGGTTCCAGCAACGTCTTGTCGTGGGTGAGCTGGCCGCTCTGGATGGCGGACTTGATCATGTAATAGGCCGGGCGGTCCTTCACCGACCCGCCGGGATTGGCGCCCTCGAGCTTGGCCAGGATTCGTACTCCGGTCTTTGTCGCATTCCAGATGCGGGAGATCTCAGCCATCGGAGTGTTGCCGATGGCGTGGATAATGCTCATCCGAGTTGCTTCCTGGCGAACAGGCCATCGACCAGCCGGTCGACCAGCCCGTCGTCGGCGACCTCGGGCAGGGTGATGTGGCCCCGGCCGGCGTTGGCTTCGTTCCAGAGGCCGGCGGTCTCCATCGCGTGGTCGTTGCGGGCCCAGGACCTGCGGGCGATGCCGTTCATCACGTCCCAGTCGAGGGCCGAGCGGATGATCCGGTCGCGGCGCTCCGAGCCGTCGAGGACCAGACCGAAGCCGCCGTTGAAGGCCTTGCCGATGCCCACGCCGCCCCCGTTGGAGAGGACCACCATGGACAAGCCCCGCGCGGCGTCGCCGGCGAAGTTGTGGACCGCCATCTCGGCCATCACATTGGAGCCGTCGCGGACGTTGGCCGTCTCGCGGAACGGGCTGTCGGTGCCGGCCACGTCGTGGTGGTCGCGGCCCAGCATCACGGGACCGATCTCGCCGCGGCGCACCAGTTCGTTGAACTTCAGGGCGATCTTCACCCGCCCGCCGGCGTCGGCGTAGAGGATGCGCGCCTGGGTGCCGACGACCAGCCGGTTGCGCTCGGCGTTGCGGATCCACTCGTGGTTGTCGCGGTCCATGCCGCGGCGGGTGGGGTCGATGCACTCCATGGCCGCCTGGTCGGTCTGGCGCAGGTCTGCGGGGCTCCCCGACAGGCACACCCAGCGGAAAGGACCGTAGCCGTAGTCGAAGCACATCGGGCCCATGATGTGTTCCACGTAGGAGGGGAAGACGAAGCCCTCGCTGGGATCGACGCCGTTGGCGGCGACGTCCCGGGCCCCGGCGTCGAAGACCGCCTTGAGGAAGGAGTTGCCGTAATCCCAGAAGTGGGTGCCCTTCTTCGTCATGCGCTGGATGACGCGGAACTGGCGCACCAGCGACGCGTCGACCTGGCGGCGGAAGGCCTCGGGGTCCCCTGCCAGCAGCTTGCGCCCCTCGGCGAAGGTGAGCCCTACCGGGGTGTAGCCGCCGCCGTAGGCGTCGTGGCAGGAGGTCTGGTCGGAGGCCAGCTCGATGGGAATCCCCTGCCGGTCGAGGTACTCCCAGAGGTCGACCACGTTGCCGTGGTAGGCGATCGACACCGGTTCGCCCGAGCGGCGGTGCTCGGCGATCCAGCCGGCGATCTGCTCCAGGTCGGGCGACACCTTGTTCACCCAGCCCTGCTGGTGGCGGGTCTCGATGCGGGAGGCATCGACCTCGGCGATCACGCCGATGCCGCCGGCGATCTCCACCGCCTTCGGCTGGGCGCCGCTCATGCCGCCCAGACCCGAGCTCAGGTAGACCTTGCCGCGCAGGTTCTGCTCCGCGGGCAGCCCGAGGTAGAGCCTCCCCGCGTTGAGCAAGGTGATGTAGGTGCCGTGCACGATCCCCTGCGGGCCGATGTACATCCAGCCCCCGGCGGTCATCTGGCCGTAGTTGGCGACGCCCATGGCGGCGGCGGTGTGGAACCCCTCGAGGTTGTCGTAGAGGCCGATCATCAGGCCGTTGGTCGAGATCACCCGCGGGGCGTCGGGGTGGGAGGGGAAGAGGCCCAGGGGGTGGCCCGAGGCGACGACCAGCGTCTGCTCGTCGGTCATCTCGGCCAGGTAGCGGCGGACCAGCTGGTATTGCATCCAGTTCTGGAAGACCTGGCCGCTCTCGCCGTAGGTCACCAGCTCGTAGGGGTAGAGGGCCACCTCGAAGTCGAGGTTGTTGTCGATCATCACCTGGAAGGCCTTGGCTTCCAGTGTCTTGCCGGGATACTCGTGAACCGGGCGGCCGAAGAGCCGCCCCTCCGGACGGAAGCGGTAGCCGTAGATGCGGCCGCGGCTGGCGAGCTCACCCAGAAACTCGGGGGCGAGTTGTTCATGCAGGCTCTTGGGTACGTAGCGCAGGGCGTTCTTCAAGGCCAGGCGGGTCTGGGCCGGGGTCAACCGGAAGCCCCGGTCGGGGGCGCGGCGGATGCCGGGCAAGAATTCCTTGGCCGGCGGCAGTTCGGCGGGCAGGGAAAAAACCTCGGGGCGGGTCGATGTTTGCTTCATGGGGATTCCTCCACGGTTCGCTCAAATTATAGCGGCCCGGCCGCGGAAGTCAAGAAACCGGGGCGGGCGACGCAATCCCGAATTGCCCCCGGCGGTTCTTTGCGTTATAAGAGCTCCATGATTCCCCTGATCGGCTACCTCGCCTCTGGCTTCCTGGCGGTCGCGCTCCTGGTCGAGCGCGCCCTGTGGTTCCGCTGGATCAACCTGGCCGGTACCCTGATCTTCGTTGTCTACGGCCTCCTGGTGGGGGCTCTGCCGGTCGCCCTGGCCAACGGCATCCTCCTGGGCATCAACATCGTCAAGCTCGTCAGCCTCTCGACCCGCCAGGAGCACTTCGAGCTTGCACGCGTGCGGCAAGGCGACGAGATCGTGGCCAGCTTCCTGCGCTTCCACCGTAAGGACGTCCAATCATACTTCCCGGACTTCCGGTTCGACTCGGACGAGGGACGCATCTGCTTCATGGTGCTGCGCGACGCCAAGCTGGCGAACCTGTTCGTGGCCCGCCGGGAGGGGAAGGGGCGGGTTGTGGTCGAGATCAACTACACCGTGCCCAAGTTCCGCGACTACAAGGTGGGCACGTTCCTGTTCGAGGTGAACAGCGACTACCTGCGGGGGCAGGGGGTCCGGGAGATCGTGACCCGCAGCCACAATTCCGGGCACACGCGGTTCCTGGAGCGGATGGGGTTCCGCAGGGTGAGTCGGGACGGAGGGGATTATTTCGAGAAGGAGCTGATCCCCGCCGCCGTCCCCATCTAGGGCACCACCCCCGGGGCAGTCAGCCAATCCAGGTAGTCATCTGGAGTGACGACCCGGAACGTGTGATCTGGATAGGCTTCGGAAAACGTTCTGGATGGGCGTAGCAGGGAACGTTTGCGCCATTTGAACTCCACGGCCATCAACCGGCCTCTCACTTCTTCTAGGTAGTCGATCTCCTGATTGTAATCAAGAATTATTATATATTTTCCAGATCGCAATCCTGTTTTATGCCGTTTCGCCCGAAAAGTCCATGGCAACAGGTCGGTCATCCTTATTGCCGTAATGGATGGGATGGCTTGACTTTCGCCCCGTGGATGGTACCCTTTGCGGCATGGACTGGAAGAAGCCGCTGCCCAAAGACCTGTTTTTCGTGACCCGCAACGGCCTGGTGGTCCCCCGCTACATATCCAAACCGGAGTTTTCGTTTATTCTGATTTTTCTCGTTGCTATTCTTGTAGCGGTTTTTTATTCCGTTTTTCCGTTTGGATACTCCATAAAAGGAGGCAGTTCTATAATTTTACCAAAGATTTTAAATGAAAAATTTATGTACTATAGTGAGACTGGTATGGGGTATGCGGATGGAATAACTATTATCCATGTGGTGGAAGTTCGTAATAAGTTGTATTATTCATTGGATGGTGATGCTTTCTCAGAGAAATTTGGACCTGTTTGGAATAAAACAATAAAAAATATTGATTTGAAGAACACGAATAAATCGCCTAAAGAGGAAACTTTGTTGAATAATAGAAGTTTTATGAAATCTGGATGCTTTGGCAATGAGAACAAGGTGTTTTTCATGATCGACGAGCGAGTGAAATGGGGTGACGTAGTCGATGTACTGAAGGCGACCCAAATGGCGGGCATACGTGATGTCTGCTTCTTGACTGAGTGAGCCTGCTCTTTGGGGATTATAATTGATGATTCTGTGTCTTGATGCAAACCTGGGAAAAATCTCGGAACCGAGGCTGGCATTTGATCCCGAGCAGTTTACTTGGTCAGGGGGGAGAGGATAGAATTATACGATGATAATCCGTCCCCGATGCGCCTAAAGAGGAATCAGTAAAAAAGGAGATGAATCCATGAACGAGGTCCTGCAAACCATCGCCCGGCGGCGCAGCGTCCGTCAGTTCGAACCCCGCCAGATCGGGGACGAAGAGCTGGCGGCCATTCTGGAAGCGGGATTGCAAGCGCCCAGCGGCCACGACGATCAGTCCTGGTACTTCGTGGCGGTGCAGAACCGCCAGCGGATCGACGAACTCAGCGAGGGGACCAAGGCGGGGATGCGGCTGGCCCCGGTCGACTGGATCACCAATCTGGGCAAGGCCGAGAAATACCACATCTTCTACCAGGCGCCGGCGGTGATCCTGGTGGCCACGAGAAAGGACGCCGTCTCGCCGGTGGCCGACGCCTGCGCTGCTATCGAAAACATGCTGCTGGCGGCCGAGAGTCTGGGTGTCGGATCTTGCTGGATGGGGTTTGTCGCCTTCTACTTCACCGATGACGAAAGCCACCGCCGCTTCGACATTCCGGACGGGTACCAGGTTCATTACGCCGTGGCGCTGGGCTACAAACCCGAGGGGCTCTCGCTCACTCCCCCGCAGCGCAAGCGGGAAAAGTACTATCACGTGATCAAGTAGGGGGCCTCACAGGTTGGTTGCTTCTTGCCGCTTCAGGAAGCGGCTGGGGTGCTGAGGAAGAGCAGGGCGGTGCCCAGGATGGCCACAGTGGTGCCGGCAATGGCCTGCCAGCCGACCCGCTCGCGGAAGGCGAAGTGGGCGACCGGCAGCAGCAGCAGCGGCGAGAGCGACATCAGGGTCGAGGCCACCCCGATCGGCGCGTGGGTGATGGCGAACAGCGACAGCACCACCCCGGCCACCGGCCCGGTGACCGCGCCGGCGGCGATCCAGCCCATGGCCGGCCGCACCTTCAGCTTGGCCCACTCGCCGGGGAGGCGGCCGGAGCAGAGGAACCAGACCCCCATGGCCAGGGTGGCGGCGGTGAGTCGCCAGGTGTTGGCGGCGATTGGCGAGAAACCTCCGGCCATGCCCATTTTGGAGAGCAGGAGCCCGACCGCCTGGCCGGCGGCGCCCAGGATGGCCAGCAGGGTGCCGGACAGGCGGCGGCCGCGGTGCGACTCCTCGCGGTGGCCGTGGGGGTCGCTGACCACCAGGGCGATGCCGCCCAGGGTGATGGCGATGGCGGTCCACTCGAGCGGGGCGAGTCGCACCCGCAGCACGGCCAGTTCGAGCAGGGCGGCGAATACCGGCGCCAGGGTCATCCACAGCATCGCCAGGCGGGGGCCGATGCGCAGGAAGGCCTCGAACAGGAAGGCGTCGCCCAGGGCGAAGCCGATCAGGCCCGACAGCAGGAGCGAACCCAGCTGGAGGGGCGTGGCGCCCGGCGGCACGAAGGGGATGCGCAGCCCCACCATGAGCAGCAGGATCGTCAGCCAGCCGATCCACAGGCGCAGGTGGTTGACGGTGACCGAACCGACCTGTCTCCCGGCCAGCGAGAAGCAGATCGAGTTGAAGGCCCACAGGGCGGCGGTGGCCAGGGCGGCGATTTCTCCGAGGTGGTGGATCATGGGATTTGCCCAGTTCTACGGGCGTTTCCGATGGTTGGTTTCCAGGCAACTTGTGGCCCGGAAAGTGGACCTGCTTGGTTTCACTCCGTACGTCATCTCCGTTCTCATTTTTATTTTTATATGTAGGCAATCTTGACATTTAGCGAGCGAAAATGGAATAACTCCACTCGGAGAACCACCGGGTGCAATCAATGCATTTCGATACCACTTTCAAGGGCGGCAGCCTGTCCGAGAGTTAGACCTTGGCTAGGATTTTCCATATGGATCGGTCGCGGAGATTTATGAAGGGAACTGCATATGCCGCATAGTGCTCGTCCATTTCCAGAAACCTCTTGAATAAGAAGGCTAAGCTTGAACAAATCTCTTTTTAAACGTCTTGTTCTCCCACTGATATTGCTAATTATCATAGCAGTTTTTATTCATATCTTCTTTAAGAAGGCGGATGGTTTCTTTCTTAATCTATCTACTGAATTGATAGGAATACTAATCACGATTTGCTATGTGGACTGGATTCTTCGAGAACATGAACATCAACGTTGGTTATCGACAGACAATCGAATCATAGATCGTCTCCAGATTCTGCTTAACGCAACAATAAGTGGCCTGCGTGATGGACTTTGTTTTGGAATAGATGTATTTGATGAGCGGGCAAGGAATTCGCGTAATGCATATGCAGCGCATAAAGATGTTATACGCGTAGGAGAGCACATAATATCGCCTGCAGCTCTGTCTCGTGTTAAAGCTTTAGATCAAGCCGGATGGACGAAATTGGCGCGGCACATTCAAAAATCACATAATAGTGTTTTGTCTTTCTTAAATTTATTCCAAAACCGTCTTAGTCCAAATCAAATTTCTTATCTCCTTGATATGCAAGAATCTCTTGATAAAAGTCTTACATACTATACCATTTTCCCAGACATAATGGGTGTACCAAAAGACAAACTCCCAAAGGCAACAACATCACCCGAAGAGCTACAGCAGTTTGGTTGTGAGTCTACAGCTAACGAAATACAAAAAATTTGTATTTTGGCAAAGAATCTTAGTGAGTCTACTGATCAAATAAAAGCATAACCAAAGGTTTCAGCGGACGGCTTACAGCCGTCGCTGACTCTTTCGTTAGGTCTTACTTATTATCAAAGGAGATCTCATGAGTCGCCAGGCTGAAATATTTGCTTTATTCAAAAAAGCTGACGATCAGTTGTCTGCGATTTTTGGAACGTACGAGGCATCTCTTCACCAACAATCCATTGCAGCGCCTCTTCGTGTCGACATCAAAAACTATTGTGAGAACCTTCGCTCAATTCTTGACTATCTGGCACACGACATCCGCGAAAAATATTGTCCAACTGCCAACCAAAAAGAACGTTTCTATTTCCCTATACTGCCTGAAAGAACACAATTTTTAAACAGAACAGCCCAATGGTTTCCTGGACTTCAGAACACATCCTTAGCCGTTTGGTCCATACTTGAAAAAAGACAGCCATATCAGAAAGGAATGGAGTGGATATCTCACTTCAACAGAGTAAATAACGAAAACAAACACGGGAACCTTGTCCCTCAAACCAGGCAAGAAAAAACTCGGATTCAGGCTGATATCCCAGGTGGTGGAGGGGTTTCTTGGGATCCCGCAAACGTAAAATTCGGATCTGGGGTTTTTATCGGAGGCGTACCTGTCGACCCAAAAACGCAAATGCCAATTCCCAACCAGAATCTCCTCGTAACAAAAACAATCTGGGTGGATTTCTTATTTGACGGAATAGGTATTTCGGCAATCGCTTTGTTACGTAATGCACTATCTGGAGTAAAGACTATCAATGCTGAAATCGCACCTCATACATAGACCTAACAGATCATTCGAGCGAAGGCGGTCGCGCTGCTCAATTCTGTAGTTGGGTCAAGGGAAGGAAAGGCAATGGGAACGATTGATGCGGACATCCGGGAACTACGGGAACGCTTGAGCGAAGGGGCCATACAGCGAGCCTACAAAGGGATCCTCTCTTACATGTCTCGCCTGCGGACCGTGTTTGCTCGCCAGCAAGGTGAAAACGGGGTGTCTGGGCTGTACCAGGGCTATTTCGATATGACCTACTTCGCCTTGTTTCCCGAAGAGTTGAAGGCGCGTAATCTCAAACTCGCGGTTGTCTTTAACTACGAAACCTTCCGCTTTGAAGTATGGCTTGCGGCACGGAATCGACAGTCGCAGAGACGATATTGGGAGTTGCTTCTGAACTCCGGTTACAAAAAGCACCCGCTTGTTGAGCCCGCAGTTGGCATTGATGCCATCGTGCAGGCACCACTTGCGACCGATTACTCTCTGGAAGCCGAAGGCAATCTCACCGAGCGCATTATCGAGGGCGTCACGGCGTTCGAGCGCGACATATCCGCATTCTTGGCTGAGGTAGATGCCAAGTGAGTGAAGGAATCAGGGCCACTGGGGACGGTGATTGGCTTTTTGACGTTCTGCCAGGCGACAGGGCTTGCGAAAGCGGCTCGGACCGGCAGTGGACGCCGGACCAGGATGCGCTTATCGGCATGCGGAAGGCGGTGAACCTCAAATGAGCGCTGCGGGAGGAACCATGAGTCCTGTGTCTGAGGCGGATGTCCGGGGATGCAGTGTCCGTAACCGGGCGCATCGTTTCCTCGCAGGAATAGCCCTGCTTCTGGCGGGCGGTCTCCTTTCGTTGCAGCTGGCGGCCAGCGGGGTGATCCCGCAGGAGCTGGCCAAGGTGCTGGCCGACTCCTACTGGGTCGTGCAGGGGCGCATCCGCACGGCGACGCCGGTGGCCCAGGACGGAGAGAGCGGGGACTTCCACGTCACCTTCACGGTGGAGGTGACCAGGGTCTGGAAGGGGGACGCGGGGCCGCTGCCGGTCCTGACCCTGGAGTACCGCTCGCCGGCGACCGAGTTCCGGGGCGTGAGTCGCTGGGTCAGCATTTCCGGCTCGGGCCGCGAGTACCAGGCCAAGCCGGGCGAGGAGTACTTCTTCCTGATCCGCGACCGCTTCCTGGCGGAGGGGCGCAAGGCCAGCCTGCTGCGCCTCGAGCCCATGCGGCAGGAGGCCCGCCTGCGGGCCCTGCTCGGCGCCCCCTAAAACCCGGACGCGGGCGACTTCGCCAATACCTCCCTGGGCCCGTCCAGGATCTCCCGCTCGGATTTGACTCGGGGGGCGGGGAGACCGTATGATGCCCCGGGGCGACGAGCGGGGGCCCCCCGGCGGAGCGCCGGCGCACCCTCGCGTCCTTGAGGTCCCTTTTGAAATCGAAGCACATCGAACTGGGCGGCATCACCCTGGCGGTGGAAAAGAAGCGGGTCAAGCACCTCCACCTGCGGGTCTACCCCCCCGAGGGGCGGGTGGAGGTCTCGGCTCCCTGGTGGATGAGCCTGGAGGCGGTCCGGCAGTTCACCGCGACCAAGCTCGACTGGATCCGGCGCCAGCAGGAGCGGCTGCGCGCCCGGGAGCGGGTGAGCCCGCCCTAGTACCGGGAGGGGGAGGGGCTCTTCCTCTGGGGCGAGCGGCTGACGCTGAAGGTCGTGGAAGCGGAAGGCCCTCCCCGCGTCGCCGTCGAACCCGGCTTCCTGGTGCTGCGGGTCCGGCCGGGGATGGCGCGGGAGGCCCGGGCGAAGGTCGTCGCCGCCTGGCAGCGGCGGCTCCTCCTGGAGGCGGCCTCGGCCCTGGTCGCCACCTGGGAACCCCGCCTCGCCGTCCGGGTGAGGGGGCTCTCCGTCCGGCAGATGAAGACCAAGTGGGGCAGCTGCACTCCCCGGGCGGGTACCATCCGCCTGAATACGGAGCTGGTCAGGAGGCCCCGGGACCTGCTCGAGTACATCGTGGTGCACGAGCTGCTCCACCTGCTCGAACCCTCGCACGGCCCTCGGTTTCGCCGCTTGCTCGACCAGCACCTGCCCGCGTGGCGCGAGCTGCGCGACCGACTGAACCGCCTTGCGCCCGAGGCCGGCCGCTAGGAACGGCGACCCGAGTCCCCGACTCCCCCTGGGCCCCCCGCCGGGGTGTGGTAGAATGAACCCCTTTCAGGAGGAGCGCATGTTCAAGACCAACGAGTACTTCGACGGCCAGGTCAAGTCGATCGCCTTTCAGACGGCGGAGGGACCGGCCACG
>Ga0116171_10004422_pt1 | contig 12662 bp, 13 predicted proteins | sample AD_JPNHW2_MetaG_FD_89798 | JGI IMG/M metagenome (GOLD analysis project Ga0116171, IMG submission 89798) | Active sludge microbial communities of municipal wastewater-treating anaerobic digesters from Japan - AD_JPNHW2_MetaG | ecosystem: Engineered > Bioreactor > Anaerobic > Digestate | place...
AAAGACGCCCACACCCAGTGGAATCCTGATCTTATTTATTTTGACAACACCGAGGTTATACCGACTGTCGATTATTTTGTACAAAAATTGTATGGCCAAAATTCTGGAGATACCTATTGGAAAAGCACTATAAAAATCTCAGAACTAAGCGAATCGGTACCTAAACGAGTAGCAGCTTCAGTTGTTCATGACAGCAAAACCAACGATATCATCGTTAAGATGGTAAATATGTTACCAGTTTCAGTAACTTCGGAAATTAAGTTCCCCGCTTTGGAAACCTTTGAAAAATCGGCAATTTGTACAGTTCTGTCAGGAAAACCCAATAACCAAACTGCACGGCCAGTAAGTTCAAAAATAGATGTTAGCAAGAGTTTCACCTACATCATGCCGACATACTCATTTTCAATTATCCGGATAAAGAAAACTAACTAACAGCGCTTAAATGCCGTTTGTTTACTGGGAAAAAGGACCTTCATCACTGAAAATTGATGAGGGTTCCTTCTAACAGCCAATCGGAATCCCGCTCTAAAAAGTCAAAGTGAGCATAAGCGACTTGTCAACAAGGTCGTCTTCAGACAAATTTATATCGTGAACCAGATGAAAATTGTATTCAAAACCCACTTTTTTGTAGTAAATTCCTGAACGAATTAAGACTGTCCTCCGGCTTGAGTTGAAATCCTTAAAGAAATTTTCGCGCGAAAGAGCAACCATTTTGGCATTCAACATAAAATCTACAGATTCTGAAAGCTTCGAGTTAAGACTAACTTCCAATATTCCACTAAATCCTGACTCAAAACTGGGATTGTTTCCAGCCTGACTGAGAGGTTGAAATTCTTTATTGAGCGTTTGCTGAAAAGCATAACCAACCCCATAGGTAATGTCCCAGGTTGTTTTATCCTCCTTCTGATAAGAATAATGCTTCTGTCCTATAAATAAAGTCTGGTATAAAAATAGCGGATCGGCGAAGCCAGTTGGATTGTCATTAATAGTTCCCTTGCCAAGATTTGTCTCAGCGGTAGTTTCCAAAAACAACCTTATTTTCGGAATTTTTATCACCGGAATAGAAGGAGTGAGCGACAATATAAACGCATCCTGGACTTTTTGTGACTCCTGACCTTCAAGCTTATTTTCGCCATACTGCATGAATAAAGTCGAACTAAAATCAAATTTCTTTCCAATGTAGTTTAAGTCAGAATTTAACGTCCCAAGCCATTGTAAGCTTGTAACTTTGCTTCCACTTGAATTAGAATCCCCAAAAGTAAGTCCAAGACTAGGCCGGAAATGGATTTGGAAAATCTTCTCACTGTTTTCGGCCTGAACTGAATCTTTTTCGCTAACGAGAGAATGCGAAAAAGCATCATATGATAACATCCAAAATAGAAACGTAAACCCCAAGACAGATAACTTTCTCATAATTGCAAACTTTAAAAAATGAATACGTTGTTTCCAACTTTTGCTGCTTCAAAAGTTAATCTTTGTCAGCACCTGTTCCTTTTTGCTTGATTGCTACACAGGCGCCATTCTGAATTGTAAGGCCAACGGTAATTGAACCTTTAACAGGAGTCTGCCCACTTTGCGTCTCACCCCAACTCCAGGAGGCAACTAAATCACAATCATCATCTCTACCATCTGTGGGCAAGGCAAATGTTCCATTAATCACTGGCAACTTTTGGGTTCTTCCTTTCGATATAACGATAATACTAATATCCTGAACAGACACTTTTCCTGAACCACCGCCACTTCTGGCTAAAACTGGCGAACTCCTATCATACTCTTTGGTAATAACAACTGGTTTGTGCTGACGCTTTCCGGTAGGAAGTCCGCTTGCAGCATCTCTCGGACTAACGATTGCCTGATTAAATGCTAATTCAACTCCGCTACCAGTACTGCGAATTTTAACTATAAGTGATTCATCGGGTTCATTGATAGAACGATCATTCGATTGATTACTTTTTGTCTTTGATTTCAGAATCTCCGCTGTTCCTTGAGCAAACGAAGTAATGCTAATAAAAATTAAGACTAAGAAAGCTGCTAGATTCATTTTTTTCATAATTATATTTTTAATATTTTATTGTTTCAATCATGATTCGATAAAAGCAAATAATTAGAGAAATGCGCGTATCAAGAAAACAACAAGTCGAATAAACACTCAAGAACGAAATAATTCACGTTTCAACTTCTAGAAAGGTCATATCATGGAATGCTTCAAATCGACAACGAAATTTGATTTTTAAGGATAGTAGCAACAATATTGTAGAATTAAGCTCTTCAACCTGCTGTTCAGTCAAGTAGCAGGAGTTTACTACTTAAATGAACAACAAGAGGAATAGAACTTAAAGGATAAAAATAACTAGCCAAATGCATCTCTATTGGGCATGTCATAGAATTTTAGCCAATATTTTTTGTGTTTCTAAAAAACATTTAACTGAAAAATATACGCAATACTTGCCACAAAAAATAAATAAGCAAAATCAGATAGCGGCTCTCGCCCAAAAGATAAATAACCTAACTGTTTACTTTAAAACACTTTTTTGTACTACCTTTTCCCAGAAGCCTGACCCGAAGCAGCATCCCTCGGACTTTTCACACTAAAAACAAACGTATTTCCGCTTAATTCATAAGTTCCCGGGACTAACATTAAACCAGGAGAACCAAGTTGCTTGGCTACTGTAGGATCAACCAAGACCGGTTTATCAAGTGTAACCGAGACTGAACCTTTTTCATTTTTTGCCTTTTCATTCATCGGTTTCAGAACAGTCACATAAAGTTTCCCATCTTTCAAATCTGCGGTACCATCAAGTATTTCAAGATCAGTTCCTGGCTTTGCTCCCTGAACAGTGCGGAGTGTTCCTCCAATAGTAACACTGCAAATTCCTCTGCCCGGGCCACAATTCCCTTCCGGAGTACGTTTTCCTAATTCAACTTTAATTGTGATACCAATTGCTTTAACTTCCTGATTGAAAAATGCCAAAACAGTAAACAACGTGAAGAACAATACTGCAAACTTTTTCATAATGCTTGTTTTTAGGTTAAAACTAAACTCTTTTCATATTTAAGACAGATAAGTCTTTTATTTGTTCGATCAATGCTCAGCTTGAAATAGATTTTTTTCAGCAAATAGTGGCTTATGAAAGAATGTTTCGGTATATTTGGTTTGAAAAACAATTTAATCAGTTAAGAGAGATGAATTTGAATTCCTCCCCCAAAATTCTGATTGCTGAAGATGTCGAGTCTAACTTTCTCTATCTGAAGGCTGTACTTAGTAAATTAAACGCTACGGTTTTTTGGGCTAAAAATGGTGTTGAAGCTATTGATATCTGCGAAAATAATGATATTGATCTTGTTTTAATGGATTTGCAAATGCCCGACATGAACGGCTATGAAGCAACCGAATTGCTTAAAAAGAAGTGCCCGGAAATACCAATTATAGCTCAAACCGCTTTTGCAATGTCTGACGATCGGGAAAAAGCCATTGAAGCGGGATGTGATGATTACCTTGCGAAGCCGATCAAATCGAAAGATCTTTTAGTTGCAGTCGAAAAATTCATCAATATTTGAAAATATAAACAACTCCTTACAAAAAAAGCGTCCATCTTTCAACTGATGGGCGTTTTTTTGTAATGGATAAAACATTTTAATTACACATCAATAATTACTTTTACAGCCAATTAACAGAAAAAGATATGTGTTGCGAAGAGACAAGCGGGAAAATTGAGAAACCGGGAAAGACAGTCGATTCCGTACAGAACAAGCAATTTCTACTCGATCAAAGATATTTGAAAATGGCCGCAATTTGGGCGCAAAACTCTTATTGCAAACGTCGGCAGGTTGGTGCACTTCTCGTTAAAAATAAGATGATTATATCCGATGGATATAACGGAACACCTTCGGGTTTCGAGAACAATTGCGAAGACGAAAATAACAAGACGTTTCCGTTCGTTCTTCATGCTGAAGCCAATGCAATAACAAAAGTGGCAAAGTCGAACAACAGTAGTGATGGCGCTACCTTGTACGTAACATCGTCACCCTGCCTCGAATGTTCTAAACTAATTATTCAGGCAGGAATTAAACGAGTGGTTTTTTACGACAATTATCACCACGACGACGGAATTTTACTCCTGAGAAAGGCACACATTGATGTTGTACAGGTAGAAATAGACAAATAGGTAAAAAATGAAAAACTTCAAATATTCGGTATATATTCCTGTTTTGCTGGCGATAGCGCTGGTTGCAGGCATTTTGATAGGAAACAAACTCAGCAAAAACTCAAGCAGCGGTTTTCAGGCAACATCAAAAGCAAATAAGCTCGATGCAATTGTGGATTTAATCCAAAACGCCTACGTCGATTCCATTTCAACCGATTCGCTCGTCGAAAAAACCATACCTCAGTTGCTTAAAAATCTCGATCCGCATACAACCTATATTCCGGCCAAAGAAATGGTTGGAGTTGAAGAAGAAATGAGGGGAAATTTTGGTGGTATCGGCGTTCAATTCTCCATACAGAATGACACGGTAATGGTGGTCGATGTCATTTCCGGAGGGCCATCTTCGAAACTCGGGATCATTCCTGGCGACCGCATTGTAAGTGTTAACGATACGCTGATGGTTGGAAAGGACGTTAAAAACGAGAAAGTTTTATCGAAACTTCGTGGCAAAAAAGGCACGAAAGTCAACGTCGGGATTAAAAGAAAAGGAATAAAAGAGCCAATCCAATTTACGATAACACGCGGCGAAATACCAATTTACAGTGTTGATGTAAGCTATATGATTGACGAGAAAACCGGTTATATTAAAGTTAGCAGGTTCGGTGAACAAACATACGAAGAGTTCATGAAAGCAATGCTCGAACTAACTGAACAAGGCATGAAAAGCGTTGTTGTTGACCTACGTGGCAACCCGGGAGGCTACCTCAACGCAGTAATAAAAATGGTCAACGAATTTCTGGAAAAAGGAAAACTAATTGTTTACACACAAGGAAATGCACAGCCACGAAAAACATTCCAGGCCGACAGCCGAGGAATATACCGCGACAAAGGAATCACCGTATTAATTGACGATTTTTCAGCTTCTGCCAGTGAAATTTTTGCAGGAGCAATTCAGGACAATGATCGTGGTTGGATTATCGGGCGTCGCTCTTTCGGGAAAGGACTTGTTCAGGAGCAAATACCATTTAACGACGGAAGTGCGGTGCGTTTGACCGTAGCCCGCTATTACACGCCAAGCGGCAGATGCATCCAGAAACCATACGACAAAGGAAATGATGAGTATTATAAAGACATTATGCAGCGAGCTATTCACGGCGAATTCCAAAAAGCTGACAGCATAAAATACAAAGACACCGTTAAATACAGAACACCATCCGGAAGAATTGTTCATGGCGGCGGCGGAATTATGCCCGATTTCTTTGTTCCTGCCGATACTTCGGGCTATTCTGATTATTACCAGAAAATCACTCAAAAAGGAATCGTTTACCAGTTTGCACTAGACTATGCCGATTCGCATCGCAACGAACTTTCCAAGTTAAAAACCGCTGCCGAGTTTGACAAATACCTCGACAAAATCAATATTCTGAATCAGTTTGTGGCGTACGCTGAAAAGAAAGGTGTTAAAACAAATCATAACGACCTGAAAATTTCAACGAAAGTAATTGACAGCCAGGTAAAAGCCCACATTGCCCGAAATATCGTTGGAGAAAAAGGATTCTATCCAATCATTCAAAATATTGACAGAACGTTGCTCGAAGCCATTTCAAAATCTAAACTTCCCATTCAACAAAATTTGTAAAGCGCTGTAACTAAATAAAAAGTTGTTCGTCTTACCGGGAAAAGTAAGCAAATTAAGATGAATGTAAAAGAGTACAACCAATCGGTTGACCTTTATTCGGACAACGTTTTCCGGTTTATCCTGAAGAATATCAAGGATGAAGAACGCGCCCGCGATATTGTTCAGGATAGCTACGAGAAACTGTGGCGAAACGCTGAAAATGTAAGTTTCGACAAAGTAAAATCGTACCTGTTCACCACTGCTTACCACACAATGATTGACATTCTCAGGAAAGACAAACGCCAAACTTATATGGCAGATTACCATATTCCTGAAGATGTGCACGACCGGCAATATTCTGACCTGGCCGAAATTCTCAACAACGCGGTAAAGCAATTACCCGACATTCAGCGAAATGTGGTTCTTCTGCGCGATTACGAAGGATATTCGTACAAAGAAATCGGCGATATTACCGAATTGTCAGAAGCACAGGTAAAAGTTTACATTTACCGTGCACGGATTTTTCTTAAAAATTACATCGGAAAAATGGAGGTAGTAGTATGATAACCAGAGACAACTACGAATCATATTTCGTGGATTACCTGGACGGTAATCTGCCCGAAAACCAAATCGACCAGTTTTTGGATTTTCTGAACCAAAACCCTGATCTTAAAGAAGAACTTCATCTTTTTGAAGAAGTAGTTCTTCCGGAAGAAAATGTAGTTTTTCGGGGAAAAGAGCAACTTCGCAAAAGCTCTTCTGAAGAAAAACTTCGCTTTGAAAACAAAGCAATAGCTTACCTGGAGGGCGATATGGACGCACATGAAAGCCGGGCTTTCGGCACCTACCTCACCCAACACCCTGAATTGCAGAAAGAGTACAAACAGTTTGAAAAAACCCGGCTAATACCCGATTCTTCAGTTCAATATACAGCCAAAAGCAAACTTTACCACAAGCCCGTGCGGACAATGGTAATGAGCTGGGTTGCCCGCGCCGCAGCAGTAGTTGCTTTAGTTTGGGGAATTAATTCGTTAATCCAAACCCCGAAAAAGACTGAATTAGCGCAAAACAAGACTGAGTTTAGCCCGGCAAAAACAGAGAAAATTCAGCCTGATATTCCGGCAAAAGCTGTTTCGCAAGCAGCAACAAGTATCCAGAGAAAAGAAAAAGTGAAAGAAAGAATTACGCCAACTGGAACCAACGGAACAAATATGTCTGTTCAAAAGAAGAAACAGGAAAAACAACCGGTGCCGGTGGCTGAAACAAAAGAAGCTCCTATTCAGCTGGCTGAAATTCCCTCAATTAACGCCAAAATTGAAACAGAACAAGACTTGCACCTGGCAACGAAACAAACGAATATTGTAACCCGAAAAAACGAAGTTCAACGAGTGAGCGTTGAAGAATTTTTGGCTATGCGGGCAAAAAAAGTTGGAAAAGAGGGCCTGTTTTCAGCACAAAGACTGGCCCGTTTGGGACTGAGCGTTGCCTCAGAACTTTCGGGCGAACGCATTGGCTATAAAGAAAAAGATGGTAAGATTACAAGCGTTGAATTCGAAAGTAAGTTGATGGCTTTTTCAATTCCGCTCGAAAAAAAATAAAAAGTGTTGTAACATTTTGAAATGCCTCTTCGTCTTACGGCAAATTTTAAAACAAATGCCATGAAACGAATTATTCTCACTCTAGCTTCAATTGCGGCACTTAGCTTCAGTTTAAAAGCACAGCAAACCAAAGAAACTAACGTAACTAAAGACAAAACTCTCTTATCCGAAAAGGCGGACACTACTTCGAACCGGACCAAAGCTGACACAGCAATTGTTCGCATCGGGAAGAAAGATGTGAAAGTGATTGACCACGAAGGCGGAACCGAAATCATTTGGGGAAAAGGGAAAAACAAAAACCGAAAAGATAAATCGGACAAATTTGATGGGCACTGGGAAGGCATCGAATTCGGATTCAATTCGTTTGCAAAACCCGATTACAGCATGTATTCACCTGCAGACAATTACAGCATGTATACAGGAAGTGAATTTATGTCGCTCAACCAGGGAAAGTCTGTTGAATTCAACTTCAACTTTTATGAACTGAATATCGGGTTGTCTAAAAATTACGTCGGGTTAGTTTCAGGAATGGGATTGAGTTTTAACAGCTACCGCTTTGAAAATCCTTATACCATCGAAAGAGGACCATTGAAAGTTGCACCAGTTGCTTTAAATTACGATAATCTGTCGAAAACTAAGCTTGCCGTTTCTTATCTAACCGTTCCGGTTTTGTTCGAATTCCAGATTCCTGTTAATAAAAATGAAGGACGGCTTTTCGTAAATGCAGGTATCATCGGTAGTGTAAAACTGGGTTCCCACACTAAAGTTAAACACGGCAGCATCAAGGACAAAAACCGAGATGGATTCAATATCAATTCGTTTAATTACGCGGCGACAGCCCGGATTGGGTATAAAGGCGTCAGTTTATACACAAAATACAGCTTAACTCCTTTCTTTGAAAAAGGTAAAGGACCAGACTTGACTCCGTTTACCGTAGGAATAAGCTTTACAGATTAATCAGAAATAAAGTTCAGAAAACCAGGAAGGAGTTTGTCAGCATTGATAAACTCCTTTTTTTGATTTTGATTGCTTAATTTTGCATACTCAGAATTTAAAAAACGAATTATTCACAGATGAAACAAATCTATCTGCTACTAATTCTGATTTTTAGTGTTCTTGAATTGTTTTCGCAGCAAAACGACTCGATTATTGTGCCTCAAAATGCCAAAGGAAGGTTTTCAGGACTAATCAATGTGCAAGATTTGGGAACAGAAGAAAATAATTTTGGAGCGGAGAAATTCGAAGGAAACTGGTCGGGAATAGAATTTGGGTTAAATGGCTTTGCAGGGCCAGATTACAGCGCTTACCAGGAATCGGATGGACATTTCCTGTCGAACGATGTACTTCGATCTAATGTTTTAAACCTGAATCTCTTGCAGTATTCCAAGGGACTGCAACAGTTCAGAAATAATTTCGGTGTTATTACCGGGCTTGGACTCAGCTTTAAAAGCTACCGGCTCGATCAAAATAGAACCATTTTTCAGGACGAAACAGGCAAAATACAACCAATGCAATTGTATTACGATTCGAGCCAAAAATCAAAATTCTCACTTTTATATCTCGATATCCCACTACTTTTGGAGATACAAATTCCGGTCAACCACATCAATAACAGATTTTACTTTTCTGCCGGATTAGTCGGCTCGAAATTACTGGAAGCGCACACCAAAATTAAATACCGAAAGGATGGAAAGAAAGAGAAGCTAAAATCGCCGGGCGATTATGGAATAAACGATTATAAAGTTGCTGCGACTGTTCGTTTGGGTTACCGTTGGATAAACGTTTTCGCAAGCTACGATTTGGTTCCACTATTTGAAGAGCGCAAAGGACCAGAACTTTACCCATTTTCCGCCGGAATCAGGCTAATTTCGTTTTGATTGCTATTCGCTCGGGACAGTGAAATAAAAGGAACTTCCGTTATCGACTTCTGACTCAAGCCAGATATGGCCTCCCATTAACTCAACAAGATTTTTTGTAATACACAGACCCAGACCATTCCCTCCAAATTTTCGACTATACGAAGTTTCGACTTGCCTGAAACGGTCAAATATCTTGTCATGGTCGTGTGGTGCAATGCCAATACCTGAATCAGAGATCCTGAATTCCAGGTTTTCACCTAATTTACTGCACGCGACTTCAATTGTTCCTTCAAATGTAAACTTCAAGGCATTACCCAACAAATTGGCAAAGACCTGCTTTAGTCGCTCATAATCAGCACAAACGACTGAGTTTCTAACTGTTTCAGACAAATTTATTTTTAGATGAATGCCCTTGCTTTCAATCCGATGCCTGAACATTAACTCAATGTCGTGAATAATTTTTAAAACCGGAATTTTAGTGCGCCGAATACTGATTTCTCCAGCTTCAATTTTTGAAATATCGACAATATCATTGATGATATGAAGAAGTGCATTGCCACTTCCTACAATCTGATCGACAAATTCATGCCTTTGCGTTTCGTCAAAATCGCCGGAAGCAAGTAACTCAGAAAAGCCAATAATACAATTCAGCGGAGTCCTGATTTCATGACTCATATTAGCCAAGAAGGCCGATTTTAGCCGATCGCTCTCCTCTGCTTTTTCTTTTGCGGTAATTAGTTCCGCCTCCATTTTCTTTTGTGCACTAATGTCTTCTTTAATGCCAATGTAGTTTGTAATCTCTCCTTTCTCGTTCTTGATTGAAGTTATTGTAGCGCTTTCCCAAAATAATTCACCATTCTTTTTCCGATTGCGCAACTCACCACGCCATACACCACCCGAAGAAATCGTATTCCATAAATTCTTATAAACCAGAGGATTCATTTCATCCGATTTAAGTATGTAGGAATTTTGACCGATCACTTCTTCAGAGGTGTAACCAGTCTTCTCAAAAAACTTCGGATTTACATACTCAATTTTCCCCGAAACATCTGTTATTACTATCGTTGCGGGATTTTGCTCAATGCCTTTCGACAACTTTTGAATGGTCTCGTTTGCGGCTTTCTGTTCGGTAATGTCTCGTCCAATTCCAACCAGTCCGGTTACTTTACCATTCTCGTCAATCAACGGAAATTTTGAAGTTAAAGTCCACCTCCAGTTTCCATCGCTGTTCTTAAATTTTTCTTCCTTATTTAAAATAGTCTTCGCACACTTAATTACCTCTAAATCGTCGTTATAACTCTTGAGCCCGTCTTTGTTTTCAAAAAGTTCGAGATCGGTTTTGCCAAGCACTTCACTTTCAGACGAGAATCCAAGTTTTTGATAATCAGTTATATTCGAAACTATCTTGCGGCAATTGTTGTCTTTAACGTAAATGCTAACCGGCAAATTATCTATCAATGTTCTTAAAAGAGCGCGTTCTGCTTTAAGCGATTCCTCCACTATTTTTTGCTCGGTAATATCGCGCATGATACCACCAATACCGTGTTTATTATCTTTCAGGCGTAACGGAAATTTGGTTGTTTCATAAATCCGATCCCCAAGTTTTTCCACTACTGTAAAAGCCGATTTGGTTTTCAGAGCCTTTTCATCAGACGATTTACAAGGGTAGATCCTTTTTTTATCGGCCAGTTCTTCGTCGGTTTTATTCAAAACCTCATCCGACGTTTTCCCGAAGAATTTAGCCATTGACTTGTTTGCCATCAAATATCTCAACTGGTCGCTTTTAACAAACATCATATCAGCTGAAGTATCAAAAAAAGCATGATGACGTTCTTCATTTTCCCTCAGCGATTGAAAATTTTTGACTTGCTCATCGCCCAAAACCATTTTTTTTAAATTGTCTAATCGCCTGTACTGCCGAATATGCTTCCCGATCCGTGAAAGCATCTCTTTTTCGGCAAATGGTTGGCCAACAACATCTGCGCCTCCTGCTTCAAACGCTCTAACGGCAAAGTTGTCATCATCCGAAGTACCCACAAAAACAACAGGAACATCTGCCAACAGCGAATCAGCAGAAATTTGCCGACAAATCTCTAAGGCAGCAGCATCAGATAAAGTGAAATGAAGAATAACGAGGGAGGAATTTAGCTTTCTTAAAATATTCTGATCGAATTCGTTAATGCAGAGAACTTCCACTAAATAATTCTTGCGATTCAAAGCACTAACAATATCCTTTGAATCAGTTGATTGATATATAACAATCCGATTAGCTACATTTTCTGTCACCCCAACCATACTGTCATTCGTCCCTTTTCAAATAAAATAGGTTCCGGTTAATTTTCAGAATTCAAAAATCTGTCCCTTTCAAAGATAACAAAACATACATAATACAAAAAACATCTTTAATCATTCTGAAAGTAAGATGACAAAGTAAGATTAAAAAATTCCGATTTAAATATAAGAGGGGTTCTGTTTCAAAGCATCTCATCTGGAAATTTATTCCCAATTTTCATCTAATTTTGCCTATTCATTATAACTATGTAAAAAAACAGATATGAGACTGTTATTAATAAGCAATTCTACCATGCCCGGCGAGGCATATCTCGATTATCCGAAACACGAAATCAAAAAGTTTTTAGGCGAAAAAACACTCACCGCACTATTTATTCCATATGCAGCAGTAACTTTTTCGTTTGATGTATATGAACAAAAGGTGGCCGAACGCTTTGCCGAGCTTGGCTTTTCTTTAAAAAGCATTCACCATTTCAGCAACCCGGCGAAAGCCGTCCGCGAGGCCGATGCTATCGTTATCGGCGGCGGAAATACCTGGCAGCTGGTCAGAATGCTGCACGACAACAAGCTGATGAACCCCATCCGCGAAAAAGTGATGAACGGCACGCCTTACATTGGCTGGAGCGCCGGATCGAACGTGGCCTGCCCTACTTTGCGCACTACGAACGACATGCCCATCATCGACCCAAAAGGATTTGATACTACCGGTTTGGTTCCATTCCAGATTAACCCGCATTACCTCGATGCCAATCCTGAAGGGCATGGTGGCGAAACCCGCGAGCAACGCATCGAAGAGTTTATCGCCATTAATCCTGAAGTTTATGTGGTTGGTCTGCGCGAAGGAACCATGTTACACGTGGAAAACCGAAAGATGAAATTGATAGGAGACCGAAATGTTCGGATTTTCAAGAATGGCAAAACTCCGGTTGAATTGAGTTCGGCAGATGATTTGAGCTTTTTGTTGTAAAAGCTCAACTATACAGCAAATACGGTTTACAACATAAATTCAAGTTGTAGGCCGTATTTTTTTATTACAACCAAACACTGATAATGCCTTCCCCAGCTTTGGTTTCGCCTGTAACTTCTGAAGAACTTTTTCCTATCTTCATCCAAATTTTACCGACACAATTATGCAGGTAAAGAAACTCGT
>Ga0116171_10004423_pt1 | contig 12661 bp, 15 predicted proteins | sample AD_JPNHW2_MetaG_FD_89798 | JGI IMG/M metagenome (GOLD analysis project Ga0116171, IMG submission 89798) | Active sludge microbial communities of municipal wastewater-treating anaerobic digesters from Japan - AD_JPNHW2_MetaG | ecosystem: Engineered > Bioreactor > Anaerobic > Digestate | place...
CAGCTTTCGATAAAACACCTATCAGAGATTTGCTTACCATCGCCCAAGTCAATCAAAATGCCAAAGAACTACAGTTCGATTTGTTTGATATTAAGTTTTAATTTTTAACGCACCAGCAGTGATCTCAAATATAAAAATCAAAATACTAGTGGATTAGATAAAAAAACGAATCATATTATTCATCATTTTGATGAATACTTAACAAGCGATATTTATCCTTCAACTCAAAATACAATTCCTGAAATTCAACAAGTTAACTATAGCGATATTTTTATTGATTTAAATCCCGATTTTGATGAAAATTTTTGGGATGGATATAATGTAATTGAAGGAGATTCAATGTTAAACATTGATCATTCTATTGGGACAGAATTGGCAATAGATTTAAAGAAAAATGAAAAGAAGACTTCTTTATTAAAAAATATTGCACCTAATTTGTCGATAAATTATGGCATTTCTTGCCGAAGCCTTATGATAAAACCTGGTGATTATCAAATTGAATTATCTTCTTTGAACCAAACATTCACAAATTATCTTGGAAGAAGTACGTTATGGTCATTAACATACGACTTAGGATATTGTTTTAAACACAATTTATCTGCATATTGGAGTAATTCGATTAGCTTAGGAAATAAGATCAACAATTCAGAATATTTATTGGGCATTCAGTATAGGAAAAAAATAAATCGATTTGGGTCACCTTATTACTGCTCATTATCAACTGGTTTTGGTTTTGCATCTGCTCAGGTAAAGATGGGATCGTTTGTAAATACAGATACTTTTTTGTGGGGGACGAAAGAATTAAAAAGTGATATTATAAACGTATATAGTGGAATTCGTTCAATAATCATTAAGCCGCAAATTACTTTTATTCGAAAACTCAAAGGATTGAATGCCATGTATTTAAGTTTTGCTTATAATCTGAGCATTTCAAAATATGAAACCATTGTTATGTCTGAAGCGAATCTATTAAAAAAAAGTGCATTTCAGAAGGCCGACAGGGTTAAGCATTTTTATTTATATAATAGTACGTTTATTCCTAATATGGGAATATCAAACGCTGGCTTTAGTATGTCTTTTGGTTTTAATTTATCAAGGTAATTCAATTATCTTAAGTATGAGACAACTCTTTCCACCGGATATTATCGAATACACCGCCGAAAGCCACTTTGCCCGGCATGGTAAAAGCACACAAATCATATATGTTACCGTGTTGCTGGCTTTGGTTGCCGGTATAGCGGTTACCCCCTTTGTAAAGGTGGATGTAACCACGCAGAGCCGGGGTATTGTGAAATCATCCATCGAGAACAACCAGTTACAGGCTGCTGTTTTTGATGTAATTGAAACTATTGGCCTTTAGTAAGAATATGGATAAGATAATAATTGAAACCAAGAATTTAACGCTTTTTAACAAATCCTGTCTTAGAAAAATTGTTCCGTTCTTCTTTCTGGACGGAACGACGCTATCTTAGCAGTTGAGAATTCTCAACCACCCCATAATCTTCCCCTCCCGATTAGTATCGTGGAAGGGGACAGGAGGGGTTTAAGCCCGGCGGCCAACCACTTTTCGCGAACCGGAAAGCCACCGGGCAAGCCAGCCCTAAAGCTGGCACAAAATTACTTTAATGTTTAACAATTAAAATTTTGTGTAGTATGAAAAATTTAGAAACAATGGGCGTTCAGGAAATGAATGCCGGTGAAATGAAAAATGCAGATGGAGGCCTTCAAATCAGAATTTTTGGGTTTTTAATCTATGATACAGAGTGTCCCAAAGGCGAAAGATGGTGGGGTTGTTAAGGTTCATATTTGTATTGGCCCTGAGCTTTTGTATATTGCTAACAAAAGCTCAGGGTTATAAAGTTGTTGAGGGGAAAATCTTGGCTGAAGATAATTCTCCTGTTCAATATGCTTCCATTGTCCTTATTCCCGAAATGATTGGCACTGTGAGCAATGAAGAAGGCATATTTGAGCTGAAAATTCCTGAAAACGCTGAAAACGATTCACTGATGATTTCTTGTGTTGGGTACAAAAGAATTTGCATTTCTGTTTCAAAGATTGTTGGTAAATTGAATATCCAACTTATCCACTCAGATATAACCCTTCAGGAAGTAACCATAAGGCCGGTTAATTATAGAGACCTGATTAGGAAGGCTATTGGCAAAATAAAAAACAATTATCCCAACACCCCCACGTTAAGTGAAACTCATTTGTGCTATGAAGTAAAGCAAAATCAGAAATACATCATTTTCTTTGATGGGTCATTGAAAATTAAGATTCCCGATTATTCAAAATACGGCAAGTTTTTTACCTCGTATCTTATTGATAAAAGAATTTATCTGAAGGATAAAGATATGAGCCGCTATTATTATGGCGATTACGCAGGAAATATTTTAGCGGAACTTTTTTTAACCAATCAGGATTTTATAAAAAATATCAATAAATATGATTTTTATTCAAAATCACTAACCACGATGAATGATGATATTGCTTATGAAATTGATTTTAAACCTTTGAACAAGGAGAGACCGTTTAGTTATACCGGAAAAATATATATTGATACCACAAATTTAGCAATACTCCATCTGGAATATTCATTGATAGAAAACCATAAAAACAGAAAACTCGCGTATTATTTATTGGATAAGAAAGTTGATGGTTCTAAATATATCTCTGAAATATCAAGAAGTAACTATAAAGTTAATTTCATTAAAGGGAATAATGAAAAATACTATATTAATTTCATTGATTACGATAGTGATGTTAATATATCTTGCAAAGAAGCAAATATTTCAGACAAATTTCAAAGTAAATGCCGATACATATTTATTGATCACAATTATTATGACAATCAATTCGTTGACCTGAATGAATTTTCTTTATTTAGTTTTAAATTAAAGAATCCGGACAGTTTCAAAAATCCTCATGGTACTGTTTTAAATCGTTATATAAATGAGATGTTAGATAATAAAATTGAAGAATTAAAAAAAGAATATCCAGACATTGAATTCTCAGAATAAATACATTATAGGACTAAAAACCATTTAATATCGTATTTTTTCTATTTCATTCTGTTTCCTCTTGATTTGCGTACTTTGCTCCTTTGCGCTGCCTTGCACCAAAATTTCATGCAAGGAATGGAATGTAAAAAACATGACATTATTATTTGCGTACTACTTATCAATCGATTTCTTAAAAAAATCGTTCCGTTCTTTTTTCTGGATGGGAGGAAGCTATTTTAGCAGTTGAGAACCCATAATGCAACATTGATTGCGGACAGAAAGTTTTGTTGTGGGAATCCTATATGCTTCATGTCAAGCCATTACATCAAAGAGTTCGGTGAGCTGTTTGCCATCGCCCATATTATGCATGCTGTATGCAACCTTAAAAATAAATTTGTTTTACATATTAATATTTAGTTACTTAATCGCTTTAAAATAATCAACGAGATAAACACATGAACTCAAAACTTAGACCTGTGATCAAATTGAAATCATTATTTGTGATTTTATTCCCTTTTGCCCTGATTATCTTTACTTTTTGTTACTTTTTGGGAAAGGAATCCAGCTGGAGACAAACATTCCAAAGTACATTTAAATTTCTATTGCCGTTGGTGATTGTGTTGGCAGTCCCGATTCTTGTTGCTACCTTTAGAAAAAGAAATTGAATGTTGAATTCTATCCTTTCTTTATGAGACTAAAAATCATTGTTTTCCTCCTGCTGCTCGTTGTTGTACCCGCCTTTTCTGCCGACAAATTTCAGACAGAATATCGTTATGCATTATCGGGAATAGGTTTTAGCCAGCAGAAGATCACTTATTTATCTCCTCTCTATTATCAGGGTGTTTCTCTGGTTACCAGCAGGGGTAAAGTGAAATTATCGGAAGACAGGATGGTCTCTTCGTTGTACGAAACCAATCTGGATCTGAATTACAAAAATCCAAACAGTTATTTTTACTCGCTGGGGTTCGATTATTATTATAATTCCAATTTCCGGTTACGCTGGGAAAATTATCCCGATAATATTCCCGATTTGTTTGTGGGCTTTGGATATTGGCTTGATGCAGAATTCTATGCCAAGACCAGTAACTCGAATAATCCGTGTTACTACAACCTGAACAACATGCTCACCTTTTCGTTTTGCTGTGAAAAGAAGTTTGAACGGGTAAGCTCTCTTACGAATTCAACATTCCGGTTGCCGGAATTTACTCAGCCTCGGAATACAGCAGTGGCCTTCCCTATTTTCTCTCCGAAAAGGATGCTTCATTCTTTCAGGCTTTTCACCTGGGAAGTTTTGGAAAAAACTTCCAGATGGAAAACAAATTTAATGTCGATTTGAAACTGAAAACCAAGAAGGGATTTCGAACTTACCGGTTGCAATATGCCATTGCCAACGACCAATTTCTGTTGAATGGAAATTGCAAACGCAATGTTTTTCATTTGTTTAAACTTGGATATTTGTTTAACACGGTGAATTATGAACATTAGAAACGCACTTTGGATATTGGCCTGTTTGTTTGCATTTTCCTCCTGTATAAAGGAAGATATTGAAAATGATTCCAGTGATGCCATTGCCAATTTCGATCTTTTGTGGAAGACCGTCGATGAAAATTACTGTTTCTTTGAAGAAAAAGGAGTTGACTGGAATACTGTCAGAGACAAATACCGGCCCATGGTCACAACAGCGATGAGTGACACCGCGCTGTTTGCTATTTGTTCATCGATGCTGAATGAGCTGAAAGATGGCCATGTAAATCTCTATTCCAATTTCAATACCTCCCGTTATTGGGATTGGTTCCTCGATTATCCCCAAAATTTCAACTGGTCGATTGTTGAACGAAATTACCTTGGAAAAAATTGCCTGATTGCGGGCAGGCTTAAAGCCCAAAAAATAAGGAATGTAGCTTATCTCCGTTTTGAAAGCTTTTCCGATGTCATTTCGTATGCCAATGTAAAAAAAGTCTTTGCTCAAATGGGTGATGTGAATGGTGCAATCATTGACATCAGGGACAATGGTGGCGGATATGTGTCAATGTCCGAAGAATTTGCCTCCTGTTTTTTTCCGGAGAAAAAACTGGTTGCGTATGAAAAATACAAAGAAGGGCCGGGTCATTCCGATTTCAGCAATTTTTTTCCTCAATACATCGATCCGGATTCCACGGTTATTTTTACTGGAAAAATTGTGGTTTTAACCAATCATCTGGTCTTTAGCTCGGCAAATTATTTTGTTTCGATGATGAAAACATTGCCCAATGTAACCATCATTGGCGATGTAACCGGAGGCGGGGGTGGGCTGCCCTTTTCTTCCGAACTGTACAATGGATGGCAGGTGCGGCTTTCGAGGAATCCCATTGTGAATGCGAACAAAGAATCGATAGAAAACGGCATCCAACCCGACAAAAAAGTAAATATGAACAAAATTGATGAGGGAAACGGGTTCGATTCCATTATTGAGTTCGCGTTGGATTTTATCGATGGACAAAAAGAAACAGATTAGATTAGAAAATTGTAAAACTTTCACTTATAGATTTTATTCTCTTCTAAAGTTAGGACATTCCTTTATTCTTTTCAAGTCCCGTTTTTTCTTTCCGGGTTGTCGCAATTGTTACAAAATGGTTCCCGGTGTTGATTAACTTTGTGGCATAAACAAGAGATTATGGAGTTTTACCAGTCGATCAATCCATTTTACGACTTCATTTTTCCGTTGAACAACAAGCAAGTCGATTTTACCTGCGAAGAAGTTCTTTCCGGGAAGATCCTTGATATGGGCTGTGCAACCGGTTCATTGGCAATTGCCCTTGCCGAAAAGGGGTTTGAAGTAACAGCGATCGATCTCGATCAGGGAATGATTGACCAGGCAAAGAGAAAAGACCCGTTGAACAAAATACACTTTCGGGAAGGTGATATGCTGAAAATTTTGGAATATTTTCCGGTAACATCCTTCAATGGCATCACTTGTTATGGTAACACCCTGGCACACCTCACCGAACCGAAGCACATCGGAAGTTTTTTTGTTTCAGCATTCCAACTTCTACAGAAAGAGGGGAAAATACTGATCCAGGTATTGAATTACGAAAGCCTGCTGAAAACAAAACCCGAAAAACTTCCGTTGATTGAAAACGAAACGATCCGGTTTGAACGATCTTACAATTATCGTCCCGATGGGTTGATCAATTTCGTTACCCGGCTCACCGTAAAAGAGACCAATCAGGTGATCGAAAACAGCGTAACGCTTTACCCGGTTACCCGGTACGAGATTGCTGACCTTCTCGAAAAAAGTGGTTTTACCGCTGTTGAATTTTTTGGGGGTTTTGACCGTAGCCCGGTTCTCCCCAGCAATCTTCCATTGGTCGTTCGTGCATTGAAAAGATGATTGCCCTGAAGAAAATTACCTTGCCCCTGTCGGTGTTCCTGTTTGTATCGTTTCTCTTATCGATGATCCAGATAAAGGTGGAACGCCCCATGCTGCTGCTCGAGCGTCTTTTCGAAGGAGGTGGCTGGATAGAAATACTGATTGTAGCACTCTTTGGAGCTTTTGCTGCACACAAAATGAGCCAACCCAAAACATCGGCACAATGGAGAAAGATCTTCTGGAGCATCTATTCTCTCTGGTTTTTTCTTCAACTCTTGCTGGGAATTTTTGCTTCCGACATTTTCCTGCTGACCGGGAAACTTCACCTGCCAATACCAGCCATGATGATTGCCGGCCCTATTTACCGTGGTGAAAAATCGATTATGACCATCCTTTTTCTGAGCACCATCCTGCTCACCGGTCCGGCATGGTGCAGTCAGCTTTGTTATTTTGGAGCCATCGACAACGCCTTTTCCAAAGGAAAAACGAACCGGAAACCCATTAAAAGAAAAGGTCTTTACAAACATCTGGTACTGTTGCTCGTCATTGCGGGAGCCTTATTGGCCAGGCTGCTAAACATGCCGCACGGAGTAGCTGCCATCGCCGGAATTAGCATGGGGATTGCAGGCTTGCTGGTGATGGTACTCTTTTCGCGGAAGAAACATCAAATGATCCATTGCAGCTTATTCTGCCCTATTGGAACGGTAGTAAATTATTTACGCTTCATCAACCCTTTTCGGATGGTAATTGATACAACCTGCGACGGATGCCTGGCCTGCACTACCAAATGTAAGTACGACGCCTTAAGCCTTACCGATATTCAAAAAAAGAAACCCGGATTTACCTGTACCCTTTGCGGTGACTGCCTTTCGGCCTGTAAAAGCCAATCGATCCGATACAAATTTTTGAAACTAGACCCGGAAAAAACGCGAAGGCTCTATCTCTTTCTGACTATTTCCGTTTACGCGGTTTTTCTGGCAATGGGAAGGATTTAACACAGATTGAAAAAACGATCCAGCAGGCAATACAACATTTGGTTATTTGCGGGAATATTTGATTTTCCTTCCAGAAGTTCTTTTTCGGTCATTACCCAATCTGATTTTTCCAGCGACGATCGATCGAGTTCAATCATTGTTTCCAGCGACTCGCTGGTTGCCTCAAAATGAAACTGTAGCGCCAACACCTGATCACCATAACTGTAAGCCTGACTTGGACATGCCTCTGATTGAAGCAGATGAACGGCACCATCCGGAACATTGTAGGTATCGCCATGCCAGTGAAGGACCGGCACCGACAAATCAAATCCTTCAAAAAGCGAAGAACAGAAACCTTCATTGGTCGGATAAACAGGGAACCAACCGATTTCTACAGACTTATTACGAAAAACCTTCGATCCAAGCACATCGGCAATCAATTGTGAACCGAGGCAGATTCCCAGTACTTTCTTCCCGTTTTTGATCGATTTTCTAATGAATTCCTTTTCAGGTTTCAGCCAGGGGAAACGATCTTCTTCGTAAATATTCATTGGTCCACCCATGATGATAAGTGCATCGAACTCTTCCCAATCAAACGGTTTTTCATTCGCATAAAGCAAAGCAAATTCCGTCTCACAACCCTTTTCAGTCGCCCAGTTCAGAATGGCTCCAGGCATCTCTGCCGAGTCATGTATTAAAAAGAGGATTTTCATTTTTGGTCTCTCCAAACCGATTTCAACTGGTGAACTTCCAAATGGTCAACAAGAATCTCTCCTCCTACGGTATAAAGCTCATAACGCTGGCTTTTCATATCAGGAACAAAGGTTGAGCTAAGTGCATAACGCCCGTTGTCGACCAGAATTTCGATCGACGAGCGGTCGACCAGAATCTCAAACTCCATTTTATTGTCTGCTGGTTTATAATTGAAGCTATTGCCCAACAGCGACATTTGACCTTGTTTGGTAATATAATTGATATCGGTCCCGGTTTGATCCTTCCCATTACGAACCAAGAAACCAAACTGATCGCAATTTTTCAGGTCAATAGTTCCTTTGATCAGAAGAGTCTCACCTCTCACCCCGGCCAATAGGTTGTTTTTTAATCCTGGGTAAATCTTTTTATCGGACCACTCCTGATCCTTTACATAGAGTTTTTCTATCTCCTTGATCAGATGCCGCTGTATTTCAACACCTGTTTCATACTGGTGCAGTGTAATTTCGGTTGGAAAAGACAATTGACCGTTTGACGGCAGATCGGGATGTTGCTCGCTTTTCATCTCTGAAAGCAGAACCACCCGGTCTTTGTCTTTAAAGCAAACCGCACCGCCTGTTTTGTTTCCATAATCGAACTTGCGCATCGGAGAAAGCAATTCAAATATTTCGCCGTCAAATTTACCCAGCATATAGAATCCCGATTCAGCCAGTAAAAGCCAGCGGGTATCATCCTCTTTACGGTCAACCGGTAATTCGGTCAAAGAGACAAAACCATGCTGAAAGTGGAAGGACGATGTTTTTTGCCAGTTCAATCCGTCGGTTGAGTTGAGAAAATTGACGGAAGAATCGGCATGGCTGTATACGGCCATCACCCATTTATTCCCTTTATCATACCAGAAAACAGATGGTTCACAATTCAAGAAATTTTCGGTACCGATGGTCTTTTCCCAGTTCAGCCATTTTCCATTTTCAAAGCCGTTGTACCTGAAAATGCCTTCTCCCCAGCAATTGATCCAGGCATATTTCTTATCACCATGTTGAGCCACGGTTCCCCACCAGGGAGTATATTTCATCGAATCGGTTTCATTATCGGGCTGGGAAACAGCAATCCCTTCGTGTTTCCACTTCATCAAATCGGTACTTACAGCGTATCCCCAATTAACATAGCCTTTCTGCAAATTGTGGGGATTCCACTGATAGAAAAAATGATAAACCGTATCTTGTTTCATAATTCCAATCGGACTTCCCATGCGATTTTCTTCGGGTGTAAAATGACATTGCGGGCGATAAGTCTCATTAAACCAAGTCGCATTTTTTTCAACCTGTGAAAAGACGGATTGAAAAAGGAACAAGAATAACAGAATAAAAAACGATTGTTTCATTGTTGGTTTATGTCGGTTAATTACGGCAAATATAATGGATAAAATGAAGCCTTTCTATCGAAAAATGGGTTCTACCAATTTATCGGAGAGAGCCCGTTCGATTGAAGAAACAGGTTCGCCCGGCTGAAATGATGGTTTCCGAAAAACCCTCTTGAAGCCGAAAGGGGTGAAGGATGAACCGATTCAAGCACCAAATGGCGGCTTTGGTCAATCATCAACTTTTTCTGCTGGGCGTAAGCGCCCCAGAGTAAAAAAACCACATGATCCTTTTTCTCAGAAATAATCCGGATCACTTCATCGGTAAAGGTCTCCCACCCTTTTCGCTGGTGAGAACCAGCCGTATGTGCCCTGACCGTAAGCGTCGCATTCAACAGGAATACACCTTGTTCGGCCCAGCGGGTAAGATCGCCGCTTACCGGTATTGGCGAGCCCAAATCTCCTTGAATCTCCTTGAAAATATTCCGGAGCGATGGGGGAAATTCGATCCCTTTTTTTACCGAAAAACAAAGGCCGTGCGCTTGTCCGGGACCATGATAAGGATCCTGGCCAATAAGAACAACCTTCACCTTGTCGAAAGGACAAAGATTAAACGCATTAAAAATCAGATTTCCCGGAGGAAATATTTCGTAATGCTGATATTCCGACTTCACAAAATCGGTCAACTGGCTGAAATACGGCTTTTCAAACTCATCTTTCAAAACCGTTTTCCAACTCTCTTCGATCTTTACATCCATTTTGATTTACTTTTGAAAAAATAAAAGTAACAATCCCTGTTACGAAAACCAAAAGATGAAATGTTAAAGCCCGAACCAATCTTCGATCAGGTAATTCTGTGAGGCTTCGTTTTGATGTTTGAAGTGGTTATGGTGCTTATCGTAAATGTACTGTGCCGAATATTTGCCAATATTCCCAATGATTTCCTTCACCGCTCCGATCATCGTCTCAACCTCTTCGCCGGTTGTGGTTGGATGAATCGACCAGCGCACCCATCCGGGTTTTACCGACAAATCGCCATGATCGATCAGCTCAGTAATCTCCTGCGATTTTTCGTAACTCATTTCGAGCAAATAATGGCCATACGTGCCGGCACAGGCACAACCACCACGGGTTTGAATTCCATAAAGATCGTTCAGCAACCGGACCAACAAATTGTAGTGAATCCCTTCAACATAAAAGGAGATGATACCCAGGCGATCGCGGTGTTCGCTGGCCAGTATTTTCACTTCGGGGATCGAATCAAAACCCCGGAAAGCCTGCGCAAGCAGCTCCTCCTCGCGAGCATGAATCTTTTCAATTCCCATCTGGTTTTTCAATTCAAAGCAAAGAGCGGTGCGAATGCTTTGCAAAAAGCCGGGTGTTCCGCCATCTTCCCGTTCCTCAATATTTCCGACATAGCTGTATTTTCCCCAAGGATTGGTCCAGTTGACGGTTCCTCCTCCGGGATTGTCGGGAGCCTCATTTCGATACATGTTCGAGTTAAAAATCAAGACTCCGGAAGAACCTGGTCCGCCAAGAAATTTGTGGGGCGAAAACATTACCGCATCAAGCCTTTCCATCGGATCGCCGGGATGCATGTTTATTTCGTCATAAGGGGCCGATGCCGCATAATCGACAAAAACAACCCCGCCATATTCGTGCACGATTTTAGCCAACCGATGCACCGGCGTTCGAATACCCGTCACATTGGAACAGGCGGTAAAAGAGCCAATTTTAAGCTCCCGGTCTTTGTATTTTTCCAATTCGGCCCGAAGAATTTCCGGATCGACCAAAAGTCCCTTTCCGGGAGGAAGAACCACTACATCGGAAAAGGTTTCGTACCACGAAGTTTGATTGGAATGGTGTTCCATGTGCGTGAGAAACACCACCGGTTTTTTACGTTCACCGAGGCATTTATTGTGAGCCACTTTCCCGCAATACTTCAACCCCAGAATCCGCTGAAATTTATTCACCACATCGGTCATTCCGGTACCCGAAGTAATGATGACATCGTCGGGGCCCGCATTCACCTGTTTTTTGATAAATTGATGCGACCATTGGTACGCTTTGGTCATCCGGGTTCCGGTTTCGGTTGTTTCGGAATGCGTATTTCCCACAAAAGGCCCAAAACAGGAAACCATCTTGTTTTCAATGGGGACATACAACCTTCCACTGGCAATCCAGTCGGCATAAATCATCTTTTTCCAACCAAAAGGTGTCTCAAAATGAGCATCAATTCCAATAACATTCTCCCTGAATGATGAAAAATATTGTTCTAACATACCACAAGATTTGGAGCATAAAATAATCATATTTTCAGTTTTTTAACCAAAAGAAAAGTCATGCCCTGCGGGATATTTTTATTTTTGGTAAATTGATACATTTTCCTTGTTGAGTCGTTAAAAGAGATGTGAATGACCGAAACTGAATTCAAAACAAACGTGCTTCCGCTGGGACGGAATGTTTATCCCCTTGCCCGAAGGATGCTTGGTGCGGATGGACTGGCGCAGGATGCCATTCAGCAAAGCATGATGAAACTTTGGGAAAGCCGGAGACAACTTGACCATTGTTCCAATTTAAAAGCGTTTGTTTTCAGGGTTGTTCGGAATGTATGCCTCGACGAGTTGAAAAAGAAGAAACCTCTTCCGGTAGAAGAACCAGGGATGCTCTCCACCCATTCGTTTCGGTTTGACCAATCGCACGAAGAACAGGAAATGGTAGCCATCGTCAAGCAAATTATCAATTCTCTGGCCGAAAACCAGCGTGAGGTAATTCAACTTCGGGACATTGACGGATTGGAATTTGATGAGATTGCCGAAATTACAGCGATAGACATTGCCTACATACGGGTACTCCTGTCGCGGGCAAGAAAAACAGTAAAGGAAAAATTGGAAAAAATATATGCGTATGAAACCATCAGAAAAGAATAAGCTGATAGAGAAATTCTGGGATGGGGCAACCACCCGGAAGGAAGAAGAGGAGCTTTTCGGCAATCCATCGCATGAAGATTTGACCGATAGGGATAAAGCTTATTTCTGCTTCGTTTCGCAAACGAGGGAAAAACCCTTCGACAACGGAGAGGTGCTATGGGAAGAGCTTGCCAAACGAGAAAAACGGAAGAAACGAAATTTCTACATCTCGACCGGCATCGCCGCTTCGTTGTTGCTTCTTGTTTCGCTTTTCGTTATGACGCACCGTTCATTCAGAGAGGACGAATTCAGCCGTTTTCTGTTGTTGAACAAAGAGGACAATTACCTGGCCGATGCCG